>OBLU010006692.1_pt1 | contig 10243 bp, 9 predicted proteins | sample 1518681 | NCBI WGS metagenome assembly OBLU01 (sample SAMEA3539304, study PRJEB22396) | soil metagenome | biome: tundra; feature: field; material: soil | place: USA | collected 2010-05 | depth 0.15 m
TGCAGCGCACGCGCGAGTACGTCGCCGTGATCCGCATGGCGCTCGCGCGCGAACGCGTCGAGTTCCACGGCGAGACGCTCGAGCTGCCGCTCCCCGACGGCCCCGGCAAGGCGCTCAAGCTGACGATCGCACCCGTTCAAGAGCGGGTGCCGATCTACCTCGCCGCGATCGGCCCGAAGAACACGGCGCTCGCCGGAGAGATCGCCGACGGCTGGATCCCGACGCTGTTCTCCCCCGAGCACGTCTCCGAGCTGCGGCCGCTGCTCGAGGAGGGCGCCGCGCGCTCCGGGAAATCGCTTGATGACTTCGACATGGCGCCGACCGTACAGGTGTTCATCACCGATGACCTTCAAGCCGCGCGCGACGGCATGCGCCCGTTCATCGCCCTCTACGTCGGCGGCATGGGCTCGCGCAAGCAGAACTTCTACAACCAGCTCGTCTGCCGCTACGGCTTCGAGCGCGAGGCCGCCATCGTTCAGGATTTTTACCTCGAAGGCAAGCGTGAGGAGGCGATGGCCGCGATTCCCGACGCTCTGATCGACTCCGTCTCGCTGTGCGGGCCGCCCGACGTCGTGCGAGAGCGCTTGGCCATATACCGCGACGCCGGCGTCGGCACGCTCGGTGTCACCCCGATCGCCTTCACCGCAGCCGAGCGCCTGACCCAGCTGCGTCTCGTAGCCGAGCTCGCCGCCGCCTAGCTCTCCAATTTCGATGACCTGGCACGCCGTGGCGGTGACCGGCCCAAAGCGCCTGTGTCGCGAGTGAGGTCTCCCCTACGAGTGCTGCTGGGCGCCTTCGGCGACCCCGGCCACGCATTCCCGATGATCGCTCTCGGCTGCGCGCTCGCCGCGCGCGGGCACGATGTGACGCTGCAGACATGGGAGCGCTGGCGCGCGCCAATCGAGGCGGAGGGCTTGACGTTCGCCCCCGCGCCGGAGTACCACGTGTTCCCATCCGGGCCAGAGCCCCTCGCCTTCTACGAGGCCGTCGTCCATGCCACGCGCGACACCCTTCCCTTGGTCGACGAGTTCAAGCCCGATGTCGTCGTCGCCGACATCCTCACGCTCGCCCCCTCGCTCGCCGCCGAGCTCGCGGGGATCCCCTGCGCGACGCTCATCCCCCACGTCTTCCCCCAAACCGAGCCCGGCCTGCCGATCTACTCGCTCGGCGCCCGCCTCGCGCGCACTTCCGCCGGTCGAGCCTTCTGGCGCCGGGCCGGGCGGTCGGTCGAGCACGGCCTCCAGCTTGGGCGCTCGGAGCTCAACCAAACCCGCGCCAGCCTCGGTCTGCCCCCGCTCGACTACACCCACGGCGGCACCAGCCGCCGGCTCGCGCTCGTCGCCACCTTTCCCCAGCTCGAGTATCCACGCACCTGGCCCCCTCATGCGCATGTGGTCGGGCCGCTCATGTGGGAGCCCCCGGCCGCCGATGTCGAGCTTCCGCCGGGCGATGCGCCGCTCGTGCTCGTCGCCCCCTCAACCGCCCAGGACCCGTCGCACCGGATGCTGCATGCCGCGCTGCGCGGCCTCACCGACGCCCCCGTACGCGTGCTCGCCACCTGGAACCGCCGCCTCCCCCCTCGCTCCCTGCCCGTGCCCGCCAACGCCCGCGTCGTCGACTGGGTCTCCTACTCGCGCACGATGCCTTTCTGCGATGTCGTCGTCTGCCACGCCGGCCACGGTACGCTCGTCCGCGCGCTCGCTTCGGGCTGCGCCGTCGTCGCCTGCCCCGCGATCGGCGACATGAACGAGAACGCCGCGCGTGTTTCGTGGGCGGGGGCGGGAGTGCGGGTTCCGCGGCGGTTCATCTCGCCACGGCCTTTGCGGCTGGCGGTCGAACGAGCGCTTGGTGAGCCTTCGATTCGGGGGCGCGCTCGGGAGTTAGCGGCTTGGGCTAGGTCTCACGACGCTGGGGCTGCTGCGGCCGTACTGGTGGAGGATCTGGCTATACGCGAGCCAATCGGCTCAGGCAAACCGACCGTGCCAGCGCCGAACATTGTCGCGCGCGGTGAGTGAGACAACAACGCACCAAACTACCCCGCAATGCCAAAAACAAGCTCCCCGGGTGGGGCTCGAACCCACAACCTCTCGATTAACAGTCGAGCGCTCGTCCTATCGAGCTGCCGAGGACCGAAGGCAGGATTCTACGCAAGCCCGCCTCGGATTGTATCCGTCTCAAGAGTCGCGAGCCCCGACTCGACCTCCGCGTGACAGTTGGCGCAGAGCAGCACGCACTTCGCGGTCTCGACGACCGACCCGGTCAGACTGACGGCGCCCCGCTCTGCTCCAACGCCCGCTCCTGCGCGCGGTCGAACTCGCGCTTGACCTCGCCCCGGCGCGTGGCCAGCTCGCTCACGTCGCCGCTCTCCTGTCCGCGCGCCTGCTGGATCCGGCGCTCAATGCGCGCGAGCTCCAGCTGCAGGCGCTGAACGTCGAGCATCGCCGGTTGAACAGGTTCACGGCCGGCTTCCACGACGAGCTCGGCCAGCAGCCCCTTCAACTGAGGATCGCCGTCCAACCCATCCTCCGAGCCCGCGGGATCGGCCATCGGATCGCCCAGATGCCCGGTGCCGAGATGCCTGGCCGCCCGCTGGAGCAGGCCGCTCGTGAAGTGCTCCTCCACGTCCAAGCTCCCCAGCGCCTGCTCGCCCTCCTCCGGCGAGGCGATGCAGAGCGCCAGGAACGTCCGCTCGGTCTCTTCCCGGCGCGAGAGCCCGTCCGCGCGCGCGGGCGAAACGTCGCCGACCTCCATGCGTCTGTCCTGCCCGTAGCCCTTGTCCTGCCTCTGCTGTCCTTGCCTCTGTCTCGCCTGAGGCGCCAGCAGCGTCTCCATCAGGCTCTCGGGCAGCGCCAGGCGCCCGGAGACGAGCCGCGTCAGCTCCAATCGCATCGCGCTGGGCGGGAGCATCGCGAACACCGGGCGCAGCTCCTCGACCATCCTGTCGCGACCCTCCGGACTGCTGTGATCGCCGGCCGCGAGTACGCGCTCGACGCGAAAGCGCACGAACGGCACCGCCTGCTCGACCGCCGTGCCGATCGCCTCCACCCCATCGCGCTGCACCAGATCCGCCGGATCGGCGCCCTCCGGGAGCGCCACCACGCGCAGCTCGAGCTTGCGCTTCGCCGCGAGTCCCGCCGCCTTCAGCATCGCCTCCTGGCCGGCGCTGTCGGCATCCAGCGCCAGCAGCACCGTCTGGGACATGCGCGCCAGCTCACCAACCTGCTCGGCGGTCAGCGCCGTGCCCATCGACCCGACCGTGTTGCGCAGCCCGGCCTGGTGCAGCGCGATCACGTCGGTGTAGCCCTCGCACAGGATCGCCTGCCCGGCGCGCGCGGCATGGGCGCGGGCGAGGTCGGCGCCATAGAGGTGCTGTCCCTTGTGGTAGACGTCGTTGTCGGAGGTGTTCAGGTACTTCGGTTTTTGCTCGTCGCGCATCGCTCGCGCGCCGAAGCCGAGCACCCGGCCGCGGACGTCAGCGAGGGGGAACATGATCCGGCCACGGAAGCGGTCGTAAGGGCGTCCGTTCTCCTTGGAGCGCTGCGCCAACCCGGTCGCGTACAGCTCCTGCTCGGTAAACCCACCCCGGCGCGAAGCCAGCAACACGCGATCCCACGCGCTCGGGGAATATCCCACGTGGAACTCGCGCAAGATCTCCTCTCCCAGCCCACGCCCCTCCAGGTACTCCCGTGCGGCGCGCGCCTCCTGCGCTTCCCACAGGCACCGTTCGTAGTAAGCCGCGGTGCGCCCGAGCAGCTCCAGCAGCCGCTCTTTCTGCCGGCGACGCTCGGCCTGTTTTGGATCCTCCTCCTCGCGCTGCAGCTCGACCCCGAAGCGATCGGCCAGCAGCTCGAGCGCACCTTTGAAGTCGACGCCCTCGGTCTCCTGCACGAACGTGAACACGTCACCGGAGGCCTGACAGCCGAAGCAGTAGTAGACCTTCTGCCCCGGATCGATCCCGAACGACGGGCTGCGCTCCTCGTGGAACGGGCACAGCCCCTCATACCGAGCCGGGCCGGCACGCCGCAGCTCGGTGCGTGCCGAGACCAGCTCGACGAAGTCGACAACGTCGCGCACGCGATCCTTGGACTCGCGGGTGTAGAAAGCCACTGCCTCCTACGCTACCGGGCGAATGCTTCAGGCACTTGCAGCTCCGTGTACTCCCTGATGCAGTAGCGGTCGGTCATGCCCGCCAGATAGTCCGTCACGCGCCGCGCCAGATCGTCCTGCTCGTGTGCGACACCAGAGGTGGGCAGGTGTTTGGGTTGTTCGACGTAGTGCTCGAACAGCGTTCTCACGACCCCGGCGATCCTCGCGTGCTCGGCGCGAACGGCGGGACCGAGGTAGATGCGCTCGAACATGAAATCCCGCAGCTCGCTCATCGCCGCGCCCGCCACCTCTCCCTGGACGATGTCGCCCGCGAGCTCTGAGTGCTCGACCATGTCATGCACCAGCGCGTCGATCCGCGCCGATCCGCTCGAGCCGAGCACGGCGATCGGCTCTCCGGGCAGCTCCTGCTCGCGCAATAGGCCCGCGCGCACCGCGTCGTCGATGTCGTGGTTGATGTACGCCACGCGGTCCATCACCCGCACGATCCGCCCCTCCAGCGTCTGCGGCAGCGGCGCGCGGCTGGAGTGGCCGAGGATTCCGTCACGCACCTGCTCGGTCAGGTTCAGCCCCGCCCCGTCGCGCTCCAGGCGCTCCACCACTCGCAGCGAGTGCTCGTAGTGGCGAAAGCCGACCCCGAAGCGCTCTTTCAGGCAGTTGTCGAGCACCTCCTCGCCGATGTGACCGAAGGGTGGGTGCCCGAGGTCGTGGCCGAGACCGATCGCCTCGGTGAGATCCTCGTTCAGCCGCAGCGCGCGGGCCACCGTGCGCGAGATCGTGGTGACCTCGAGCGTGTGCGTCAGCCGCGTGCGGTAGTGGTCGCCTTCAGGCGCCACGAACACCTGTGTCTTGTGCTTCAGCCGGCGGAACGCCTTACAGTGCACGATCCTGTCGCGGTCGCGCTGAAATGGCGTGCGCAGCGCGCAGTCGTCCTCCGCGCGGGCGCGTCGCGCGGGATAGGAGCGCGCCGCCGCCGGGGACAGGGTTCGTTCCTCCAGCTCGTGCCGGCGCTCGGCGAAGACGCTTGCGACCGTGTCGGTCTGCTTGGCGAGGCTCATCATTCGATTGTGGCAGCGACCTCGGCGATCAGGGGCGTCGCGGGATCGATCGGGTCGCGTCGCGACACTCGATCGCATGGAGAGGGCTCAGCGCTCGCGTTTCCAATCGCCGCGCATGCCCGCCTCGTGCAGCCAGTGGTGCCAACCCTTCATCGCGCCAGGGTCCTCGTCGTACACCGCCGCGCCGCCGCCCGGCTCGGGCAGGCTCTGAGCCGCGGCCGAGTCGATCCGCAGGTCCACGCCGCGTTCGTGCAGCGACGCCACGTCGGCTGCCTCCACGAACCGGTGTCCGTGCTGGGGCGTGTTGATCACAAGGCCGTGGAAGATGTCCTTCTCGGGCGCAGCCACGACGTGATGGACCGTGCCCACCTGCTCGCCGTCGGACGCGAGCACCGGCACGTTCTTGTCGAGCACCTCATACGCGATCGGCAGACCCTCATCCATGCCGCTCACGATACAGGCATCAACCGCAGGTGCGCATGGTGCTCGAGCGTCTCGGCGATCGCCCGCTCGACCTGGCCGAGCGCCAGATCGGGCGCGTCGGGGATCTCCGTCAGGGAGCGGACGAGCGCCTCGGTCATGAAGCTGTACGCCGCTTCGTCGAGCGGGAATGACGCCGCCTCACATGCTCCGCACACGACCCCACCCGCAGATCCGGAGAACCCGACCAGATGCTCGCGCTCCCCACAGCAGGCGCATGCCCCCAGTTGAGGAGCCAGACCCGCCGCGTGCAGCAGCTTCAGGCGGAACGCCAGCGCGCCTGCCCGGCTGCCGGCAGATCGGAGATCGGACGATCTCTCATCGGTAATCGCAGATCCGTCGACAGGCGGCTCCCCAGCGGCGACCTGCTCGTCGAGCAGCGCAAGTTGACGGCACAGCAGGTTGAACACCCCCGGGTGGGGCTCGGACGTCTCGAACAGCCGCCCCACCGCGTCGCATGCGCGCACCGCCGCGTCCAGCGCACGGGCATTTCCGCGCAGGCGCGGGTAGGCGTCGACCGTCTGCGCGCCCGTGACCGTCAGCAAATCGCTACGCCCCTCGTGCAGGTCCATCCTTAGACGGAAGAAGGGCTCCAGACGACCCCCGAAACGGCTGCGCGTACGTCGCACGCCCTTCGCAATCGCGCTCATCCTCCCGCGATTGGGCGTGTAAACCTGCAGGATGCGATCGGCCTCTCCGTAGCGCATCGAGCGCAACACCACCGCCTCCGTCTTCACAGGTCCCGCCATTGGGCAGTCGAGTCTAGGGTTGCGGGCGGCGGGCATCCTCCGGGCGCCCAGGCAAGCTCTTCGTCGGCGCTTGACGGCCGCAAGCGATCACAAGGACCTTTCTATACTTTTTGAAGTAATGAGCAACGTCACCGTTTACACGACCGAGCCGTGCTCCTTCTGCGCCCGTGTGAAGGGCCTGTTGAAGGCGCGTGAGGTCCAGTTCGCCGAGGTCAACCTGTCGAAGGACCCCGAGGGCCGCATCGAGCTCGTGAAGCGGACCGGGATGATGAGCTTCCCCCAGGTGATCGTCGACGGAGAGCTGCTCGGCGGCTTCAGCGAGCTGCAGGCGGCCGTCGAGAGCGGGCGTTTTGACGAGCTCTTGACGTCCTAGGTCGCGGCTGGCAGGTCTCACACACGTAGGTTCCCCGCCCGGCGACGACCATCTTCACGATCGTCGCGCCACAGCGCCCGCACGGCTCTCCCTCACGCCGGTGCACGAGAAACTGGTTCTGGAAGGACCCGCGCACGCCGTCGACGTGGCGGAAGTCGTCGATCGTCGCCCCCCGTGCGTCGATGCCGGCCTGGAGCGCCGCGATCGTGCTCTCGCGTAAGCGCACATACTGTTCGATGGACAGCCGTCCGGCGGGGCGCAGCGGGTGGATCCCTGCGCGGAACAGGGCCTCGTCGGCGTAGATGTTGCCCACCCCGGCGATGCGGCGCTGATCGAGCAGGAACGCCTTGATCGGCGCGGTCCGCCCGCGCGCCAGCCCGCGCAGGTGCTCCGCGGTGAACAGCTCGTCCAGCGGCTCCAGGCCCAGGCGGGAGGCGAAGAACTCCTCCAGCGCCTCGGTGCCGAGCAGCAGCTCGCCCGTGCCGAAGCGCCGCGGATCAGCAATCGCCAATCGGCGCTCGGCGCCGCTCCTGCCCAGCCGGCCGAGACGGATGCGCACCCGCGTGTGCGGCGGCTCGGGGTTCGGGTCGGCGAGCACAGCCCCGGTCATGCGCAGGTGCTGGGCCAGGTGAACGTCATCCTCCAGGCTCCACACCAAATACTTGCCCCGCCTGCCGAGCTCCTCCACCCTCCGCCCCTGCAGCGCATCGGCCAGTTCCCGCGGCGCCAGCGGCCGCGACCAGCGCGCGTCCAGGATCTCCACGCGCTCCAGCCTGCGGCCCTCCACCAGCGGCGCCAGCTGGCGCCTGATCGTCTCGACCTCGGGCAGCTCTGGCATCGCCTTAGCTTATGGGCCTATGAACGATTCCCCCGGCAGCGACTCGGCGTCGCGATCGGTGAGCCAGCGCAGCACCGTCGCGCCGACGTCGGCCAGCGGACCGTCGTGGCGGGCGCCTGGCGGCGGGCCGGCGTGCGCCGAGGGGCGGTCCTTCCCACCGCTCGCACCCGACTCCGCGTGCGGCCCACCATCACTTCGCCGCACCATCTCGCCAGACACGGCCAGCAGTGGCGCGTACTCGCGCGTGTGGTCGGTCCCCGGGTGAGCCAAGTCCACGCCGTGGTCGGCGGTGAGGATCAGCAGATCGCCGTCGCGCAGGCGTGTGAGCCAGTCGCCGATCTTCGCGTCGATCTCCTGGAGGGCGTGGTGAAAGCCTTGCGCGTCCTTGCGATGGCCGTGCACCTGATCGGTATCGATCAGGTTGACGAACACCAGCCCGCGCTCCAACTCGTCGAGCAGCGCGTCGGCGCTCTCGAGCGCGCGCTCGTTGGTGGAGCCAGGATGGGCCTTGCTCACCCCCACCCCGGCGAACAGGTCGGAGATCTTGCCGACCGCGTGCACCTCCACAGCGGCGTCCTGAAGCTCCTCCAGGTAGCTGCGCCCGGGAGGGCGCAGGGCGAAGTCGCGCCGCCCCTCGGTGCGCCGAAACGCGCCCGGCTCGCCCGCGAACGGTCGCGCGATCACCCGCCCCACCGCATGCTCGCCGGTCATGCTCGCGCGCGCCGCTGCGCACGCCCGGTACAGCTCCGCGATCGGCATCCGCTCGGAGTGCGCGGCGAGCTGGAGCACGGAGTCCTGGGAGGTGTAGAGGATCAGCGCACCGGTGCGCAGATGCTCGGCGCCGAAGTCCTCGACCACCGCGATCCCGTTGTAAGGGCGGTTGCAGATCACCGGATGGCCCATCGCAGTGACGAGCCGCTCGATCACCTCCGGCGGGAAGCCCTCCGGGTAGACGGGCAGCGGGTGCTCCAGCACCATCCCCATCAGCTCCCAATGACCGGTCGTTGAGTCCTTACCCGGTCCGAGCGGGTGCAACCGACCGTGAATCACAGGGTTCTCCACAGCAGGAACGCCGGGCAGAGGCACGGCGATGTTTCCCGTGGCGATGTTGCCCGTGGCGATGTTGCCCAGTCCGAGCTCGGTCAATCTCGGCAGCTCCAGACCCCCGACCGCTTCGGCGAGGTGCAACAGCGTGTTCGTTCCCTCATCCCCATAGGCCGCGGCGTCCGGCAGCGCACCAACGCCACACGCGTCGATCACCACGACGATCGCCCGCTTGACTGTCAAGGTCAACGCTTGGCCCGCGGATGTGCCCTGAAGTAGACATCCTTCAGCCGCTCGGCCGACAGGTGTGTATAGACCTGGGTGGTCGCGAGGTCGGCGTGACCGAGCATCTCCTGCAGCGAGCGCAGATCGCAGCCTCCCGCGAGCAGGTGCGTGGCGAAGCTGTGGCGCAGCGTGTGCGGGCTCATCTTCTGCTCCAGGCCGGCGCCGCGGGCGTGACCTTGGACGATCTTGTAGAGGCCCTGACGCGTCAGCCCGCCGCCGCGGCGGTTGACGAACAGCCGCACCTCGGTCTTGTAGCCGACCAGCGCGGGACGCCCACGTTGCTCGTATGCGCGCAGCGCCGCGACCGCCTGTCGACCGATCGGCACGAGGCGCTCCTTGGAGCCCTTGCCGCGCGCGCGCAGCACGCCCTCATCCAGGTCGACGTCCCCAGCCTGCAGCCCGATCGCCTCCGACGCGCGCAGGCCGCACGCGTACATGACCTCCAGCAGGGCGCGGTCGCGCAGGGCTGGAGGCTCGGTTCCCTTGGGCTGGCTCAGCAGCGCCGCGACCTCCTCGCGCGTGAGCACCCGCGGCAGGCGCTGCGTCTTGCGCGGCCCGCGCAGCTCGGCGGTGGGATCGTGCTCGAGCACCCCCTCGCGCCGCAGATGGCGGTAGAACGAGCGCAGACACGCCGCCTTGCGCTGCAGCGTGGTGGCCGCCACCGGCGGGCGCTCGCCGACGCCCGCGGCCAGCTCTGACAGGAACGCCGCGAGGTCACCGTGCCGAGCCTCCACCACATTCAGCTCGCGGCGCTCGAGGAACTCGCCGAACTGGAGCAGGTCGGAGCGATAGGCATCGAGCGTGTTTCGCGAAAGGCCCCGCTCGAGCTCAAGGTATGCGAGGAAGTCGAGCGTCAACCGCTCGATGCTCCGATTCGTGTTCCCGTTCGCGGCGGGCGAGGCGATTGCGGGAGATCTCACCCCTCCAGCTTCGCCTCTACCTCAGAGGCTCCTTGGCGGTGCAACCTGACGTTCAGCTTCTGCGGCGCCGTCCTCGCCACGATCGGCGTCCCCCGCGAGCTCTGCCAGCGCCGTGCCGGCGGCGAGCGCCGCCCCGAAGAACAGAGGGTCCTCGGTCAATCTGCGGCCCATCGTCTCGGCGGGCAGGCCGGCGGCGGCGTAGGCCGGAAGATCGACGATTGCGCGACGCCAGTCGTGGCGGAGGATGCTAGCCGATCTTCGATCGGTCGGGCGCTCGACGTCCAGCTCGAGCGCCGGACGGCTCGGCAACGCCCCGCCGAAAACGGCGCCGAGCCCAGCGCGCAGGTCGGCGCCGACGGGCGAGCGCATCCCCGCGGGCAGCGCCACCGTGA
>OBLU010006693.1_pt1 | contig 10241 bp, 8 predicted proteins | sample 1518681 | NCBI WGS metagenome assembly OBLU01 (sample SAMEA3539304, study PRJEB22396) | soil metagenome | biome: tundra; feature: field; material: soil | place: USA | collected 2010-05 | depth 0.15 m
CATGGACGAGGAGTTCGCGCGGGAGATCGCGGGCTATCTCACCGATCCGGTGCGGGCAGCACGCGACGGCGCGGCAGGACGCGCGTTCGCCGAGGCGCATGCGGACCGCCGGGTCGTCGTTGCCGCTCTCGTGGCCGCGTACCGTGCCGCGAGGGAAAAGCCGTGAAGCCGCGCGGGCGCCGTCCGGGCCGCGGCTGGCTCCTCGCGGGCGGCGACGCCTGCGTGGCCGCCGGCCTCTTCGCGCTGGTCGTCGTGGTGCGCCGCCTTCTCTCGCTGCCGGGCACGCTCGGAAGGCTGCCCGCCTCGAATCTCCCGCTGGAGCTTCCGTGGCTCGCCCTCGTGGCCTTCGCGACCGTCGCGGCGCTCTGGCTCGCGGCCACGTATGACGAGCCCTTGGCGTCGGTGAAAGAGCGGGGAGGCCTGCTCGTGGCCGCGCTCGTCGCGGGAGGCCTGCTCGTGGCCGCGTACTTCTTCGCGGGTCGGGCCGTGCCGCGCACGGTCCTCCTCGTCTACGTGCCGCTCCTGTCGTTCGCGCTCGGCGGCTGGAGGTCCTTTGCGGAGGTCCTCGCACCCATCGGCACGCGCACGGTCCTCGTGCTCGGTTCCGGAGAGGATGCGCGCCGCGCGGCCGAAGCCCTTCGCTCGGGCCAGATCACGGGCCACTCGCTCGCGGGCTGGAGCGAGGGCGTGTCGCTCGAGGAGGTGACGGCGGCGCAGGACGTGATCTTCGCATCCGACCGGCCGGAGGACCGGCCGAGACTCGTCGCGCTGCTCGAACGGAGCCTCGAGAACGACTTCGACTTGTGGATCCTTCCGGGCCTCGCCGACATCGTGTCCTCGCGCGCCGTCACGAAGAGTCTTGCCGATCTGCCGCTGACGCCCGTGGCGACACGCGGCGCGAGTCTCTTTGCGTTCGCGTGGCGGCGCTCGCTCGACATCCTTCTCGGGACTCTTCTCCTCCTTGCGGCGGCCCCGGTTCTCCTCGCGGTGACGCTTGTCGTTGCGCTCGGCAGCCGGGGCGCTCCGTGGATAAGGCAGCGCCGCGTCGGCAGGGGGGGGCGGGAGTTTCTCCTGTGGAAGGTACGCACGATGCGGGCCGACGCCGAGGCTCAGACAGGTCCCACGCTTTCGGGCCCGGACGACGAACGCGTGACCCGGACCGGCGTTCTTCTCCGCCGGACGCGGCTCGACGAGCTGCCGCAGCTGCTGCACGTGGTGGGCGGCTCGATGAGCCTCATCGGACCGCGACCGGAACGCCCGGAATTCGTGGCAACGTACGAAAACGAGATTCCCGCCTACCGCCTCCGCCACGCGCTCAAACCGGGCCTCACGGGCCTCGCGCAGGTGATGGGAGCGTACGCGACGCAGCCGGACGTCAAGCTGCGCTACGACCTCGGCTACCTCTTCCATTGGACGCCATTACTCGACGTCTTCATCCTGTTGCGGACGGTCGTCACCGTTCTGAAGGGAAGCGGGATCTAGTTCCGGGACATCATATTGGGGGATACACTCTTCATCTCGTGAGAAACGCGTTCGAACCCGGAATCCCGGTGCCCGAGACGTCGCGGGGCGGCGCCTTCGTGTTTTCGCCGTCGCGCGAGCCGCACGCTCTCCGCGCGCGGGAGATCCTCCGCGGTCACGCCGAGGTCCGTGCCTTGGCGGGCCGGAACGCATGGAGCGCGCCTCTCGTCATCGTGCTCGTGGTTCTCCAGACGGCAATCGCGGGGTTCCTCACGGGGGCGCCGCTTTGGGCCGGCCTCGTCGCCGCGTTCGCGGCTGGCGCCTTCTTGGACCACGCTCTGTGGGTTCTCATTCACGAGTGCTCGCATAATCTCGTTTTCGCGCGCGCTTCCTCGAACCGGCTTCTCGCCATCGGCGCGAACCTTCCGCACCTCCTGCCGAGCGCGATCTCGTTCCAGACGTACCACCTGAAACACCATGCTTTTCAGGGCGTCTACGAGCTCGACGCGGACCTTCCGAGCCTCTGGGAGGCTCGCCTTGTCGGGAATTCCGCGGCGGGAAAGGCGCTCTGGCTCCTCTTCTTCCCGTTTTTTCAGGTGACGAGGCCTCCGCGGCTCAAGGAGATTGCCCTGTTCAGCCCGTGGGTCTTCTTCAACATCGGCGTCCAGCTTGCTTACGACGCCGCCGTTTGGGCTCTCCTCGGCCCGAAGGCGCTCCTCTACCTCGCGGTTTCGTTCTTCTTCTCCGTGGGGCTCCACCCGCTCGGAGCGCGATGGATTCAGGAGCATTTTCTCGTCTTTGGCGACCAGGAGACGTCGAGCTATTACGGGCCGCTGAATGTCGTCGCTCTGAACGTGGGCCTCCACAACGAGCACCACGATTTTCCGTCCGTGCCATGGAACCGCCTTCCGGCCGTGCGCAGGGCGGTCCCCGAGGTTTACGGCGCTCTCGCGTCGCACCGTTCGTGGACGCGGCTGCTTCTGCGATTCATCTTCGACCGGAATCTCTCGCTCTTCAGCCGGACGGTCCGGACGGTGAGGTCCGCCGCAGCGACCCCCGTCGCACCGGCCGCCTGAGGGCGCTATGGGGCCGGGCGCGGCTCTCGCCGCGCGGTGGAAACGCAACCGGGAATGGACGCGCCGCTTCTTTCACGAGATTCTGACGCCCCAAGCGTGGCTCGAGCGCCCCATCGACCTTCGTCACCCGTTCGTGTTCTATGAAGGGCATCTCGCGGCCTTTGCGGTCAACACATTTCTCCGGCGAGCTCTCGGAAAACCTGGAATCGATCCTGGTATGGAGACGCTCTTCGAGCGCGGGATCGATCCGCTCGACGCTTCCGGCGTTCGATCGTCGTCCTGGCCCGAACGCGACCGCATCGGGGCCTACATCCGTGCCGCGGATGAAGGGGTCGCGGCCATCCTCGAGTCTCGAATGCCCGCCAAGGCCGTCAAGGCGCTCCTCGTCATCCTCGAACACGAGGAGATGCATCAGGAAACTCTCTTGTACATGTTGCACCGCCTCGCGTACGCGCTGAAGCGCGAGCCGCTCGGCGTGCCACCGCCGGACGCAGGCGGCCGGCCGCCGTCACGCGAGGCCGTGAGAATCCCGGCTGGGCGTGCGACGCTGGGCGCCGGCGCGGGCGAGGTCGCTTTCGGTTGGGACAACGAGTTTCCCAAGCGGACGATGGACGTCGCGACGTTCGAGATGGACGTTTATCCCGTGACGAACGCGAGCTGGCTCGACTTCGTGGACGCTGGCGGCTACCGGGACGCCGACCTCTGGACCGAAGACGGGTTTCGCTGGGTGACGCGCGAGCGCGTCGAGCGGCCGGCATTCTGGACCTGGCATGGAGACCGCTGGTTCTGGCGTGCGCAATTCCATGAAATCCCGCTTCCGCCGGCGTGGCCCGTTTTCGTCAGCCACGCGGAGGCCTCGGCATATGCGCGCTGGAGAGGCCGGCGTCTTCCGAGTGAAGCGGAATACCACCGTGCGGCGTTCGGGCGTCCCGCCTCCCGCGAGGCGGCGTTCCCGTGGGGCGACGAGGGGGCCGGAACGGCCTCCGGCAACTTCGGCCTCGGACATTGGGATCCCCTGCCGGTGGGCCGTTTTCCAGCCGGAGCGAGCGCATGGGGCATCGAGGACCTCGTCGGGAACGGATGGGAATGGACGTCGACGCCCTTTGCCGGTTTCCCGGGCTTCCGTCCGATGCCGCTCTATCCGGGGTATTCAGCGGATTTTTTCGACGGCCGCCATTTCGTTCTGAAAGGGGCATCGCCGGCGACCGCGACGCCGCTCGTGCGGCGCTCGTTCCGGAACTGGTTCCAGCCGCACTACCCCTTCGTCTATGCGAAGTTTCGGACGGTGGATGCGTGAGCTTCGCCGCGGACGTGAGAGCGGGCCTGTCGCGTGATCCGAAGCGGCTTCCGCCGCGCTGGTTCTACGACGACCTCGGCTCGCGGCTTTTCGGTGCGATCTGCGCGCTGCCGTGGTATCGGGTGACGCGAGCCGAGCTCGGCTTGCTCACGGGCGCGTCGCACGTCGTCCGCCGGCGAATGGGGAAGCCGGGACTCGTCGTGGAGCTCGGTTGCGGAACCGGGGAAAAGCTCGCGCTCCTCTTGGAGGGCCTCCTCGGGCCGCGCGAGAGGACGCGCGTCGCTCTCGTGGACGTCTCGCGGGAGGCGCTCGCCCTGACCGCGTCGCGCCTCGCCGTTCGGGGCGGACTCTCGGTTCAGACCTTCCGGGCCGACTATCGGGTCGGGCTCGGAAGCGCACTTCTGCAGCGCGCGCGAGGACCGGCTCTCGTCGTCTTTCTCGGATCCAACCTGGGCAATTTCGACCCGCCGCAAGCCCGCCGTTTTCTGACCAGGATTCGTCGAGCCCTGCGGCCCGGGGATGGCCTTCTCCTCGGCGCGGATCTCGTCAAGCCGGAGGCGGACCTCGTCCTCGCCTATGACGACCCGCTCGGCGTGACGGCGTCTTTCAACAAGAACCTGTTGCGGCGGATGAACGACGAGCTCGGCGCCGGGTTCGACCTGGACACTTTTCGGCACCGTGCCCTGTGGGACGCCGGAAGGAGTCGCGTCGAGATGCATCTGGTCAGCTGCGTCTCGCAGAGCGTCGAGGTCCCGGGCGCTCGACTGACCGCCCGCTTTCGTCGCGGTGAGACGATCTTCACCGAAGCTTCCTACAAATACACCGAGAGCGGTCTGAGATCCGCCCTTGGTGACGCGGGCTTTCCGTGTGAATGTTCCTGGATCGACGAGAAGGCGCGCTTTGCTCTCTCGTTCTTCCGCGTGCCCTGACGGTCGATTCCGGTGTTGGAGCCCGGTCAGCGTGTCGGCGGTAGCCCGGGAGCATGGCCTCCTCGTGGCAGCGCTTGCGCCGCCGCGTCGATCTCGACCGCGAGCCGTTCCCGGTCGACCTCCGGTGGCAGCACCTCGAGGAGGCGCGGCAGGATCCAGACGGACCGGCGGAAAAGAGCGTTCGCCTCGTCGGTGCGTCCGAGCGAGAGCGCGGCGCGCCCGAGATTGAGGTCGCTCTCGGCGCGCTCCTCGAGCCGCACCGACCGCGCGTAGAGAGCATACGCACCTTCGCGCTCGCCCCGGAGCGCATGGACCGAGCCGAGCGCGAGCAGCGCGGTCGCCGAGCGCGAGCGGAGGGCGATGGCTCGTTCGAGCCGCACGCCGGCGGCCGAGAGAAGTTCGGCCCGTTCCGCTGCCGCTTCCTCCGGCGCCGAGGCGGCGTCGCGCAGGAGGTTTTCGCCTTCCGCCTGTGCGAGTGTCGCGAGAGAGCGCACGGCCGCGAGCACGGCGATGAGAAGCCCGAGCGTCGCGAAGAGAACGCGAGCGCCGCGAATGGGAGAGGGAGATTCGGGTCCGCCTCTCGCGATGCGGCGAAGCGCCACGCCCGCGAGGAAGGCTGCGGGCCCCGAGGCGACCGCGATCCGAAGCGGAAAGTCACCGAGGGCGAGAAGCGCCACGGCGCAAAGCGCAGCGAAAAGCGCGTCGGTCGTCGGGGCTGGAAGAGGCGGCGTCTTCTCCTCCCGCCGGCGGGCGAGAAGACCCGCGAAAAGCGCGAGCGCCGCCGCAGTGGCTGCGCATGCAGCGGGAAGGCCGGCCTCGGCCGCGAGCGTCACGGGCTCGCTATGAGCGTTGTCGAAGTGGGCGGAGCCGCTCCGGTGCCACAGCCGCCGGCCCGCGCGTTCCTCGGCCGCGAGGCGCGCGGGGACGAATCGGTTCGAGAACGCGCCCGGGCCTGCGCCGAGGAGGGGCCGCGTGCGGAGCATCTCCCGCGCCGCGAGGAGTCCGATGTCGCGCTGTGTGGAGGCCGCCGCGACGTCACCCTTTCGAAGCTGGTCGAGCTTCACGAGAGCCCGCCGACCCGCTCCCGTCGCCCCCGTGAGGAGGGCGGCGAGGGCGATGGCGCCGAGCGCGAGCCGCCGCCGGCGGAGATCGAGCGCGACGAAGACGATCGCCCCCGCGCCGAACGCGAGCGTCGGCCCGACGGACTCCGTCGCGAGAAGGCCGAGGAGCGTCGGCACGAGGCCGAGTGCGGCGAGGCTGCGGCGCCGCGCGTTCGTGCCGGGTTCCGAGGCCGTCGTGAAGAGGAGAAGTGCGGGCACGACGAGCGCCATCCCGACGTCGCCCGCGTTTCCGATGAGGCCGGCGGCGAGAAACCGGGGCTCCGGGGCATCAAGGGGGAGCCGGAAGAGGCCGGCCCACCGTTGGAGCGCCGCGAGCGCGCCGGTGAAGGCTCCGGCCGCCATCAGGGCGGCGGCCGCGACGGGCGCGACGTGGGCCCCGGCCGCGGACGATCCGGCGAGGAGGAGCGCGAGAGGGGAGAGGACGGCCGCGGCCGTGAGCGGGTCCACGACGTCCGCGTTCGCGAAGGCCGACAGGAGCGCGAGAACGACGGCCGCGAGCAGGCCGAGGACGGCGACGCGCGCCGCTCGCCCACGCCCAAACGCCGGGAATGCTCCGCCGAGCGCCAGGCCGAGAAGCGCAAGCGACGCACCGAGCGCCTGAACCAGGAGCTTCGACTCACGGAGCGCATCGCTGGAGGCCGTGGAGAAGACGAGGAAGGGGAACGCGAGCGCCGCGAGGATCCCGACCAGGACGAGCGCCGGAGCGTTCGCCCGCGACACTTCGGACTCCTCCGGTGCCGGCGTCCTATCCTCGCGACGCGCCATGCGTCGCGAGGATAGCTGACCTCAGCGCCCGTGCTCCCGCCAGGCAGCGAGAACCTTCAAGAGAAGGCCGCCATGGGGATGGCGGGCAATCTGGCTCGGAGAGAGGAGACGGATTTTGCTCGGAGGGAAGGGAATGGGAGAAGAACGCTCGTCCGCTTCGGGCTGGCGGCTGCGCGGGGGCGAGGGTGTTTTTTCTTTGAAGGTGAAGAGGGAAACGACGTATCGCCTGTCCAGCACCGAGTGGCGAAGCGTGGCCACCGGCCTTAAGGCGGTAACCGCACGGCGCGCGATCCGCTCCCACCCCTTTCTAAGAACATTTGCAGGCCGCTCCCCGTCGCGTACCGGAAACATGGGGACGCTCAGGTGGCCTTTGACCATGTATTCGTCTTCTACGAGCAAAACTTTCTTTCTTCGTTCGACGACCCCCGCGACGAGATGGATGGATCTAGGCTTCACCCGCTGTGGCGCCCGCGGGAAGGCTTCCGGCTTCCCGCTCGCCGCGGCCTTGCAGAGCTTCCGCAGCGGACACGCGCCGCAGCGCGGCGCGCGCGGCGTGCAGACGAGCGCGCCGAGCTCCATGACGGCCTGGTTATGGTCGCCCGCGCCCCGAGCCGGCACGAGCGCCTGGGCCTCGTTCCGAAGGCGCGCGAGTGTGTGCGGAGCCTTCGGGTCGAGCTTGAAGCCGCGCAGCCGGCAGAGGACGCGCACGACGTTTCCGTCCACGGAGGCCTCGGGAATGCCAAAGGCGATCGACGCCACCGCAGCGGCGGTATACGGGCCGATCCCGGGCAGGTCGCGCAGCCCTTCAAGGGTGTTCGGGAACTCCTGGCATGCGGCGATCACCCGCGCCGCGCGGTGCAGGTTGCGGGCGCGGGCGTAGTAGCCGAGGCCGCTCCACTCGGCGAGGACCGCGCGTTCGGACGCGTGAGCGAGGTCGAAGGCGGACGGGAATCGGGCGAGGAAGCGCTCCCAGCGCTTCTCCACGACCTCGACGGTCGTCTGCTGGAGCATGATTTCCGAAATCCAGATCGCGTACGGGTCCTGTGTTCGCCTCCACGGCAGGTCGCGCCGATGCGCGCGATACCACCGCGAGAGGCGGCGTGCGGTGTCGCGCGCGAGGGCGTCGGGCCGGTCCACGGGGATACGATACCCGGCTGATGGATCTCGACTGGGAGGGCCTCGCCGTCGCGTTCGCGGCGCGGTCGATGCTCATGAATCATTTCCTCGACCGCGCGACGGGCGAGGTCCACGCGCACCTGAACGGCTCGCCGGATCTGCGCGAGGCACTCCTTCACGAACGGTCCGGGCGCTATCTCCGGATCCCGAAGTCCACGCCGGACGTCGACGCGGCTCGCTGTCGCGACTTCGGCCCGCGCATGGAGAACGCCACCGCGCGCGCAAAAGCCCTTTCGGCGCTCGCTTCCGGCGGCCCAGGCGCGTTCCGCGACGCGCTTCTCTCTTCGCCGAACGACGAGAAAGCGTGGTTCGTGTTCCGCGACCGTCGGGTGCGCGAGGAGCTGAAGGTCTGGCTCGCCGCTCAGGGCGTGCGGTTTGATACGTCCGTGCCACAGGCCTGAGGCTTGTGGGGTCGCCGCGGACCTTTGCGCTTAGAAGACGAGGCGGGCGAACCGGCTCGGCACGTGGAAATCCGGCGGGTTCGAGCGAAGGGTAGGAGAGAGCGCCAGAAACCGCGTCGTACGCCCGCGCGCGATCCGGTAAGCGTTGCCTCGGCGCTCCTCTCCTGGCGTCGGGGGGGTTCCGGGCGCGAGAGACGACCAGGGAACGGTCAGTCGGCAGCTCCATCGCGCCCACTCCGTCGCGGGACGTGCGGCCGGATCTCCCCGCACGCCGATGGAGACTCCGGGAAGCGTCTCGCCGCGTGAGACGTCCCATGTCGCGCGGCTGTCGCCGGGGTTCACGATGCGGGCGGCGTAGAGAGCGCCTTGCGGATTCACGACGATCTCCTGGTACGCAAAGGGCTCGACGGGCGAGGCGATGAAGAGCTCCACGCATTCGTCGCGGAAGACTTCCTCGCCGGCGCCACGCTGAATGGTCAGCGGCGGCTCGGCGAAGGCCGTGAACAGGGCGACGAAGGCCTTCGCCGTCGCGGCAAAGCGCACCTCTGTCGCGAGCTCCGGCGCGGGCGACCCTCCCACGTCGGCGAGCGGGAAGGATGTCTGTAGAGCGACGTCTTCGGGCACCGCGACGCGCGCGACGGGTATGACGGGGAGAGCGGCTGAAAGCGTCACGGCATAGACCGCGGTGGCGCGATGCCGAGGCGCGCGGCGACGCGTGCGGCGACGTCGATCTCGCGCACGACCTCGAGGCGCGCGGGAGAGATCCCGTCGCCCACGTGAAGGAAGATGCCGTCGAGCGCCGGGTCCGGATCGAACCCATGCTGGCCGGCAACCTCGGGCGGCCCGAACGCCGCGACGTTCCCGCCCGCGGGAAACCCGCCACGAAGGTAGCCCGAGCCCGCCGCGACGACGACGAGATCGCCCGCGTTCGGGTGGTCGAGGCCGAGAGCCGTGGCCTCGGATCGCGTCGCGACGATGGCGAAGGCGCGCGCCCCTTTCTCGTCCTTCGTGTCGCGGAGAGCCGCGGCCGCTTTCGAGACGAGCGCGCCGGGCTCCTCGTCCCGCACGACGCCGCCCGGCAGGCTCACGCGGTTCACGACGACGAAGCCCGTGCCCCCGCCCGCCGCGACGAAGTCGACCGGCGAGTCCGCCGCGGTCTCGGGACGGCTCCTCGGGCCCGGAGCCACCTTGAGAAGGCCCACACGGGCCAGGACCGCCGCCGGGAAGATCGATCGGACCATCGCCCGCATGCCGTGGTCGGACACGAGGAAGACGTCGCCCTTCTCCCGGAAGCGGAGGTAGCGCGCGGCGGCCTCGTCGGCCGCCCGCCAGGCCTCGTTCAGGGCGGCGGCCGCCTTCGCGGCGAGCTCCTTCGTGTAGAAGGGCTGCGCGGGGTCGGTCACGAGGAGGTCGTGCTCGCACTCGTCGAGGATCGGGTTGTAGGCGAGGAGGAGGTCCCAGTCTCCGCGCTGGTCCGCCACGTCGAATGCGTCCACGAAGAAGCGGGAGAAGCGCCGCGCCTGCTCGAGAAAGCTCGTGAGGTCGGGGTCGGCCCGCCTGAGGAGCGATGTGTCGGGCGGACCCGGCCAGAAGCCGGCTTTGTTCTCGAGGGCACGGCGAAAATCCTCGGGAGCCGCCCAGGTCCGAAAACCGTCGCCGAGATAGAGGGTCAGCGAGGACAGGTCCGGCGCGATCGCGACGAGCTTCGACCAGCGTCCGAAAAGGACGCCGTGCTCGCCTCCCTCGTCGCGCCGCTCGGAGAGCGGGAACCACTCGCCCGCCCGGGCACGCGCCCGCACGCTTCCGTCCCCGGCAAGGGCGACGAGCGTGTCGTAGTTCGTCGCGCCGTCGTCCGTGGCGTCGAGCAGCGCGAAGGGAATGCCGTCGAGAACGAATGTCTTCGCCGGCGAGAACGAGCGTACCCCTTCCGGGAGGCGCGGGGCATCCACGAAGGGCATGCTGGCGGCCGGGCCTTTCCAGAGACGGCCCTTCGGAAGCGCTTCGTTGTAGCTCAG
>OBLU010006694.1_pt1 | contig 10240 bp, 10 predicted proteins | sample 1518681 | NCBI WGS metagenome assembly OBLU01 (sample SAMEA3539304, study PRJEB22396) | soil metagenome | biome: tundra; feature: field; material: soil | place: USA | collected 2010-05 | depth 0.15 m
CTTCCAGCAGGCAACCCGGCATGAGCTGCGAGGGGTTTTTCGACCCTGCCTTCTTGTTGCCGGGTGCGCGGTCGAAAACCGTCGCGACTCATTGAGAATATGGGCGCCGGGATTCAGTTGAGTTGTGAGCGCCTCTCGAACGTGCGCCGCGGAAAGAAGGCAGACCGGGAGGTCCGCTCCACTGGGCGCCGCGCCAGCTCAAAGCCGCTGCCGTTGAGGAGAACCCCGCACACCGTGACAAAATGGCGACAGGCGCGTCCAATCCATAGGCAGATGGAAATGGGGCAGCGGCATTTGTAGGGGCCGGGCATGCCCGGCCCGTTCGCAGCGGAGTTTATGTCTCAGGACGCAGCCGGAGCGGTAGGCGCCCGATTGACGATACCAGTCGATACGCTAATCCGGGCTGCCCAGCGCGGAGACCAGGATGCCTTCGAGCAACTGGTCCGCGCCTATGACCAAAGTGTGCTCCGGCTCGCCATGAACCTGCTGCGCTCCCCGGAAGACGCCCGGGACGTGTACCAGGAGGCGTTCCTCCGTGTATTCCGGAACCTTCATACGTTCCGTTTCGATTGCAGCTTTCATACATGGCTGTACCGGATCGTCACCAACATCTGCCTGGACCAACTGCGGAAACGTAAGGTCCGCAAGGAGGAATCGTCCGTCATGGAAACCGGCGACGGCCCCCTCGACCGGATGGATTCCTTCGAAGAGGAAGCCCCACACGCGGACCCGGAACGCAGTACGTGGAACAAGGAATTGAAGACCAGGATTGAAGGGGCGCTTCAGGACCTCACGCCGCGGGAGCGCATGGTATTCGAGTTGAGGCACTACCAGGGACTGCGTCTGCGGAACATCGGCGAGACCCTGGGCACCACCGAAGAGGCCGCCAAGAACTGCCTCTTCCGGGCCACGCAGAAGATGCGCTCGGTATTGGGAGATTTCGTATGAGTTGCGATTGGGTTGTGAAGCTGATTCCGCTTTACTTCTACGGCGAATTGCCGCCCGAAGAAGAGGAGCGCGTGGAGGAGCACCTGCACGGGTGCGCCGCCTGCGCGCGCGAAATGGAGCGGCAACGGCAGCTTGCGGCGGCGCTCGACCGGAGACAGGCCGACGCTCCCCCGCTGCTCCTTGAAGAGTGCCGCGCCAGCCTCATGGCGGCGATTCAAGCCCGCGACCCGCGGGGAGCGGTTGCCCCCAAAGGCCCCTGGTCTCTCTTCCTGGAAGCCATGGCCGGAACGCTGACAGGCTTCCACCGTTTGAGGCAGCCCGTGGGAGCGCTGGCCCTAGTGGCTCTGGGGTTCTTCGCGGCGCGCTTCACCGGCATGAATCCGGGCGTGGCGCAGGCGCCGGGCCTCTCTCCTTCCGGCGAGGTGTACTCCACAGTCCGCTCCATTCAGCCGGATGACGCCGGACGCGTGCGGATCGCCTTCGACGAGACGCGGCGCCGGGAGGTCTCCGGCCGAATGGACGACCAGGGTATCCAAAAGCTGCTGCTGGCCGCCGCCCACGAAAGCAACCCTGCCATGCGCGTCCAATCGGTCGGCCTGCTGAAAGAGCAGGCGGGTTCGAGCGAAGTGCGCGACGCCCTGCTCAATGCCCTCTTGCACGATTCCAACGCCGGCGTGCGGATGAAGGCGCTGGAAGGCCTCAAACCGCTGGCGGGCGATCCCGAAGTGCGCAAGACGCTGGCCGGCGCCCTCCTGTCGGATGATAACCCCGCCGTGCGCATGCAGGCCGTGGACCTGCTCGTGACACACCGCGACGATGCCATGGTGGGAGTCCTGCAAGGCCTGGTGCAGAGAGAGAACAACGATTACGTGCGCCTGAAATGCGAGAAGGCGCTGAAGGACTGGAATGCGTCGGTCGGAACTTTTTAGGGACGGCAACCGCTCCCTTACGGTCGCGGCTCCGAAAGCACGTCGCAACCTGAAAACGCATCGGAGCCGCGACCGTAAGGGAGCGGTCGGCCTCCTGGCCCTCGCCATCTTGCCGCTGGCCTGCTGGGCGCAGCAGGCCATGACGTGCCAGCACGGGCAATGCGTGCAGGTGCTCGCCGGCCAAGCCGGCATCCGCCAGCAACTTCGCGTCAACGCGCACGGTCCCGTCACCCTGGAGGCCGGCGTGGGGACGGAATTGAAGTATACGGCCAGGGTTGTGGTGCGGGCGGCCAACGAAGCCGAAGCGCGCCGCATCCTGGAGCTCTACCCTGTGCGCGTGACGAGGGAGGGCGACTGGTCCGTGCTCACCGCGCCGGGCGAGCCGATGGCTTCGACGCTTGTTTTGCGCGCGCCCAGGCTGATTGCGGTGTCCATCGTCACTTCCAACGGTCCGGTGGAAGCCAACGGCATCGATGGCTCGCTCGTGGTGGATTCGGTCACTGGCCCGCTGTCGGCGGACCGCATCCGCGGCGATTGCCAACTCAGGACGCGCGGCGGAGATATCCGCGCCGGAGACATCGGCGGGACGCTGAACTCCACCACCGGGTTCGGCTCCATCACCGTGCGCTCGGTGCGCGGAGAAGCGGTGCTCCAGACCATGGGCGGCGACATCGTCGCCCAGGACGCCGGCGGACCGTTGCGCGCCGAGACGGGCGCAGGCACGGTACGGATCGCGAAAGCGGCGGGCGCCGTGAACGCTACCACGGGCGGAGGGCTGATCTGGGTGGGCAGCGCTAAGGGCCTGGTGACCGCGCACAACGTGGCTGGGCTGATAGACGTCGGCTCGGCTGCCGGCGTGCACTGCGATTCCGGGGCCGGCGGCGTTCAACTCGGCAGGATCTCGGGAAGCATGCGCGTCTTCACCGCGATGGGCAACATCGTGGCCTCTCTGTTGCATGGCGAGCCGGCCGATTCCGACCTCGCGACCGGCGATGGTGACATCACGGTGGTCATTCCGTCTAACTTGGGTGTGACGATCCAGGCCGAGAACGCGATGGCCGATTCGCTGCGCCGCATCCTGTCCGAGTTCCCGCAGATCCAGTCTCGCAGGCTGGGAACGCGGGTGGTCGCCCAGGGACGGGTGAACGGCGGAGGTCCGGTGCTGCGTATCTCGTCGGTGGCCGGCACGATTTTCATCAAGCGTCAATAAGAGGTTACTATGACAATAAGAATCGGATTGGGAATTATGGTATTGGCCGCCGCGGCCGCATGGGCGCAACCGGCGCCGCCAACTCCGCCGACTCCGCCAACTCCGCCGGCGAGAGCGGTACAGCGCCTTACGATCACCAATGGGGAGGGCAGCTACCTGGGGATTGGCACGGCCGACATCGGTTCCGACCGCGCCAAAGCCCTCAAGCTGAAAGAAGAGAGCGGGGCGGAAGTAACCAAGGTCTACGAAGACAGTCCGGCGGCCAAGGCCGGCTTCAAGGAAGGCGACGTCGTGCTGGAGTTCAACGGCCAGGCAGTTCAGGGTACCGAACAACTCGCCCGCATGGTGCGCGAGACTCCGCCGGAACGCCAAGTCAAGATTGTGGTGTGGCGCAACGGCGCCTCCCAGACGCTCACAGCCACCATCGGAACTCGCAAAGGCGGCCTGTCGGTCATGTCCGACTCGGGCCGGTTCATGACGTTTCCGGAGATCACCGTCCCGCAGTTTAATATGCCCGATATTCCCCGCTTCCAGATGAACTGGCAGAACCCGAGACTGGGCATCATCGGCGAGGCTCTGGGACAGGAAGCGCAGCTTGCGGACTTCTTCGGCGTCAAAGAGGGAGTGCTGGTGAAATCCGTCGAAAAGGATTCGGCTGCGGAGAAGGGCGGCATTAAGGCCGGCGACGTGGTCGTCAAAGTGGGCGATTCCAAAATCACCAGCACCGAGGAAATCACCAAGGCGCTGCGCTCGCTGAAGGGTGGCAAGACGACGCTGAACGTGGTCGTGGTGCGAAACAAGAAGGAGACGACCATCGCGGTGACCATCGAAGGCCAGGGCAGCGGGTTATTCCGCAGCGTTGCCGCGGCGGTCAGAGTATAGGCCGGAAATGTTATGCGGTCAGGTGTACCGCGGTGGCCTTCACCACCGCGTACACCAGATCTCCGGGTTTCAAACTCATGTCCCCCGCCGATTGCGCCGTGATGGCGGCCACCAGCGGGAACCCGCAATCCAGTTCCACGCGGGCCAGCGGACCCTCCAGGAGCACCGACTGCACCCGCCCGGCCAGCCGGTTCCTCACGCTCGAAACCTCCGCCGTCTCGCGCGCCAGCGCCACATCCTCGGCGCGAATGCAAGCCCAGGTGGGGCAGGCCTCGGTATCCAGGCACTGCAAGCGCGCCGCGCCCACCCGCAGCGTGACCAGACCTCCCTCGCGGTCCACCACCTCCACCGGCAGCACGTTCTCCATCCCCACCGATTCCGCAACCTGGGCGTCGGCGGGATGGCGAAAAACCTCCTGAACCGGTCCCTCCTGCCGTATGCGGCCATCCACCATCACGGCCATCCAGTCGCCCAGCGCCACGGCCTCCACGCGGTCGTGCGTCACCACGATGCTGGGTACGCCGCCCGCCACCAGCATGCGCCGCAGCTCGTGACGTGTGCGCCCGCGCGTGGCCGCGTCGAGCGCCGAAAGCGGCTCGTCGAGCAGCAGCAGCGCGGGTTCGGCGGCCAGCGCGCGCGCCAGAGCCACACGCTGCTGCTGGCCCCCCGAGATCGCCCGCGGATACCGCGCCGCCAGCCCGGCCAGCCCGAACGCCTCCAGCAGTTCTTCCTTCTTTTCTCGCCGCGCGGCATACCCCACATTCCGCGCCACCGTGAGGTGCGGGAACAGCGCATAATCCTGAAACAGGAAACCGGCGCGGCGCTGTTGCGGGACCCGGCGTATGCCGCGAACGGAGTCGTACCAGACGTCGCCGCGGAACCGGATCTCGCCGGAATCCGCCTGCTCCAGCCCCGCCAGCAGGCGCAACAGCGTGGTCTTCCCGGCGCCGGATGGACCGAACAGAACCGTAACCGGAGACTTGGCGAGCGCAATGCGCAGGCTCGCATCCAGTTCGAATCCGGAGGGCAACCGCTTCCGGCAGCCGCAAATCAGCTCATCGGCCATAGCGACCAAAACCGCCGTTGGAGCGCGTACGTGAGCGCCAGCACGGTGAACGAAACCGCCAGCAGGAACATCGAAGTCTGGGCCGCGGCGGCGTAATTCAGCGCCTGCGCCTGGTCGTAGATGGAAATCGACACGGTGCGCGTGACGCCCGCGATGTTGCCGCCCACCATCAGCACCACGCCGAACTCGCCCATCGTATGGGCAAAGCTGAGGATGGCGCCGGTGGCGATCCCGGGCAGCGCCAACGGCGCCACGACGCGCCGGAACGTCGCCATGCGCGAGATCCCTAGGCACCACGACGCTTCCAGAAGTTTCCCATCGACCGCCGCGAACGCCGACGCGATGGGCTGCACCGTGAACGGCAGGCTGTAGAGCACCGAAGCCAGCAGCAGCCCCTGAAACGAGAACGGCAGCATACCGCCGGTCAGCCTGGCGTAGAGCGCGCCCACCGGGCTGCGCGGCCCGATCGCCAGCAGAATGTAAAACCCCAGCACCGTCGGCGGAAGCACCAGCGGAAGCGCCACCACCGCCTCCACCAGAAACTTCCAGCGGCGCGGCGAAAACGCCAGCCAGTACGCCAGCGGCATTCCCACCGCCAGCAGGATCAAGGTGGTGCAAGCCGCCAGTCGCATGCTCAGCCAGATGGCCAGCCAGTCCATCATCGATTCTCCGGCACATAGAAACCGTATCTCTTCAGGATGCCCCGCCCCCCGGCGCTCACCAGAAACGCGCGGAACGCCCGCGTATCGGCCGACTCTTTCAAGAGAAGGCCGCCCTGCTCGATCCGGGGATAGGCGTCCAGCGGAATCTCCCAATACCGCCCCCTGCCGCGGGCGGCCGGCGCCAGCGCCAGCGAGAGCGCCACGATCCCGGCGTCCGCCGCGCCGCTTTCTACGAACGCGAACGTCTGCGCGATATCTTCGCCGAGGACCAGTTTGCGCTCCACCCCGCCGTACAGCCCCAGCGAACGCAAGGCCGCCTCCGCCGCCCGCCCGTACGGCGCGTGTTGCGGATTGGCGATGGCGACGTGCCGCACGCCGCCGTCCCGGAGCGCCGCAGCCGGATCGAGCGTCGATGCCGCCGGAACCCACACCACGATCCTGCCCACCCCATATACGAACAGCGAATCCGCCGCCCCGATCCTCTCCCGCAGCAGCCTGCGCGGGTACTCCACGTCCGCCGAGAGGAACGCATCGAACGGCGCGCCATTGTGAATCTGCGAATAGAAATTGCCCGAGGATCCGTACGAGGTCCGCAGTTCCACATCCGGATGCGCGCGGTGAAATTCCAGCGAAATCTCCTCCATGGCGAACTTCAAGTCCGCCGCCGCCGCGACAGCGACCTTCCGCGTCTCGCCCGCCGGCCGCCCGCAGCCAGTGCATATCATCAGAATGCAAAGCAGGGCCACGCGTGGCGCAGGCACTCCTGCCTGCCGTGTCCACACTCGTGTGGACACGCTGCCTTTCCGAGCCACGACCGCCGAAGCCCGCGCCCCGCAGTGGTATCGTATAAACGACAATGCCATCTAAAAGAGACAATACCACGCCGGCCGATCCTCGTGTCCATACCCGCCTCGCCGCGTTCCGCCGCAAACGCGGCATGGCCGCCGCCGGACTGGCGCGCGCCTCGGGCGTGAGCCGCCAGACCATCTACGCCATCGAGGCGGGCGACTACCTGCCCAACACCGCCGTCGCGCTGCGCCTCGCCAACGCGCTGGAATCGCGCGTCGAAGATCTCTTCCAGCTCGATGCGACGCCGCCCCCACCCCGCCGCGCCGCACGGGCCGACCTCATCGGCGCGGGCGACCTGTTCGAGGGAAGCCCCGTCGAGCTCTGCCGCGTAGATGGCCGCCTGGTAGGCGTTCCGGCCGCCCCCGCGCCGTGGCAGATCCTCCCCGCCGGCGCGCTGCTGTCGAAGCCGCCCAGAACTTCCCTGCCCCTCCGCGGGCCGGTCCAATTCCTGCGCGAGGAGGAGGACGCCGGCAGCCGTCTGCTACTGGCCGGATGCGACCCGGCCGCCTCGCTGCTGGCCCGCCGCCTGGAGCGCGCCGGCGTCGGCCTGGTGACCGCGCAGGTGAACAGCTCGGCGGCTTTGCGCCTGCTCCAGCAGCGTCTGGTCCACGTGGCCGGCACGCATCTGAAGGACGAGGGCGGCGGCGAGCCGAACCGCGCCGCCATCGGCGCAGCCTTCCCCAGACGCGGCGTGGCCGTATTCGCCTTCGCGGTCTGGGAGGAGGGCTTGGTGGTGGCGCGCGGCAATCCGAAAACGATTCGGGCCGTCGAGGACCTCGCGCGCCCCGGCGTCACGCTGGCGAATCGCGAGAAAGGCTCCGGCAGCCGCCAACTGCTGGACCGCTGCCTGAAAGCCGCCGGCATCCCCCCGCGCGTCGTCGGCGGTTACCACGGCGAGACCACGGCGGGCCATCTGGCCGCCGCATGGCGGGTCCGCGCGGCCCTTGCCGATTGCTGCGTGGCCACCGGTTCGGCCGCCCGCGCCTTCGGCCTGGATTTCGTTCCCCTTGCCACCGAACGCTACGACCTGGTGATGCGCAAGGAGCGCCTGGAACTGGCCTCCGTAGAGCGTCTTCTCGACACCATCGCGCAAGCCGCCTTCCGCCGTGAGTTGGAAACTCTCTGCGGCTACGACGCTCGCGACGCCGCCCGCCGCATCGCCTGAGCCCTCCCGCGCCTTTGATATAATGAAGGCGCAGACAGCCTCTCTATCCCCAACGCGGTGAGGTGCGAGAGTGGTTGAATCGGGCGGTCTCGAAAACCGTTGAGGGGGTGACTCCTCCGTGGGTTCGAATCCCACCCTCACCGCCACAATAGAATCAACAACTTACAGCAAAATAGCGATTCCAGCGGGCAATACCGGGCAATGAGGTGCTTAGAATTAGCCCTGAAATGCCCCTGAGTCTGTACCGCCGTCACCGCCAGGAATGCGAAGCCGAACACCCCGAAGAATCCCGTTCGGGCGAGTTCGAAGAGCGGTCCAAGAAGTGGAAGCGATGCGGCTGCCGGATATACGCGGCCGGCATTCTGGGCGGCAAGTTCCGGCGGCGCTACACCGGCAAGTCGACCTGGGAGGAAGCCAAAGGCGTGGTTGCGGTCTGGGAAGCGGCCGGATCTTGGGACGGCCTGTCAAAGATCGAAGAACCCGCGGCTCCCGCCCCGGAGCCCGAGTCCGGGCGCATCGCGATTGCCGATGCAATTGCGGCCTTCCTGGTCATCCGGGCAGGGGCGAAGATCGCACCAGCCACCCTGCGCAAGTACCGGACGTTCACGAAGCAGTTGCGCACGTATGCCGACAACAAGGGGTACGTGATGCTCGACCAGTTCACCTCGGGCGACATCGACGTGTTCTACAGCGGCTGGAATCTCGGCGCGCGGTCCAAGGGCAAAGCGTTGGGCACTCTGCGCAACTTTTTCAAGTTCTGCATGAATCGCGAATGGCTGGCCAAGAATCCCGTGACCAGCGATCTGAAGCCCCCGCTGGGCGCCAACCGCGTGGCCAACAAGGTGCCGTTCACCGATAGTGAACTTCAACGCATCATCGACGCCTGTGACCGGCTGGGCGCGGTCGAATGGAACAACGGCAGGAAGACAGGGGTGTGGACTGGTGAAGACGTGAAGGACTTCATCTGGTTGTTGACCTACACCGGCCTGCGCATTTCGGACGTGGGCCTGTTCCGCATAGACCGGCTGCACGGCAATGAAGTGTTCCTGCGGGCCAAGAAAAACGGCGGAGACGTGTTCACATGGATTCCCGACTGGCTGGCCCAGCGCCTGACGCAGCGGGCCAAACGGCACGGCCCACGTCCGTTCATAACTGGCGAGTCAGACCGGCTGGAAACGGTCACAGACCTGTGGCGCAGGCGCATCAACAAAGTGTTCGAACTGGCTGGAAGGTTTGAAGACACGCCCACGCCCCACCGGTTCCGCCACACGTTCGCGCGAATCCTCTTACAGCGCGGTGTGCCTGTCGCTGACGTTGCGGACCTGCTGGGCGATGATGAAGACACCGTGCGTGAGCATTACGCGCGATGGGTGCCTGAACGTCAGGCCCGGTTGACGAACATCCTGAGGGATGCGTTCAACGACAAGCCAAGGCCGAAGCCTAGCGTCGTTGTCGAGATGCCTAAGACGGGTACGAAGTAGTCCAGAAATGCGGATGTTCCGTCGCGAGTCCACGGCGGCGGGGCATTCTGCTCAGGCGGCCTTTAAGGCCTTTAGGGAACTGGCGGGGTAAAACAGGCGCGTGTGTATCCGGCAAGCGACGGACTCGGGCACAGAGTATCTGCACATGATCTTCTTCTTGCCGAGCTGAATACGGCATATGCCGGGTTCGTCCTTGACGAGCAGGCGCACGGTTTCCCTGCTGAGACTCCATTGCTTGGCCAAGTCGGCAAGGGAATAGTGCGTTTCAAACGTGGTATCGACTTGCATTTGTTCTCGTGGCGATGCCCCTCACCCGGATCGTCCTGTGGCAGGTCGGCATGGTGGAGTCGCACTCGTCGGCGTCAGCGCGTTCCTCCCCACGAGTCCTATCGGGAACTTTGGGGAGATTTCAAGGGAATGCCGCGGGCGCGTGCCAGTACGTGATCTTTCGGGTGCGGGCGGTAAGTTGTTGATTCTAAAGTTGCGGAGATAAGGGGACGTTTGAGAAGTGCTTTATTATCAGCACCATGTTACTGATTCCTTGTTGCCAGAGAGTGCAAGAAAACCAGGCTTTCCCGGCCCTCGTTGCCCGGTATTGCCCGCCGGAAGGATCGCTCCGCCCGCCCCCGCGTGCGTCGCGCCCGGCCGGTCGGCGGCCACACCCGCTCCTCGACATCAAGGTGTGTCAGTTGCGAACGGGACGTCAGTGGACGAATCAAGTGTGATCCGGCGGCCCGGCGAGAGTTCCAAAGGCAGCACCCTTGCCCGGCGACCGGGAAGACGGCCCGTGCCTGCCCTGGCTACGCGGTGGACCACATCATGCCGCTGAAGCGCGGCGGCCTGGCAGTACAGGGCCTGAGGATTCATAATCCCTTCAATAACTTAGCTGGATTGGGCATCTAATTGCAAACACACGAAAATGCGAAGTCCGGGTGGGCTCGGTTTAGCCTAGATTAGAGCTTGTCCCATTTGAGCGCATTTTCGCGCAAAATGAGATAACGAATAACAGACCTTGTTATCGTTTTGTCCGGCGTCAACTATTTCGGGT
>OBLU010006695.1_pt1 | contig 10239 bp, 9 predicted proteins | sample 1518681 | NCBI WGS metagenome assembly OBLU01 (sample SAMEA3539304, study PRJEB22396) | soil metagenome | biome: tundra; feature: field; material: soil | place: USA | collected 2010-05 | depth 0.15 m
CGACGCTCTGCCGATCTGTGGTCGCGCGGGCCCGGGAGCGGCGCGCCGGTGCGGCGCGGCCGGGAGGACCGCATGGTCGGCGGGGTGGCGTCCGGCCTGGCGGCCCGGACGGGCTTCGACGTTACCGTCGTGCGGCTGGTGTTCGTGCTGGTCACCGTGGCGAGCAGCGGCCTCGGCGCGGCGGGATATGTGCTGGCCTGGCTGGTGGTGCCGGCCGTCGGCGCGGACAGCAACATTGCGACCCAGGCCAGGACCGACCGGCGGGGCATCGCGCTGGCCGCCGGTCTCGGATCATTGCTCCTCGTGCTGCTGCTGATCGCCTCCGTCCTGGGCGCCGGCAGCTTCGTGTCGCTGGCCTGGCCGCTGGTCATCAGCGCGGTTGGCCTCGTGCTGATCTGGAGAAACGCCTCTGCTGACGAGCGAGCCACGATGCGGCGCCTGGCGGAGCCGCTGCTGGGCCTGGCCGAAGGCAACCGGCGCTCCCGGACCGTGGCGCGGGTGGCGATCGCCAGCGTGCTGCTGGGCGGCGGCCTGTCCACCCTGCTGCCCGGGCAGACGAGCCACGCCATGCTGCGGGCGCTGGGCGGGGTGGCGCTCGTGCTGGCGGGGGTCGTGCTGGTGCTGGGCCCCTGGTGGCTGCGTATCGCCCGCGATCTCGTGGTCGAGCGCCAGGCCAGGGCCCGGGCGGAGGAGCGAGCCGACATGGCGGCGCGGGTCCACGACTCGGTGCTGCAGACGCTCGCCCTGATCCAGCGCCGCGCCGACGACCCGCAGAAGGTCATCCAGCTCGCCCGGGCTCAGGAGCGGGAGCTGCGCTCCTGGCTGTTCGACGGCCGGGCGCCCGGTTCGATCGACGGCCAGGGCGTCACCCTCGCGGCGGGGGTGCGGCTCATCCAGCAGGAGGTGGAGGCGCAGCACGGAGCCATCGTCGAGGCCGTCACCGTCGGCGACTGCGAGCTCGACGATGACCTCAGCGCCCTGCTGGCGGCCGCGCGCGAGGCGACGGTCAACGCGGTGAAATGGTCTGGCGCCAGCGTTGTCTCGATCTTCGCCGAGGTGGAGCCGGCCGAGGTGTCGCTGTTCGTCAGGGATCGCGGGCGGGGATTCGACCCTGACGCGGTCCCCGGCGACCGGAAGGGCCTGGCCGAGTCCGTCCGGGCCAGGATGGCCCGCCGCGGCGGTTCCGCGACCATCCGCAGTGCCGCCGGCGAGGGCACTGAGGTGTCCTTGACCATGCCCCGTGCCGCCGGGGAACGCCAGCCGAGCCGGACGTGAACACGCCTGGCACCCAGGCCACGGGCGGTGGCAGGCCGAGGGTCTTCATTGTGGACGATCATGGCCTGTTCCGTTCCGGGGTCCGGTCCGAGCTCGGCGACCAGGTCGAGGTCGTCGGCGAGGCTGACGACGTGCAGCCCGCGATCACCCGGATCGCCGAGTGCCTCCCCGATGTCGTTCTCCTCGACGTGCACCTGCCCGGCGGGGGAGGCCAGGCCGTGGTCACGGCGATCAAGGCCGCGCACCCGCAGGTGCGTTTTCTCGCCCTGTCCGCCTCCGATGCCCCCGAGGACGTCATTTCCGTCATCCGGGCCGGCGCGCGGGGCTACGTCACGAAGACCATCTCCGGCACCGAGCTGGTAGCTGCGGTGCGCCGGGTCGCGGCCGGTGACACGGTGTTCTCGCCGCTGCTGGCCGGGTTCGTCCTGGATGCCTTCGCCTCCCTGCCCCCGGACGGCACGGGCCGGCGGTCGCTCGATCCTGAGCTTGACCAGCTGACGCCCCGCGAGCGGGAGGTCCTGCGGCTGATCGCCCGTGGCTACACCTACAAGGAGATCGCGCGGGAGCTCTACATCTCCATCAAGACGGTGGAGAGCCACGTTTCCTCGGTGCTCAGAAAGCTCCAGCTCTCGACCCGCCACCAGCTGACCCGGTGGGCCACCGAGCGACGCCTGACCTGACCACTCGGCTGGCTGACCACAGGGCGTAGCGGTCAGGCCCGTCGCCGTGCCTCCATCAGCCGCAGGATGAGCGGAGTGAAGATGAGCTGCATCGCCAGCTCCATCTTCCCGCCTGGGACGACGATGATGTTTGGCCGTGACATGAACGAGTCGTGCAGCATCGACAGCAGGTAGGGAAAGTCGATGCCCTTCGGGCTGGCGAACCGGATGACGAGAAAGCTCTCGTCGGCGGTCGGGATGAAGCGCGCAATGAACGGATTGGACGTGTCCACCGTCGGGACGCGCTGGAAGTTCACGTGCGTCCGCGAGAATTGCGGGCAGATGTAGTTCACGTAGTCCGGCATGCGCCGCAGGATCGTATCGACCACAGCCTCGCTGGAGTAGCCGCGGGTGGTCTTGTCGCGATGCAGTTTCTGGATCCACTCGAGGTTGATGATGGGGACGACCCCGACCAGCAGGTCTGCGTGCTGGGCGATATCCGCCTTTTCGGTGACGGCGGCACCGTGCAATCCCTCGTAGAAGAGTATTTCGCTGGCGGGGTCGACATCCGCCCAGGGCGTGAACGTCCCAGGCTGCTGCCCGTAGGCCTTGGCCTCCTCCGCGTCGTGCAGGTACTTGCGCACCTGGCCACGGCCGCGCTCACCGTACTCGCGGAACAGGGTCTCCAGTTCCTCGAGCAGGTTCGCCTCGGGGGAGAAATGGCAGAGGTGGTGGTTGCCCTGCTGGTCGGCCGCGGACATGGCGACGTTCATCTCTTGCCGGTCGTGGCGGTGGAAGGAGTCGCCCTCCACGATCGCCGCGTTGATCTGCTCTCGATGGAAGATGTGCTGGAACGTCCTGGTCACCGATGATGTGCCCGCGCCGGACGATCCGGTGATGGCGACGATGGGATGCTTGGCCGACACCTGGTCTCCTGGCCGCTAGGGGATCCGGAACAGGGACCGGCTGTTGAAGAGCGAGTCGTCGAACTGCGAGTCCTGGCCGTCCGCGTGGTCGCGGTGGTAGCGCTCGATCCGCTCGACCTCGTTCCTGGAGCCGAGGATCAGCGGCGCCCGCTGGTGGAGGCGGCCAGGCTGGAGTTCCATGACGCGCTCGCATCCAGTGCTCGCGACGCCGCCGGCCTGCTCGACGATGAACGAGATCGGATTGCATTCGTACATCAGCCGGAGCCGCCCGGGCTTGGCCGGTTCCTTGTTGTCCTTGGGGTACAGGAAGACGCCGCCGCGGGTGAGGATGCGGTACGTCTCCGCCACCAGCGAGGCAATCCAGCGCATGTTGAAGTCCCGGCCTCTCGGTCCGGTCCGGCCCGCCAGGCATTCCTGGATGTAGCGGCGCACCGGGGGCTCCCAGAAACGCTCGTTGGAAGCGTTGATCGCGAACTCCCCGCAGTCCTCCGGGATGCGCATCTGCGGGTGGGTGAGGATGAACGCCCCGATATCGCGGTCGAGCGTGAATCCGTCGACTCCGTCGCCGGTGGTGAGGATCAGCATCGTGGATGGCCCGTACAGGGCGAAACCCGCGCATACCTGCGCGGCGCCCGGCTGGAGGAAGTGCTCGACCCGCGGCTCGGCCGCCGGGTCGGGACTGCGCAGGATGGAGAAGATGGTGCCAACCGAGATGTTGGCGTCTATGTTGCTCGAGCCGTCCAGCGGGTCGAACACCAGCAAGTACTTCCCGCGCCTCTCGGATGCCGGGATGGGGTGGATGTTCTCCATCTCTTCCGACGCCATCGCGGCCAGGTGCCCGGTCCATTCCGTCTCGCCGACCATCACCTCGTTGCTGATGAGGTCGAGCTTCTTCTGCACTTCGCCCTGGATGTTCGCCGTGCCCGCGCTACCCAGTGCGCCGACCAGCGCGCCGCGGCTGACCTGATTGCTGATGATCTTCACGGCCGTTGCCACCGCGTTGAGCAGCCCGGAGAAGTCACCGGTCGAACCGGGATGGCGGTGCTCGGACTCGATGGTGTAGCGGGTCAGTGTCTTGCGTTCGTCACGCACGGCCGGTCTCCTCTGGCGGAATGTCCGACCGAACGGCCAGCGGTACGGTTACATCCAGTAACTTCAGCGTACTACGAGCGACGCCGTGCATCGAGGCTAGCCTGCTGGCGCCAGGGCCGCATCACCCGCCAGAGCGATCGGCCGGGTGAAGTGGTACCCACCCGGCCCCAGGCGTGTCTAGCTCTGCAGCGGGAAGTGGCAGGCCGCGACGTGACCGGGCCCGAATGAGCGGAGCCGGGGCTCTTCCTCGGCACACAGATCCTGCGCGAAAGAGCACCGGGTGCGGAACCGGCAGCCCGACGGCGGGTTGACCGGGCTGGGCAGCTCGCCGGTGATTCCAGCGGCCGCCCCGGCCCCTCGCGCTGCCCTGGCCGCCTGGGGTTCCGGAGCCGGGATGGCGGCGATAAGCCCGGCCGTGTACGGATGCGCCGCCCGCTGGTAGATATCGTCCCCCGAGCCCATCTCAACGAGCTTGCCCAGGTACATGACGCCGATCCGGTCGGCCATGTACTTGACGACCGCTAGGTCGTGGGAGATGACGATGTAGGTCAGGCCGTGGGCCGCCTGCAGCCGCTTCATCAGGTTGAGCACCTGCGCCCTGATGGACACGTCAAGCGCGCTGACCGGCTCGTCCGCGACGATGACCTTCGGGTTCAGGGTGAGGGCCCGGGCCAGCCCGATCCGCTGCCGCTGGCCGCCGGAGAACTCGTGCGGATAGCGCTCGACCGCGCTGCGCGGCAGGCCGACCTCGTCGAGCAGTTCGTAGACGCGCTGCTGCTGCTGCCGGCGCGTCCCTACACGCTGAATGGACAGGGGCTCGCGGATGATCGAGCCGACCCGCATCCTCGGGTCGAGTGACGAGTACGGATCCTGGAACATCAGCTGCAGGTCGCGGCGCTGCTTTCGCAGCTCACCTCCGCCGAGGCCGGAGATGTCCTGCTCACCGAGCAGCACAGATCCCGAGTTCGGGCGCTCCAGCGCCACCACGAGCCGCCCGATGGTGGTCTTGCCGCAGCCTGACTCGCCGACCAGGCCGAATGTCTCTCCTGCGGTCACGGTGAACGAGACGTCCGACACGGCGTGTACGCGGCCGGCCGTGCGCGCCGTGAACGGCCCCGATGTGACCGGGAACTCCTTGACCAGATCGCGCACCTCGAGCAGGGTTCTCCCGGGCGGTACCGCCGCCTCCGCGCGGCCCGGCCCCCCGGCGGCCCCGTCAGTGATCCCGGCTCGGGCAGGGCCAGCTACCGGATGCCAGCAGGCGAACAGGTGCTGCTGGCTCTCGCCGCTGAGCGGTGGTTCGCTGGTGCGGCACTGGTCTGTGGCTCGGTCGCACCTCGGCGCGAACCGGCAGCCGGCCGGGGGATCCGACAGGTCCGGCGGAAGGCCGCCGATGGTCAGCAGCGGCTGCTTGCTGTCCTGGCTCAGCCGCGGAATCGAGGCGAGCAGTGCCCGGGTGTACGGGTGCCGCATGCGCCGGAAGAGAGCTCCCGCCGCTGCCGTCTCGACCATCCGGCCCGCGTACATGACCTGGACCCGGTCCGCGTTCCCCGCGATCACGCCCATGTCGTGCGTGATCAGCAGCATCGCCATGCCGAGGCGCTCGGAGAGGTCGCGGAGCAGCGCGAGGATCTGCGCCTGGATGGTGACATCCAGGGCGGTCGTCGGCTCGTCGGCGATCAGCAGCTTGGGCTCGCAGGCCAGGGCCATCGCGATCATGACACGCTGGCGTAGCCCGCCGGAGAGCTGATGCGGGTAGTCGCCGAGCCGCTCTCCCGGCCTGGGCATGCCGACCAGGCCGAGGACCTCCGCCGCCCGGTCCATGGCCGCTGCCTTGCTCGCGCCCAGGTGCAGCCGGAGCGGCTCCGCGACCTGGTAGCCGATGGTCTTCGTGGGGTCGAGCGAGGTGAGCGGGTCCTGGAAGATCATCGCGATGTCATTGCCGCGTATCTCGCGCAGGTCACTCGCGGGCAGGCCCACCAGTTCCCTGCCGTCCAGCTTGATCGAGCCGCCGACGATGGCTCCCCCCGGCGGCAGCAGGCCCATGATCGACAGGCCGGTCATCGACTTTCCGCAGCCGGACTCGCCCACCAGCCCGAGCGTCTCCCCGGGTTCGATGGTCAGGCTGATGCCGCCTACCGCCTGGACGACCGACCTGGCCAGCTGGATGTGCGTCGAGAGGTCACTGATCTGCAGAACAGGGACCATCCGGAGGCTCTCGTCGGTCAGCAGCTGGCTACTCGATCCGCGTTGTGATGGGTGTGCCGATCTCGATGGTGCGGCTCACCGTGCAGAGCCGGTCATGCGACTTCTTCACCACGTCAGGCAGCACCGCCCGGGCATCATCGCCGTGTTCGCCGCCGGGAAATCTGATCCGGAATGTGACCTCGATGTCGGCCAGGCGGTTGCCGCTGGTGTCGCGCGCCTTGTCCGCGTCGACCTGCACCTCGAACGTGTCGGGTTCAGCGCGGCGGGACGTCAGGATGTCGACGTCGATCGCTGTGCATCCGCCGACCGCGGCCAGCAGCAGTTCGGTCGGGGTGAAGTCGCCGCCGCCGGTGCCCACGGCGATCTGGCCGCCGCGGCCGTTGGTCGCGGTGAACATGCTGTTCGCGATGCGCTCGACGGTCACGGTGAGGTGCACGGGGCTAGTCGCCATACCGACACCCTGCCAGGCACCGGGCGCTCGCCGCTAGCCGGGCCCGCCGCCGGCGGGTGGCCAGGGGACGAGCGGCTTGCCGATCTCCCAGTGGTGGCCGAAGGGGTCCTCGATCCGGCCCAGCAACCAGCCATGCTCCTCGCCGACCGGATAGATCCGGGTGGCACCGGCCGCCACGGCCCGCGCCACCACGGACTCCGGATCCTCGACGATCAGCAGGACCCGCGTGGTGGCTCCGCCCAGTGACTCAGGACTGAAGTTGCCGTGCGCCGGCGATTCGTCGGACACCCAGAACGACGCGTTCCCCACCGAGAGCTGGGCTACCACGTCCTCATGCTGGTCGGTGCCGTTCACCCGGTAGACCTCAACGGCCCCGAAAGCAGTCTTGTAGAACTCCACGGCGGCGCGGCCACGCCGCACCGAGAGCTCCGGCACGATGCCTGTTTGCATGTCAACCCTCGCTAGTGGCCGTCCGGCAGGTACCAGCGGTGCGGCGCGATCAGCCGGTGCGCCGCCTCCGGGCCCCAGGAGCCGGGGGAGTAGAGCTCCACCGGGGGCGGGCTCTCGATCAGCGGAGCCGAGATCTCCCACAGCCGCTCGATTCCATCCGACCGGGTGAACAGCGACTGATCGCCGAGCATCGCGTCCAGGATCAGCCGCTCGTAACCCTCGAGTTCATGCGCCCGGAGGAAGGAATCCGCATAACGGAAGATCATTTCTGCCTCACCGAGGCGCATGGCGGGACCGGGTTCCTTGGCCAGGAAGCGCGCGGCGATCCAGCCTGGATCATCAAAGTCGATGACGAGCTGGTTTCCCTGGCCGTCCCGGCTGACCCGTGCGTCCACCGGGAACATCCGCAGCGTCGGCTCCTTCAGGGTGACGGTGATCACCTGTCGACGCTGCGCGAGCGACTTGCCGGAGCGCAGGTAGAAGGGCACGCCAGCCCAGCGCCAGTTGTCCACCTCCACGCGCAGGGCGCTGAACGTCTCGGTCTGCGATGTGCTGGAGACACCCGGCTCGGCCCGGTAGCCCCGGTACTGACCCCGCACCACGTGCGCGAGGTCGAGCGGCTGCATAGCGTCGAAAACCTTCTGCTTCTCATCCCGCAGCGGCTTCGCGTTCAGCGAGGTCGGCGGTTCCATCGCCACGAAGCCCAGCACCTGGAACAGGTGCGTCACGATCATGTCCCGGAACGTGCCGGTTTTCTCGAAGAACTGGGCGCGGCCCTCGATGCCGATGGTCTCGGGCACGTCGATCTGCACGTGGCTGATGTGGTCACGATGCCAGATCGGCTCGAGGAACCCGTTGGCGAAGCGGAGGGCGAGGATGTTGTCGACGGATTCCTTGCCGAGGAAGTGATCGATGCGGAACACCTGGGACTCGCCGAAGACCGAGTGGACCGTTGCGTTGAGGGCCCGGGCCGACGCCAGGTCGGTCCCGAACGGCTTCTCGATGATCACGCGGGAGTTCTCGGCCAGGCCCGTGTCGCCGAGCATCCCGACGACTGATCCGAACGCTCCCGGCGGGACGGCCAGGTGGAAGATGCGCCGGGGGGTGCCGCCGATCTCCTTCTCGGCCGCCTGCACCGCCGCGACGAGCGGCGCCGGATCTTTCGGGTCGGCGGCACCGAAGTGCAGCGTGGCCTCGAAGGCCTGCCATGCGGCGCCGGTCGGCTTCGAGGAGCCGAATTCGCGGATGGCGTCCTTCGCATGCTTGCGGAAGTCGTCGTCGCTCAGCGCGGACTGCGCCGGTGCCGAGCCGATGATCTGGTACTTCGCTGGCATCAGGCCAGCTTTGGCGAGATGGAAGAGACCAGGGAGCAACTTGCGCTTGGCCAGGTCCCCGGTGGCCCCGAACAGGACGATCACATGGTCGTCGGGGACGGCAATGGCCATCCGCTGGCGCCTGGCGGCCGCGGGAGTCTTCGCGGCCGGGCTCATGGGCGGGCCGCCGCGACCGCGAGCACGAGCGAGTGCGCCTCGACTCGTCCAGGACTGGCCAGAACGTGTAGCTCGTGTTTCATGGCGGCTAGCTCATCTTCTCCGCGTGCCCGCCGAATTCGCTGCGCAGCGCGGACAGGAGCTTGTGGCTGAACTCGCCAAGCCCGCGGGACTCGAACCGCTCAATCAGCGCGGCGGTGATGACCGGTGCCGGCACGCCCTCGTCGATCGCCGCGATGACCGTCCAGCGGCCTTCGCCGGAGTCGGAGACGTGTCCCGCGAAGCCGGCCAGCTGCGGCGACTGGGCGAGCGCGTTGGCGGTCAGGTCGACCAGCCACGACCCGACGACCGAGCCGCGCCGCCAGACCTCGGCGACCTCGGCCACGTCGATGTCGTACTGGTAGTACCCGGGGTCGCGCAGGGGAGTGGTCTCCGCGTCGGAGGACTCGACGCCCGCCTCGCCGATGTTGGCGTGCTTAATGATGGACAGGCCCTCGGCGATCGCGGCCATCATCCCGTACTCGATGCCGTTGTGGATCATTTTCACGAAGTGCCCGGCGCCATTAGGCCCGCAGTGCAGATAGCCATCCGGAGCCGTCCCCGTGGTCCGGGTCCGGCCGGGGGTGGGCTCGGCACTGCCGACACCAGGAGCAAGGGTGCGGAAGATGGGGTCCAGCCGCTGCACCGGCTCGTCCTCGCCGCCGATCATGAGGCAGTAGCCGCGCTCGAGGCCGTATACCCCGCCCGAGGTGCCGACGTCCAGGTAATGGATCTGCTTCGGCTTGAGCTGCTTCGCGCGGTCGATGTCGTCCCGGTAATAGGAGTTGCCGCCGTCGATCACCGCGTCACCGGGATCGAGGAGCTCCGCCAGCTCGCCAAGAACCGAGGCGGTGACCGCGGCGGGCAGCATCAGCCACGCCGTCCTGGGCTTCTCCAGCTTCGCGACGAAGTCCGCCATTGACGTCGCGCCGGTCGCGCCCTCATCCTCGAGCTGCTTGACGTGGGCCGCAGTGTGGTCGTAGACCACGCAGCGATGGCCGTCCCGCATCAGCCGGCGGACGAGGTTGGCCCCCATCCGGCCCAGCCCGATCATGCCAAGCTGCATCGGCTTGTCGGTTGTCATGTCCGCTCTCCTAGGTTCTGCTTCCTTAGACCGCAACGGCTAGCTCTTCAGGCTGCGGTAGCGCCGGATGAGCGCATTGGTGGATGAGTCGTGGGCGAGCTGGGGCTCGGTGCCGCTCGTCAGCTCGGGGATGATCGCGGCCGCCAGCACCTTGCCGAGCTCGACGCCCCACTGATCGAAGGAGTCGATCCCCCAGATAGTGCCCTGGGTGAACACGCTGTGCTCATACAGGGCCACGAGCGCGCCAAGCAGCCGCGGGGTGAGCTTCTCGGCCAGCAGGACATTGGTCGGGCGATTGCCCGGCATCACCCGGTGCGGTGCCACCTCGGGCGCGGTTCCCCCGGCGAGAACCTCCTGCTCGGTCTTGCCGAACGCGAGCGCCTGGGCCTGCGCGAAGACGTTGGACGACAGGATGTCGTGATGCTCGCCAAGCGGGTTGAGAGTCTGGCCGAAACCGATCAGGTCCACCGGGATCAGCTTCGTGCCCTGGTGGATGAGCTGGTAGAAGCTGTGCTGGCCGTTGGTGCCTGGCTCGCCCCAGTACACGGCACCGGTCTCGTAGTCG
>OBLU010006698.1_pt1 | contig 10237 bp, 8 predicted proteins | sample 1518681 | NCBI WGS metagenome assembly OBLU01 (sample SAMEA3539304, study PRJEB22396) | soil metagenome | biome: tundra; feature: field; material: soil | place: USA | collected 2010-05 | depth 0.15 m
CACCTTTACCATTACAGCCAAACGGATTCTTGTGCAAGCGCCGAAGCAGTAAAGGCAGCAACATGCTGAAAGATGAAAGGGCAGCCTTAGCGGGCTGCCCTTCGAGATTTGTGCCCCGTTCTTCAGTGCCGAGCTGTTCCTGAGACGCTGATCCACAAGAGCCCCCACAGTTCGGGAAGATATCTGGCAGGGTCAGGGAATGCGATAAGATTGGCGGTGCATTCGAGGGTATCGCCACGACTCCCGAACACTGGCAGCTAATGGAAGCGCTTTATCACGCCGCGCTGGAGGTTTCCGGCGAGGAGCGTGCGGGCTGTTGGCGCGATCAGATCCTGAAGTTCGGCACGCCGTGGAAATTTTGCTCGCGCAAGGAGGCTCGGGCGAGGTGGTGCTGGACCGCCCCGCATGGGAGCAGGCAAACAGCTTGCTCGATTCCGTGCGCACGCAACTTGTCCCGGGAGAGCGACTCGGTTCGTATCGCGTGGAAGCGAAACTCGGCGCGGGCGGCATGGGCGAGGTGTATCGGGCTAGGGACACGAGGCTGGAACGCGAAGTTGCGATCAAGGTGTTGCCTGCTTCGGTAGCGCAGGATCCCGAGCGTCGCGCTAGGTTCGAGCGCGAAGGGAAGGTCCTGGCCGCGCTCAATCATCCGAACATTGCCCACATCTATGGTGTCGAGGAATGCGCCCTGGTCATGGAACTGGTCGAAGGTGAGACCCTGCGAGGCCCACTCCCCATCGACACGGCGCTTAACTACGCCAAGCAAATCGCGGACGCGCTGGAGGCGGCACATGACAAAGGCATCGTCCATCGCGATCTAAAGCCGGCGAACGTCATGATCACACCGCAGGGCGTGGTGAAGGTGCTCGACTTCGGATTGGCTGCGATGTCGCAGCCATCCGGGGAGGTCTTGAGCGCCGCGAATTCGCCAACGTTGACCGAGCCGGCAACGCAGCCTGGCATGATCATGGGTACGGCGCCCTACATGAGTCCGGAGCAGGCCGCCGGCAAGCCAGTGGACAAGCGCGCGGACATCTGGTCATTCGGGGTTGTTCTTTGGGAGATGCTGACCGGCCATCGCCTCTTCCAGGGCGAGACGCCATCGCACACGATGGCCGAGGTGCTGCAAGGCACCATTGATTTCAGCAAACTCCCGCAGACGACGCCGCCATCCATTCGCGAACTAATGCAGCGCTGTCTGGACCGCGACGTGAATACCCGCCTGCGGGACATCGGTGAAGCACGCTTTCAGCTTCAGAGGTATTTGGCGAATACAGCCCGCACCGAAACAGCGCGGCCCGCGTCGGGAACATCGGCGGTGGCATTGCCCGCCGCAACCGAAAGAGCTGCAGCCCGTAAGTATTGGGTCATGGCGGCCGCCGTCTTGTCCATTTTCATTGCGATGGACGTGGCTGGGATCTGGTATTGGCGCACGAAAGCGAGCACTTCGCAAATCGAATCCATTGCCGTGATTCCATTCGCTAGCGTGGGCGGCAACGCGGACACCGATTACCTCAGCGACGGTCTGACGGAATCATTGGTTGGCAGCCTCGCCCGTCTGCCCCAGTTGAAGGTGAAATCCCGTAACTCGGTTTTCCGCTACAAGGGCAAAGATGTTGACGTCCAGAAAGTCGGGAACGAGTTGAACGTCGAGGCCTTGCTCACCGGCAGAGTAGTGCAGCGCGGAGACACGATCCAAGTCAGCGCCGACCTCACCAACGTTCAGGACAACACGGAAATCTGGGGCGAGCAATACGAGCGGCCAGCCGCTGACATCATCTCCTTGCAGCAGCAAATCGCGAACGACATCGCGGACAAGCTGCGCTCGAAATTGAGCGGAGCCGAAAAGCAGCAAGTCACAAAGCAAGGCACACAGAACCCAGAAGCCTATCAGCTTTACGTAAAAGGCCGCCGCTACTGGAACAAGCGCAGTAGCGCCGACATCAGGACCGCGATTTCCTACTTCAATCAAGCTTTAGACAAAGATCCCGGTTACGCGTTGGCATATTCAGGACTGGCGGACGCGTATGGCGTGCTGACCAATTATGGCAGCGACCCCAATGACGTCACACCCAAGGCGAGCGCTGCGGCCGAAAAGGCTCTGGAGCTAGACTCCACACTTGCCCGCCCGCATGCGATCCTGGGCTACAACAAGATGCTCTACGACTGGGATTTTTCCGGCGGCGAGGCGGAGTTCAGAAGGGCCTTTCGGCTCGATCCCAGCGATGCCACCCCCCATCAGTGGTTCTCCGAGACGCTTTCCTACATCGGTGGCCGGGCGCAGGAGTCGATCGATGAAGGCAATCGGGCCCGTCAACTTGATCCGCTATCGCCGATCATAGGCTTCCAACAAGCTCAGGCTTATTCCTTGGGCCGTGAATTTGATAAGGCGATCGAGCGCTACAAGAAGGTCATTGCCGACAATCCAACCTTTGGCATAGCGCACTGGGGGCTGGCGCGTTCGTATTGGGCCGAGCACCAATATCCGCAAGCCATTCAGGAATTTGAAGCCGACGCTCAACTAGAGGGCGACAAGAATGCCCTCGAACTCGCAGCCGCCTTCAACGCGGGCTACCGCTCGGGCGGATGGCCGAGCGCTCTACACAACGGAATCGAAGTTTCACTCGCGCAGTCCAAAACCGGTTACCTCCCTCCTTACCGAATCGCGGAGTTATATGCCGATTTAGGCGACAAGGAGCATGCCTTCGAGTGGCTCAACATCGCATACCAGCAACGCGGCCACTTGCTGTATGGCCTCCGGACCGACTTCGCGTTCGATTTCCTGCGCACCGACCCCCGTTACGCCGAACTGCTGCGTAAAATCGCTTTGCCGCAATGGTGACCGTCGCTGTACCTTTTCCCACAATCCTGTCTTTCGCACTCGTGATGTAAAAAACGGATTATTGGCATAAACAGGCAGTTCCATTAATGCTTGCCAACGAATTCGGTCGGATCACGGGCTAACTGGAAGTTACGTTTTCACGCGGACTCGAACGACGTTGTCCCGAAGTCGGCTTCGAGGAGATCTCCCGGTAGCCCGTTTCTGGCCAATCAACAAACATGATCGTTTCGGTAGCGACAAGGGCGTTTGTCGGTACCTATCCCAGACTGTCTAAGCACGATCAATGAGCTGTTTGACTCGGGTGCAAGGAGCGGAGGTGCAAATCCTCTCTCCCCGAACCATATCTAGTTGATTCGGTTGACTCAGTTCTCGCGGTTCCCGTAAGGCTCTGATTCCAAATGCTCAGTTTTGTGTCCTGGTTGCGTCCCTACGTGTTCGTCGTTAGGAGTTGTGAGACGAGCTTGGCCCCGGGCCAAGCTACGGTTTGAGTTTCGGTTCCACCCTTGGTTTCTGGTTCTAGCAGGCCAGATTGTAAAGCAGCCGCTGCTCCTGCGTCGTTTCCGTTCGGCCCTCCTGCGTAAAGTTTCTTCCCGCCGTCCGTAGTGCACATCCGCCGGAGGCGCGTTGCCAATGGCTTCGTGATAGCGGCGATGGTTGTAATCCGCGATGAAGTCCTGCATGGTTCGCCGCAGTTCGTCCGGACTGGTGTAGCCGAGCAGGTTCATGCGTGCCTTGAGCGTCTCGTGAAAGCGCTCATTTTTATCATTAGTCTGGGGATGATGCGACAAGCTCCCGGAGAAAGTCTAAGGCTCAGCACCCTGTGCCTCCATCCACCGGCAAGACAGCTCCGGTCACCAGAACGGTTCATCGCTCGCCAGATAGACCGCCACATCCGCAATATCCTCCAGTCGGCCGAGCCTGCCGATGGGATGCGCAGCGTTCTTTCCCGACGAACGGCTTCTATATCCGGGCCTGGCTTTAAGCACGTGTTAAAGCAATGCGCGACTTCGCCGCCCGCTCGTGTGCCCACTGGGAGATATTAGCAATCGCCGCAACGGCCGCATCCACTTCTTGCGTAGTATTGAGCAAGCCAGCTTCCTTGTTTTCGAGGGAGATAAAGAGAATGCTGCGCAGAGCTTCACGATGCCCTGCTGTTTCGAAATGGCTGCGTTGCAGTCGCTGCTGCGATGGCGCTGTCGCGAGGCGCATAGACCCCAATTGCCACTTCGTGTATAGTACACCCCGCTATCAGCAGCAACGACTCGTCAGATATCGCCATACAGGCGCCGGAAAGTTTTGGGGGCGCGGTCGCGGGCCAGACCAGAAATTATGGGGAGAGAACAACAGTGCCAGAATTTCACATGGACGGCAGGACGTACGAGGTGGATGAAGAGGGCTTCTTGCAGGATCCCGAACTCTGGAACGAAGAGGTGGCCAAGGACTTCGCCCGGACGGAAAACGTAAACGAAATGACGGAAGAGCATTGGACGCTGGTCCGTTACATCCGCTACTACTACGAGCAGTATGGGACTGCTCCCATGGTGCGCAAACTCGCCCGAGAAACCCACTTCAGCCCCGATAAGATGTACGAGCTATTTCCATCGGGTCCCGCCAAGGGCGCCTGCAAGGTGGCAGGATTGCCCAAAGCGGCCGGCTGCGTCTAGCGCAGGCCGCGCTCCGCCCCGTCGTCGCCCCAATCACCAGACCAGTTGCCCGTGGGGGCGGGCTTTTGACCCCGGAGACACCGGAACACGTTGGAACCGGAATTCAACTGGATATGGCTCCTCCCTTTCTCGGCGCCTCTTGGTGTGAGGCTTTCTTCGCAACCCAATTTTCGCAGCGAATTCTCCGATTGACACGCATTGGGGACTCCGCTATGCTCACGACCTATCTTGCCTTATCATATAGCGTATGACAATATCATACGACTACTTGGCGAGAGTTTACGTCGAGAGGAAGCCATGCTCGATCGCTGGTTTGCGAGTGCGCTGGAATGCTACTCCGCGGAAACGATACGGTTTCTCGGCGTGGAGAAGGATCCGTTCCGCAATCCAGTCGGGCACACCCTGCGCGAAAATCTTGCTGTCTTGCTGGAACAACTGCTGGGGGGGATGGAACCGGAACCCGCGCAAGCCGCACTGGAAAACATCCTCCGTATCCGCGCCGTGCAGGACTTGACGGCGAGTCAGGCAGTGCAATTCGTTTTTCAGTTACGACCGATCCTGCGTAAATTCCAGGCGGAAGCGAACTACGAAGTGCTCGACGCCAGAATCGATCAGCTCGCTTTGTGGGCATTCGAGGAATACGCACGTTGTCGCGAACGCCTTGCCGACCTCCGGATCAGCGAGAGCCGGCGCGGAATGGGTGTGGCAATCGCCCGGCGCGATCCACGGCTTAAAGAGCCAGGACTTAGAGCCAGGACTTAGAGTATGAGTGTCGTCTTCGCAGCGGCTGACCCAGTGACGTTGCTTGTCGTTGCCCGGGAAGGGCAAGCGGCAACCGCGGGGCAGATCCTTGTCTGGGTGGCCGTGCCCTACGCCGCGCTCACGATATTTCTTGCCGGTTTCTGCTACCGCGTAGCGCTATGGGCATGGTCTCCGGTGCCGTTCCGCATTCCGACGACGTGTGGACAACAGAAATCGCTGCCTTGGATCCAGGCCGCCTCCCTAGAGAACCCCAGCACCGGGATGGGCGTACTGGGACGGATGGCTCTGGAGATATTGCTCTTCCGCTCACTGTTCCGCAATAACCGGGCGGAGTTGCACGATGGGCAATATGTCTTCGGCGAGAGCAAATGGCTTTGGTTGGGGGCGCTGGCCTTTCACTGGGCACTGCTGGTCATTGTGCTTCGTCACCTCCGGCTCCTGGTACAGCCGGTGCCGAGGTTTGTGACCGTGCTTGCCCGTTGGGATAGTTTCTTCCAGGTTGGTACCCCTGCACTCTATGTTTCCGATGTGGTGGTAGTTTGCGCGGGATTGTACTTGCTCCTGAGGAGATGGCACGACCCCCTCGTCCGCTATATCTCGCGGTTTGCCGACTACTTTGTTCTCGTCCTACTGCTCGGCATCGCCGGCTCCGGGATACTCATGCGCTACAGCACGAGGGTGGACCTGGTCAACGTCAAACGTCTGGCCCTGGGCCTGGCCACTTTCCATCCGGTCATACCCGACGGGTTGAGCGTAGTCTTCCTGATTCACCTGATGCTGGTCTGTACATTGGCGGTTTACTTCCCCTTCAGCAAGCTCGTGCACATGGGTGGTGTTTTCCTGAGCCCCACCCGCAACCTGGCCAACAATAACCGCATGAAGCGGCATATCAATCCCTGGAACTATCCAGTGAAGACTCACACCTACGCGGAATGGGAAAACGAATTCCGCGAAAAAATCAAGGCAGCCGGAATCCCGCTGGACGAGGCCGAAAGTGGCGGAACAACTAATACAGATTGAGAACAAACCGCCGAGCGGCGACTGGCGCGACCCCAGGGTCGAGTTCCGTAAGGGTGTGTTCTGTTACAGCGCACAGCCGAAGAATGTCGCCTACCTGGGAATGGCGAATCCGCGTCCCTGGCAACCGTTCGACAGCGACTGGAAGCTGCCGTCGGACTGGAAGCAGATCGTCCTCGAAGGACTGAAGGACAGGCTGAAGAAGTACCGCTCGTTCCGCTTGTTCATGGACATCTGCGTCCGCTGCGGCGCCTGCGCCGACAAATGCCATTTCTATTTGGGTTCCGGCGATCCGAAAAACATGCCGGTCATGCGCGCTGAACTTCTGCGTTCCGTATATGTCCGGTACTTCACCGCCGGGGGCCGTATCTTCGGCGCTGGCCGGGAACTGACCGAAGACGTCATCAAGGAATGGTTCTACTACTTCTATCAGTGTACGGAGTGCCGCCGGTGCTCGGTGTTCTGTCCCTATGGCATCGACACAGCCGAGATCACCATGATCGGTCGCGAACTCCTGAACCTGATCGGCTGCAACATCAACTGGATCCTGGAACCGGCAGCCAACTGTTTCCGCACCGGCAACCATCTTGGCATCCAACCGCACGGCTTCAAGGCCAGCCTGGAGTTTGCGGCCGACGAACTGGAGGAAATCACCGGCATCCGGGTCGAGCTTCCCATCAACCGCAAGGGGGCTGAAATCCTGTTTGTCATGCCTTCGGCCGACTATTTCGCCACGCCGCATTACTTTACCCTGCTCGGCTACATGACGCTGTTTCACGAAATAGGACTGGACTTCACCTACAGCGCGTTCGCCTCCGAGGGCGGTAACTTCGGTCTGTTCACATCCCACGAGATGACGAAGCGCTTGAACGCGAAAATCTACGAGGAAGCCCGCCGCCTGGGAGTGAAGTGGATTCTGGGCGGCGAGTGTGGCCACATGTGGCGCGTGCTGCACCAGTACATGGACACCATGAACGGCCCAGCCGACTTCCTCGAGGCACCCGTCTCGCCCATCACCGGAACGCGATTCGAGAACGCTCGCTCCACGCGCATGGTGCACATCTGCGAGTTCACCGCCGATTTGCTATACCACAACAAACTCAAACTCGCGCCTAAACGCAACGACAATCTGGCGGTCACGTTCCATGACTCCTGCAATCCTGCGAGGGCCATGGGACTGCTGGAGGAGCCGCGCTATATTCTGCGGCGCGCCTGCAACCGTTTTTACGAAATGCCGGAAAACACCATTCGCGAGCAGACGTTCTGCTGCGGCAGCGGTTCGGGTCTGGGCACGGACGAAAACCTGGAGATGCGTTTGCGCGGCGGTTTTCCGCGCGCCAATGCGGTCAAATACGTCAAGGAAAAACACGGCGTGAACTTGCTCGCCTGCATTTGTGCCATCGACAAGGCTACGCTGCCCACCCTGATGGACTATTGGGTGCCCGGAGTACAAGTTGCCGGCGTACACGAATTGCTGGGAAACGCTCTGCTCTTGACCGGAGAGAAAGAGCGGACCACGAATCTGCGGGGCGAACCGCTGCCGGCCGAGGTGACGCATGCGTGACCGGCTACTGATCTTCTCCGGGCTATTCCTGTTTATGGCCGGCGCTACTTTCCCGATGTGGCAAGGCATCGCCGCCAAGACGTCAACACCGGGGCCGGACTTGCAGCTTCCGACGAACCAGAAAGCGTGCGTGGCTCCGCGAAGTTACATGCGCGCCGCCCACATGCAGTTGCTGATCAATTGGCGGGAAGGCGCGGTTCGTGAGCATCGGTTGCGTTATACCGCCTATGACGGCAAGAGCTACAAGGTCAGCCTTACCAACACTTGCCTGGGCCAGTGCCATGGCAGCAAGGAAAAGTTCTGCGACCGCTGCCACAGTTACGTAGCCCTGTCCCCTCCCTACTGTTGGGATTGTCATCAGGATTCATCTTCTACGGCGGCAACCATGGCCTCTACCACGGCGGCGGGGAGGACACCATGAAGATCACGCGCAAAGATTTTCTGCGCATTGCGGGGGGATCGATGCTGGCTGCCGGAGGCGGCAAGCTTGTAAAAACCATTAGTGCCGCGGCGCAGACGCCCTCGGCTGGGCCCGACTCGAAAAGCACCGCCGAGCGCGGCGGGGCCACGGCTCAGCGCTGGGGTATGGCGATCGATTTCGAAAAGTGCCAGAAAGGATGCGATGACTGCATTCGCGCCTGCCGCTTGGCACACAACGTCCCCCAGATCCCCGATTCCGCCCACGAAGTGAAGTGGATTTGGGAAGAACCGTATGAAAAGGTTTTCCCATCCCAACGGACCGACTACGGCCGCCAGGACCTGGCGGGATCCCCGTTGCCGGTCCTTTGCAATCACTGCGCCGATCCGCCTTGTGTCCGGGTCTGCCCGACCCAGGCCACGTGGAAGCGCGACGATGGCATCGTGACGATGGACTACCACCGCTGCATCGGATGCCGTTACTGCATGGTGGCCTGCCCGTATGGATCGCGAAGCTTCAACTGGTTCGATCCCCGGCCTTACATCAAGCCGGGGAACCCCCAGCTTCCGACTCGCACCAAAGGAGTGGTCGAGAAATGTAATTTCTGCGAAGAGCGCCTGGCGGACGGCCTTCTTCCGGCGTGCGTGGAAGCATGCCAGCAGAAAGCACTGGTTTTCGGCAACTTGAATGACGAAGGGTCGGCGGTAAGGCAGGCCTTACGGGCGCGCTACGCCGTGCAGCGCCAACCTGAGCTCGGTACCGGGCCTTCGGTCTTTTATTTGGTCTAGCAGTATCTGGTCTAGACGCTATGTACATGCTCGACAAAGCGATGGCAGGCAGCCGGCGGTACTGGAGCTGGATGGCGTTCCTTTTGCTCCTGGCGGCCGTAGGCTTCGTTTGCTACTGCCGGCAGCTCAGTTATGGCTTGGGCCTTACCGGCATGAGCCGCGACGTTAGCTGGGGCATCTACATAGCGCAGTTCACGTTCTTTGTCGGGATCGCCGCATCGGCGGTGATGGTGGTATTGCCCTACTACCTTCACGACGTGAAACAGTTTGGAAAGATCACGATCCTGGGCGAGTTTCTCGCCATCGCCGCCGTGATCATGTGCATGCTGTTTATCTTCGTGGACATGGGACAGCCGATGCGAGTGTTTTATGTGCTGTTCTATCCCACGCTCCATTCCATGATGTTCTGGGACATGCTTTCGCTCAGCGGTTACTTGCTGTTGAATGCGGTGATCTCATCCGTGATGCTGGGCTGCGAGTACAAGCACGCGCCGCCGCCACGATGGCTCAGGCCCGTGGTTCTTTTTTCCATTCCCTGGGCTATTAGCATTCATACGGTCACAGCGTTTCTCTATAACGGTCTCCCCGGGCGTTCGCTGTGGTTCACGGCCATTCTGGCGCCGCGGTTCCTGGCTTCCGCCTTTGCTTCGGGCCCGGCATTGCTAATCTTGCTCTGTCTGCTGCTGCGCCGTTTGAGCTCGTTCGATGCGGGCAACGAGGTCATCCGCAGACTGGGGATCATCGTCGCATACGCCATGACCGTGAACGTGTTTTTTCTCCTGTTGGAACTGTTCACTGCGCTTTACAGCCACGTGCCGGACCAGGGCGAGGTTTTCAAGTACCTGTTCGTTGGACTCGAAGGAAAGCATCCTTTGGCGCCGTACATGTGGATTTCGGTGGGCTTGGCGGGAGCCGCCTTGGTCGCTTTGCTGGTCCCCAATTTTCGTAAGAACCAACGAGTACTCGCGCTGGCGTCGGTATTCGTTTTCGTTTCTCTGTGGCTGGAGAAGGGTATGGGCCTGATTGTCGCAGGCTTTGTGCCCTCGCCGTTGGGCGCCGTAACGACCTATGCACCGACCGCTCCGGAGTTGGGAATCGTCCTGGGGGTGTGGGCGATCGGCGCACTAGTCCTGACCGTGTTCTACAAGATCACGATTTCGATTCGCGAGGCGAGCTGAGAAG
>OBLU010006699.1_pt1 | contig 10237 bp, 9 predicted proteins | sample 1518681 | NCBI WGS metagenome assembly OBLU01 (sample SAMEA3539304, study PRJEB22396) | soil metagenome | biome: tundra; feature: field; material: soil | place: USA | collected 2010-05 | depth 0.15 m
TTCGGGAGCAGGGTACAATTCCTGTGTGAGAGTGATTGCACGCGGAACCCTGATCGGGTTCGTAAAGAACAGGGTTGCTCGCGGACAGCAGGCGGCGGTAAAGGCGCAACTCGATGCGTGGTATCAGATTGCGCATTCCGCGAGATGGAAGAGTTCCGCCGAGTTGAAGGCGCAGTTCGCTTCGGCGAGCATCCTCTCCGCCGAGCGGGTTGTCTTCAACATCAAGGGCAATGACTACCGGCTGATTGTGTCGATCGACTATCACTACCAGTTCCTACGCATCAAGTGGCTGGGGACGCACAAGGAATACGACGAGATTGACGCGAGGGAGATCAAGTATGAAAAGGAACGCTATTCAGGTTCGTCCGATTCGCAGTGAGGCTGACTACGACGCTGCGCTGGAGCGGATCGACGCGCTGATGGGCGCAAAGCCCGGCAGTGCGGAAGGGGACGAGTTGGATGTGCTCGTCACCTTGGTGGACGCCTACGAGGAGAAGCGCTTCCCGATGGACGCTCCCGACCCGGTGACGGCGATTCAGTTTCAGATGGAGCAGCAGGGGCTTACGCGCAAGGACCTGGAACCGATGATTGGCAGCCGGGCGCGCGTCTCCGAGGTGATGACCGGCAAACGCGGGCTGACCCTTGCCATGGTGCGCCGCGTGCGCTCCGGGCTGGGCATCTCCGCCGACCTGCTGGTGGGCACAGGAAAAGTGCGGAGAAGAGCATAGTTGCAGGTTGAGCTGTCAGGTCATGTCAGAAGACCTTGAGGTAATCGGCTGGATAGCGGCCCTTGTACCATGTCAGGAATTCTTTGATTGGAACTTCGAGCCCCACTTCGTCGCGAAACTCATGCAAAGCTTCAAATGGCGATTTCGTTAACTCAACTATTCCGGGTGCTGTCCAACACAGTGCATGAATTCGCTGGGCCGCATTTTGCGAAAAGGTAACCGCACGATCATTGTTCAGTTCGTAATGGTCGCCCTTCTTCGAACCGCCTTTTCTTTTCCGGTGATCCGGGTAGGAGCCCATTAGGCATAACGCAATCCTCGTGATCCCTTCAAGATAGCCGGGCCAGAAATCTTCTCCCTGCAATGCTAGATCGGCGGCCGCAAATCCAGAGTCAAGCATTCTTCGGTGAGTGGGATCAGTGTTTATGTTTGCGTCCATATATTGATAAAGCTCGATAAGGACGACCTTCAGATCCCTACGCCACTCGGCATCTGATCGAGCGGTCGAAGTCGCCATACGAGAATCTGCTCCAAAGAGCCGGCTCAACTGCACCTGCATCGCACGAGGCACGTCAGTTCGTTTCACTGATCGTTTATTCTTCAACTGATCGCCGCCGTTACCAACGCCTGCGCCTCCACCTGTATCTGCTTCAAATGCTCCGCCCCGTTGAAGCTCTCCGCGTAAATCTTGTACACATCTTCCGTGCCGCTGGGCCGCGCGGCGAACCAGCCATTCTCCGTCGTCACCTTCAGGCCGCCGATGGCCGCATGGTTCCCCGGCGCCTCGGTCAGGATCGCGGTGATGGGTTCGCCCGCGAGCGTCTTTGCAGCGACCTGCGAGGGCGAGAGCTTGGCGAGCTTCGCCTTCTGCTCCTTGGTGGCGGCGGCGTCGATGCGCTGGTAGATGGGGTCGCCGTACTTCGCGGTCAACTCGCCGTAGAGCTGGCCTGGGTCCTTGCCCGTAACCGCCGTCATCTCCGCCGCCAGCAGCCCCATAATTAGGCCGTCCTTGTCGGTGGTCCACACCGTGCCGTCGCGCCGCAGGAAGCTCGCGCCCGCCGACTCCTCGCCGACGAAGCCGAGCGAGCCGTCGATCAGCCCGTCGACGAACCACTTGAAGCCCACCGGCACTTCGAGCATTGGCCGGCCCAGGCCCTTCGCCACGCGGTCGATGATCGACGACGACACCAGCGTCTTGCCGATCCCCACCTTCGCCGACCACTCCGGCCGGTGCGTGAACAGGTACTGAATCGACACCGCAAGATAGTGGTTCGGATTCAGCAGCCCGGTGGTGCGCGTCACGATGCCGTGCCGGTCGTGGTCGGGATCGCACGCCCACGCCACATCGAACTTTTCCTTGTTCGCGATCATGCTGGCCATGGCATACGGGCTGGAGCAATCCATGCGAATCCGTGAGTCCCAGTCCAGCGTCATGAAGCGGAACGTGGGATCGACGTAGGGGTTGAGGATTTGTAACTGCGGCAGATACTTTTCCGCGATGCGCGGCCAGTAGTGCACGCCCGCCCCACCCAGCGGATCGACAGCCAGCGCGAGTTTCGTGCCCGCCAGTGGCGCAAAGTCGATGACGTTGCCGAGGTCGTTGACGTAGGCGGTGATGTAGTCATGCCGATGGGTCGTATCGGCGCCGAGTGCGAGCGAGTAGTTGAAGCGCTTTATCTCCGTCAGCCTTCCGGCGATGAGCGTATTCGCGCGGTTCTCGATCCACTTGGTCGCGGTGGTGTCGGCCGGGCCGCCGTTGGGTGGGTTGTACTTGAAGCCGCCGTCCTCCGGCGGATTGTGCGACGGCGTAATGACGATGCCGTCACTCTGCGGCTTGCCCTGGTTCGCCACGTTGTAGGTCAGGATGGCATGCGAAAGCGCCGGCGTTGGCGTATACGCAAGCTGGTCGTCGACCATCACGTCGACGCCGTTGGCTGCCAGCACCTCCAGCGCCGTCGCGAATGCCGGCTCCGACAGCGCGTGCGTATCCTGTGCCAAGAACAGCGGCCCGCCGATGCCCTGGCCGCGGCGATACTCCACGATCGCCTGCGTGATGGCGGCGATGTGGTCGTCGTTGAAGGAGCTGTGGAACGCGCTGCCGCGGTGGCCCGACGTCCCGAACGCTACGCGCTGGGCCGCGTTTTCCGGATCGGGATGCAGCGTGTAGTACGCCGTGATCAGGCGCGGCACGTTGACGAGCGTGTCGGGGGAGGGAAGCGTGCCGGGTTGGTTGGCGGCTGCGGCGGACGTAGCTTGAGTCATACTCGGAGACCTCGATGCAGGTTGCCCTAGCAGTCTATGGGATGCGGCGACCGCCCGTGAAATTAATCTCCAGGCGCGCACCATCGGCTGAGTCGGGCCGGCCGCGATGATTACGCTTGCATTTCCCCGCGCATAGGCCTACAAGGGAACTGCTCCCAAGTCTGTGTTTCGCCATGCGTTGTGGGATTCGCACTCTCGGGTCAGCGTGCATCGTCGAGCAGAGATCGTTGATCGAGGTACGGATCGGAACGGCTGGTCTTCGTTACTCGCCGGGATGAATCCCTGCTTCGAACAGGGGCCAGTGAATGGGACGGGGAGTTGGGCGTGCGCTGAGACTGCGGCCATGGCTTAGGCTGTGTGCGGGCGCAGCAGTTTGGCTCGGCGTCGGTGCGTTTCCCGCGGCCAAGCCCGCCTGGGCCGCGCAGGCGATTCTGGTGGCAGACGCGCATGTGAACATCGCCATGCCGGCGGTAAACAGCGGGGCAATCTCCAACCTGGACGTGGGCGGCGGATATACCACGCTGCTGCAGTTCGACCTTTCGCTGCTGCCGGCAGGCGCCACGGCGGCGCAGGTCTCGCGCGCGGTGCTGCGGCTGTATGTCAACCGCGTCACCACGTCGGGGCTGGTGAGCTATGCACCCATTACCGGAGCGTGGGGCGAGTACAGCGTGACCTACGCAACCGAGCCCTCCATCGGCAGCCCCGCCGGGGTGTTTTCGGTCAACCAGGCCGGCGCGTTCATCGCCGTGGACGTGACCTCTGTGGTGCAGGGCTGGATCGCCAATCCATCTACGAACAATGGGCTCGCGCTGTCGGCCGGAACCGCGATGGTCCAGTTCGACAGCAAGGAGAATGACCAGACCTCGCATGCCGCCACGCTCGATGTGGACCTGGTGAACGCCGGGCCGGCAGGCGCAACCGGGCCGTCTGGCGCAACCGGGCCGTCTGGCGCAACCGGGCCGTCTGGGCCTGCGGGACCTCAAGGGTCTGCCGGGGCCACGGGTGCAGCGGGCGCAACTGGGCTCCAGGGCCCAATCGGTCCTGCCGGACCAGCGGGCGCGGCTGGCGCGACGGGAGCTTCTGGACCAGCAGGGCCGGCGGGGTCGCAGGGACCGGCTGGGTCGGCGGGCTCTGCAGGAGCCAACGGAGCCACAGGAGCCACCGGACCCGCGAGGCCAGTTGGCGCAACCGGGGCCACCGGTGCGGCTGGCGCGACTGGATTACCCGGAACCAATGGCACCAACGGGACCAACGGAGCACCGGGGCCGCCGGGGATGACATTCAAGGGCGCATGGGTCACGGGCTACGGATACTTGGCGAACGATGCGGTCGCCTATGGCACCCCTGCCTCGACCTACATTGCCCTGATGGGGAACTCCTCATCCGAGCCGGACCTCTATCCGCAGGTATGGGCTGTGCTCGCGCAGGCGGGCGCCACAGGGCCGTCCGGCCCCTCCGGCACAGCGGCCGTCGTAACCATTGGCACGGTCACCACGGGTGCGGCGGGTACTCAGGCCGCGGTCACCAACAGCGGCACCAGCTCCGCCGCCATCCTGAACTTCACCATCCCGCAGGGCGCTACCGGGCCTGCCGGCAGTGGCGGCAGCGGCGGCGGCAGTGGAACCAGCGGCATCCCGTTCGCATCGATGTATCACGCAGTCTCGGACACCAACCTGTACTACTCCGTGAACAGCCCCAACGCCAGCGCGACCGAGATTGGGACGGCGGCCACACCTGCATCGGCGCTCACCTGGGCTCCATCGGGATGCACGGCGACGGCGCTCAACGTCTTCTCGGAGCAGACCAACCCCATCACCGTGACTCTGCGCGCGGGCACTCCGGGCAACATGGTCGATACTGCGCTTGTCTGCACGGCGTCGCCCGGCGTGGCATGCATTGCGTCAGGCAGTGTCACGGTCCCCGCAGGCAGCTTCGTCGACCTCAGCATCGCCGGCGCCAGCGGCACCACGGCCGGCGTCTGGACCGCGCTCGCCTGCAATTGATTTTCCTTGAGCCGTTTCACCCTGCGGCGCACACTTGCCTCAAAGCGTAAGATTTCGCTATGCCCGCGTCGCCGACCCTCGTCACCAGTCGCGCCAACCCGCGCGTCAAGCAGCTTCGTGCCGCCTTCGCGGGCCATGCCCGGCTTAGCGGCGGCCTGGCCGCCATCGAAGGCGAACACCTCCTCCAGGAAGCGCTCCGCAGCGGCCTGCACATAAAGACCGTTTTCCTCAGCGAGCGCATCGACCCTCCCGCATGGCTCCCCCGCGGCGTCGAGCAGCTTTACCTCACCGACGAAGCACTCTCCAGCGCGGTGGACACGCAACACCCGCAAGGCATCGCCGCGCTCCTCATCCCGCCCACCTGGGACATGGAATCCGCGTTCCCTGCGAAACAGGCCCCACTCCTGCTCATCGCCGCCGCGCTGCAGGACCCTGGCAACCTGGGCACGCTCATCCGCTCGGCCGAGGCGTTTGGCGCCACCGCCGTCCTCACTACCGCCGGCACGGTCAGCGAGTGGAACCAGAAGGCCCTGCGCGCCTCCGCCGGCTCCGTCTTTCGCGTTCCCGTTGTGGCCGCCACACCCGCCGACATCCTCGCCCTGAAATCCCGCGGCCTGTGCCTCTTCGCCGCAGTCGCGGGCGATCCCCAAGGCCCAGACGCCCTCCCCGTCGCCGCAGCCGACCTCGCCCAACCCTGCGCTCTGATGATCGGCAACGAAGGCTCTGGACTGACCACAGAACTTCTCCAGATTGCAACCGCCCGCATCACCATCCCCACACCCGGCCCGGTCGAAAGCCTCAACGCCGCCGTCGCCGGCTCGCTGCTGCTGTACGAGGCATCCCGCCAACGCCAGCATCCCTCGAACCTCGAACCTCGAACCTCGAACCTGCACGCATGAGCCTCTTCGACACCTCTCCGATCGCCGCCGCCGCATCCAGCCTCCGCGACGCCCCACTGGCCGAGCGCATGCGTCCGCACACGCTCGAGGAGTTCGTCGGCCAACAGCATCTGCTCGGTCCGGGCAAGCCCCTGCGCCTTGCAATAGCCCACGACGATCCCACCTCCATGATCTTCTGGGGCCCTCCCGGCACCGGCAAAACCACGCTCGCCAAGATCATCGCCACGCTCACCCACGCGACCTTCATCGAGTTCTCCGCGGTCATGTCCGGCATCAAGGAGATCAAGCAGGTGATGGTTGCCGCCGAAAAGGCCGCCGGCCTGGGCTCCCGCACCATCCTCTTCATCGACGAGATCCACCGCTTCAACAAGGCCCAGCAGGACGCCTTCCTGCCTTACGTCGAGCGCGGCTCCATCCGCCTGATCGGCGCCACCACCGAGAACCCCTCCTTCGAGCTGATCGCCGCGCTGCTCTCCCGCTGCCGCGTCTACGTTCTGGAGCCGCTCACCGAACCGCAGATCGTCGCCCTCCTCCAGCGTGCCCTCACCGATAGCGCTCGCGGCCTTGCAGATCCGGCCCGTGGCCTCGGCGCATCCGGCATCGCCGCCGACGAAGACGCGCTCGCCACCATCGCCTCCTACTCCAGCGGCGACGCGCGCAATGCCCTCAACGCGCTCGACGTCGCCGCCAGCCTCGCCGCCCAGGCCGGTCATCGCATCACCAGGGAGATCGCCGCCGAAGCCCTCCAGCGCCGCGTCCTGCTCTACGACAAGCAGGGCGAGCAGCACTACGACATCATCTCCGCCCTGCACAAATCCGTCCGCAACTCCGACGCCGACGCCGCGCTCTACTGGCTCGGCCGCATGCTCCAGGCCGGCGAAGATCCCATGTACGTCGCCCGCCGCGTCGTGCGCATGGCGGTCGAAGACGTCGGCCTGGCCGCGCCCGAGGCGCTCAACCTCTGCCTCTCCGCCCGCGATGCGATGCATTTCCTCGGCTCACCCGAAGGCGAACTCGCGCTCGCCCAGGCGGTCGTCTACCTTGCGCTCGCGCCCAAATCGAACGCGGTCTACACCGCCTACGGTTCCGTCACCGCCGACATCGAAGCCACCGCAGCCGAGCCCGTTCCGCTGCACCTGCGCAACGCTCCCACCAAGCTGATGAAGTCGCTCGACTACGGCAAGGGTTACGAGTACGCCCACAATGTCGAAGGCAAGGTCGCCGACATGGAATGCCTCCCACCCTCGCTCGCCAACCGCCGCTACTACCACCCCACCCAGGAAGGCCGCGAGAAAGCGCTCGCCCAGCGCATGGACGAGATCGCCCGCATTCGCCAGAGCAAACGCAATCAATAGTCCGCCCTACCTGTGGATCGGGTGCGGCACCGGCCGCGGCGGCGGCGCATGCAGGATCACCCGCGTCCGTTCGCGCGACATCACAATCCGGCAACCCAGCGGATCCAGCACACCCCCACACCTCCTGTCCCGCACCTGGATCCATGCCACCTGGTCGGGATCCGTGATCATCCACGCCGTTGCGTTGGTCACATGATGGGTCTGCTCCAGATACCCGGCCGCGTCCATGTCCTTGTCCGCGGCGTCCGCATTCATCTGTTCGCAATCGTTATATCCCGCACCGGACACGGTCGAGCAGAAGTCCTCATCGTGTTCCAGCAGGATCTTTTTTTTCGATCCGGTGATGAAGTAGCGCGTCGTCAGCGCGGGAACGCGGTCCACCTGCTCCCACACCGCAACGTCCTCGGCAAACGCAGCGGGAAGCTCGCTCCATCCCAGCAGCATCTCCTTCACCACCTGCTTCGAGAAGATATTCACTGTTGGCGTCGGCTCGCCATTGGTCGGATGGAAGTAGAAGCCTCCCAGCCCGATCCCTTCCTGCATATCGATCCACAGAAATCCCCTGCCCGAGAGGATCTGTCCCATGTGCCCGGAGAGCATCACGTAGCGCCCATCGCGAACCACCACCGGGTCGTTCGAGCCCTGGATGACCTCGTCCAGCGCATCGAACATCGACTTGTCGTATCCGTAGTGGAACGTGCAATCCGGCACAAAGCTGTGCATCAGCTTGCGAAACTGCTTGTCCCGGTACAACTCGTTCGAAGGCATCCCCGCAAACTGGCTCAGGAACCCAAGCTGCTCCTTCGGAATTCGCGGCTGAAATAGCGCCGGATCGTAGTTCGCCCCCGGCGCCGGGTAACCGGCATCCTGTCCCTGCGTTGCTTGTCCTTGTGCTCCTTGTCCCTGGGTTCCAGCGGCTTGCCCAGGCTGTGGCTCGGCGGGCTCCCGCACAATCGGCGCAGGCTCCTGCAGGGGCGGTTGCGCATACGGTCCGCTGTCGGTGAATGGCGCTTGCTGCGCGCGGGCAAACACGCCTGCCGGCATCAGGCTGAACGCTGCAATTGAAACGGCACACAAAACTCTAGCTCTGGGCACGGACAGGCGGAAGAAGGGCATCTCTGGCGGGCTCCCGGTTCAGGTCTGATTCGCCAGATTGTACCGTATCTCTTTTCAGGGTTGGGCAAATTTCTTTCGGCGCAGATCGATCTCTCTTGGGTCCGCGTCTACGCTCGCTTGCTTTCGGCCCGCCGCAGCTTCACTCCCAGCAAGAGCATGCAGGCCAGGCCGGACCCCGACAGCACCAGGCTTGAAGGCTCGGGAACCACGCCGACCAGCGGCGGCGTCTCCGGGGGAACGATCGGCAACACCAGGCCCCCTGTGGGCGCGCCGCCCAGAATCGGAGGCAAGAACGGACCAAGCGAAGGCCACGATTCATCCGGCGTAATCTCCGCGACCTCGGGCGGAATCTCGTCCGGCAGGGTGATCTGCGTGGGATTCATCCGCGAAAGGTCGACGATCGACGGTGGAGGTTCGAGCGCGGCAGTTTTGAGGAAGTCATCGATCGCCGTCGGAGTCTCAGGCACCGAGCAGGCGAAGGCCACTTTTTCAACCGCCTCTTCGCGGGTCATTACGTATTTTGGCCGGCGAAGATTGGGGTTGGGCTTCCAGTTGGGATGCGCAATCCGCCACTTGGCCCAGGCGTCCGCGGTCTGTTTGCCGACGCGATTGCGCACCGGCTTGGTGACGTAGGTCCGTACGAAGCGCTCGCAGGTGGCAGACGCACGGACCGCCAGAACGCCCGCTGCTGCCGGGAGCAGAATGAAGGCCAGAGCCACGATTTGTATGCGAATCCGGGAGCTGCTCATTGGATCTCCCTTCGATCCGTGCAAACTGCACAGCGACGGGAATGCGCCGCCTTTTTATTCAGGCGGGTGAGAATTCGATGCCAATCCGGGCGTCAACGGTCGGCTAGCAGGCTTTAGGGGGAAGGTGACGGAGGTGCCGGCTACCAGAGTTTTTCTTTCTCTATCGACCGGGAATGACAGGCCCACTGCTCAGAATCCCTATTTTTTCAGGCCAGGAGCGGATAGTCAACGAAAAAGGAACAGTCTGACATACCGCTGTTTCCCCTGGCATGGCTGATCTTCTGCAATAGAAGAAATCAGCGCCTCTTACACGATGGGCATTCTGCTTGATGCCCTTTCGATGAAGCTATTCCACCCTCCGAGAGGTTGAAATACCACTTTTGGGGCAACCAAATCATCGAGTTACGTGCGAGAACACCGCAAATCCCCCGGCCGCACAATTATAGACTCCCACTTCTGTCCGGATGTTTCGCTGTCAAGGAAATCCAATTCCCGTAATGCACCGCACACCCGTACGGCTTGGTCACCGCGACCGCCGCCGGCTTGCCCGCCATCGCCGCGTTCAACGCATCGCTCACGTAGTTGTCCGCGTTCTTCAGGCTCGCATGATCCGGCGTCGGCTTGTCGTCGATCGCTCCCTGGTACACAATCTTTCCGGCAGGATCGATTACGAACATATGCGACGTCGTGCGCGCGTCATACAGGCGCCCAATTGCTCCGGCCGGATCCAGCAGCGCCGCCGTCGGCGATGCGTGCATCGTCTTCAGGTAGTCGTTCTCCTGGGCCGGCGTCACATAGCCCTGCTCGCCGGGCGGGTCCGAAAGGATGCTTAGCCACACCACTCCCTTCGCCGTCCACTGCTTCTGCAGCGACTCCATGGCCTGGAAGGGAATCTGCTTTTGCTCTTCCTGACAACTGAGAACTGACAACTGACAACTTACTTCGCCACCCGCTCGATCGCCCTCAGCACCAGGTCCTTGGTCAGCAATTCGGGCAGCACATCCGCCGCGCTGCCCGCAGCCGCGGGATACAACACATACGTCGGCACGCCCGCCCGCCCCACCGACGCCAGCTTCGCCGTGATCGCCGGATCGTCGTTGGTCCAGTCCGCCTTCATCGTCACCA
>OBLU010006701.1_pt1 | contig 10235 bp, 7 predicted proteins | sample 1518681 | NCBI WGS metagenome assembly OBLU01 (sample SAMEA3539304, study PRJEB22396) | soil metagenome | biome: tundra; feature: field; material: soil | place: USA | collected 2010-05 | depth 0.15 m
CCGGCCAGCCCGTCCCCGACGTCCGCGTCATCCACATCCGCCGCGCCGAGCGCGGCCAGCCGCCCTCCGGCAGCACCGCGGGCACACGCGAGTACGGAGTCCAGTGGTGGGTCGGCGGCCACTGGCGGACCTACTGGTGCGGGCCCGGCCGCCGCCGCCCAGAGGACCGCTGGATCGACCCCTACCTCGCCGGGCCCGAGGACAAGCCGGTACGCGGCACCGAGCGCGTCAGAGTATGGGACAGGTAACGTCGCCTGACGTTTGCACGCCGCCACGCCAGCATGCAGAGGGCGGCTCGTAGGACCCGGATCGGGCGACCTTACCGGATCGCTGATCGCACCGCTGTTCGAGGGCCTGCTCCCGGCCGGGTTACCACGGCGGCAGCTGACACGGGCTGCTGCGACGTGTCGCCAAGGGTGCACAGCTCGGGGCGAGCACCTAACCCGTTGACTACTCGCGCCCTGGCCAGCGGTTACGCGAGGCAACCCGGGCAGCCACCGGGATAGAGCTTACGGTTGCGCTGACGAGCGCATGCGCCGAGGCCGTCCCCACAGCACCCAGCTCTTCGGCGGACTGGTCAGGTTTCCGCAAGCACGCCGAGGGTCAGTTCCTCGACCGCGTCAAATTCCTGGGTGTTGAGTTGCACCGTGCGCCTTACCGTGGTCTCCGTTGTGGTCGTGGTGTTCCAGAGGTTGGCGAATGGGTCGTGGACCGTGCGGATGAACGGTGGCGCATTCGGCAGGTCTGCCCGGAGGTTGCCGACCAGGTACAGGTAGAAGTAGGGGCGTACCTGACTGTGCTGGGCGGTCTTCCACTCGTTCCATGTCATCTCCTGGACGCGGGCGTGCACCCCCGACGACTTGAGCTCGATTATTCGTTCTGGCCAGATGCTGCTGCCTGGGGCGAGGGTCATGACATCGAATCCGGGGAAGTTCGGCGCGACATCGCATGAGCTCAGGTGTTCCAGCACCGCTTTGAAACGTGGTGACGCAGTCGAGGCGGCCAGGATTGCGGCTGGCGTTGACACATCGAAGACGAGAGTTTCATCGCTTGCCGGCTCGCGGGGGTCGAATACCTGGGCCATGAAGCCTTTCCGGCGCAGGCGGATGGCTTCGTAGGCCATGGTGATGTCCATGCCCAGCTGATTCAGCATGGTCAGGTCGGTTCCGGATGTCGCGTAGCCGCTCGGGCGAGGCTTCCCATCTGGGGACGGGCCAGGCCGTCGTGGCTTCTCCTGATGGCCTCCATCGCCCCGGATGAGTACCGGCGTGCCGTCAAGGGTGAGCTGGGACAGCGACAGGAGCGGAATGGAGGGGGGCGGGGCGGGTTGTTTCCACGGTGGTGTGGGACCCGCCTCGGGTGCTTGGCCGGCTGGTGCCGGTGCCGGCCCGGGGGTGGTTTGCGAGTCAGGTGTCTCGTCTGGCGGATTCTGGATCTCACCGCTGAGCGCCTGCCGGGCGGCGTCGAGTTCGGCACTGGCCCCGACCAGGTTTAGCAGGCGCATCCTGCCGCCGTCATCCGTGCTGAGAAGCGCAAGAAACGACTCGAGGTAGCTCACCTGGAGCAGTTCAGTTATCGCGAGCGCGAGGGTCTCCTGCTCTCGGGGGGTGGGTGGCCACGGGTGCTCGCCCCACTGGATGACCGCGTGAGGGTTGATGGTGCCGGGCCGGACGAATGCCCGTCGTTCGGTTTCGACGGCGATCGCGGCACCGTCGAGGGTGGCGGTTACCTCCAGGTCAGTAACCGGTTCGACGTGACCGATGAACCACCGGAGTCGCTTGGCGTCTTGCTCTGCGAGCCGTTCGTCGGCCCGGATGATCCTAAGGCGGGCCAGCAGGTAAGGGGCTACTTCGCCCAGGCCAGCGCGGAAGGTTGTCATGCTGGCGTCATCAAGCGCCCGTTCGCCGAGTTCAGGATGCCATTCGAGCGCCTCGCCGAGGATCCCGGCGCCGAACAGAGACTGGAGGGGGCGGCGGACAGCCGGTTCCCCTTCGAGAATGAACGTCCAGACATCAGGCCCGACGCCGAGGACCTCTCGCAGGCCTGCGCGGTCGGCCATCAATACCTCATGCCCGGCACGGAACCGGTACCGGCCGGGCCCGCTGGTGACGAGCAACGGGGCATGCTTCAGGGGCGGGTCATCGGCCGCGTCTGCCGAGGCGCCGCTCAGCAGCTCGAACATCTCGCGGTAAGCGGGCCGGATCACCTGGCGCAGATCCGCCTCGGTGAGCGTCCCGGCCTCTGCGCGGGCCAGGTATATCTGGGCGAGACGCTGGCACAGGGCAAGCGCGTCCGTGAGCTCAAATGTCGTGGGCGTGAGCGTGCTGCGGATTCCGAGCAGGTGGGCAAAGGCCCCAGGGATCTCGCTGGCTGCCGGGCCCGCGTCCAGGAGTGGCAGCAGATCGCCGGCGTCGCGCCCGCTGCGGGTGCGCCCGAACCGCCGGTCCGCCTCCGCTGAGGGGAGCCAGGTCCGGGCCGGCTGAAGGGGTCCCTGGGTGGTCGGGCAGGATCTTCGTCCTTTGAGCCGGGTAACCCACAGGTCATCGCCGACGGGGTGCCGTTCGTCGTCGTAGGCGCGCCGCGGGCTGCGCATCCCCGGCGATTTGTCCAGGGCGACCAGCGCGACTTCTGCCTGCGTGAACGGTGCAAGCTGCAGCCAGTTCAGAGCCAGGTGACGGTAGAGGGCTCCGGCCACGTGGCCTGTGCCGTCACCCTCGGCTGCTGTGAGCAGCCACCACAGGAGCTCGATGTCATGCAGCCGGTAGAAGTACCAGGCATTGTGGCGCTGCGGGTCAAGCCCGGAGACGCGTTCGGTAACCCGGGCCTGGAACGCCGTCCAGAGATCTCCGAGATCCCGGAACGCCCAGCCGGTAGGCCTGGTGAACCCTCTTGTGGAGAGCCAGCCGCTTCCCCTGTCCTCGGCATCATGAAAGTGCACAGGCCGGAGCACCCGGTTGACGCCGATCCACGTCAGGAACCGCAGCCACCGGTTGCGTTCATCGGCGTCCAGGGGCGACTCCTCATCCTCGTCGATTGCCACCTCATCCTCGGCGTCAGCTGCCAGCGGCGGCCCATCGTCGAGCCCCTGATAGCGGTCGAGCAGGCCTTGAAGCTCAACTGGCTCCACCAAGACCGGCAGCTCCACGCCGTTCATCGGCAGCCCGGCCGCCCTCAGGGTGTCGAGAATGAGGGTGACCGATGCGCCGCCGATCCAGCCGGGACCGAGGTAAGACCGGTAAGCGGGAACCCATTCGACAGGCCCGGCACCGTTGATCCGGCAGGGGACAGGGAGCCGGCACAGATTGAACAGGGCCCGGTTCGGGCCAAGCCGCTCATAGGGAAGGGGGCTTGCCGGGTTAGGCGTGGGTCCTGACAGCTGGCAGATCGCGGCCAGGACATCCTTGGACCGCAGCGCCAGGTGCAACTGCTCGGTCCGTTCATCCGGCTCAAGCTCGAGGGCGGGCAGGACGCTGGTCCGCATCACCTCCGGGAATTTGAACTCGCGCAGCCCGAACAACGCCTGCCACGCTGGCATCTGGGCGCGCAGCGCCTCGGTGCGCTCCTGAGGAGTTAGCCGTCCCCAGCAGATCTCGTGGGCGAGGAAGCGGATGCCTTGCAACGGGACATCCGATCTCAGCGACCGGGTCGGGTAGAAGGCAGCGGCGCCGGTAACCGGCACGCGGACCGCGCTACCATCGTCTTCGCTCGTGACTGGGAACACGGCCGCGGTCCGCGCAGCGGCCTCAAGCTCCCGGCGGTCCCCAGAATCAACCGCGCGCCAGAGGCGTTCGAGCGCATTCAGCACCGGGTCGATGCTGAACCGTCCCGAGGCGTGCTTGTAAAGCTTTGATCGCGACGGCTCCACGTCGGCGAGCAGGTCCGCAACTGCGGCAGCCGGGAGGGCATCAGCGCCGTGGTCTACCACGATGCGGGCAAGTGACTCCCCGCAGAAGCCGATGGAAGGAAGGCGGCGCCCGCCCACCGCGACGTTGTCAGGGAGGAGGCGGCGTATGTCGTCACCCAGGGTCCCACCGACCGTGGGCGGGACCACGGTCTCTGCGAGGGCGATGAAAGTCTCACCCGCCGGTATAAACGGCTCGCGGGCGAGGACACTCGTCATCGCCCGGTGCAGGGCCGCGCTTGCGTTCTCCCCGGCCGCTGGTGAGCGATCCAGAAGGCCAAGGATCTGCGTCGGCGACTGGTCCTCATTCCTGAGTGCGGGCAGCAGGCCGTCCCGGAATACGCGGGCAGCTTCACTGATAAGCCAGGTGTTGTAATCATCGCCCGCAGGGCCGACACGAATCTCCTGGCGCGACAAATCGCTGGCGAACGCGCCATTGATGAGCAGCGGGTAGGGGCAGCGTTCCGCGGTCGGGAGGAACACGTGGAAGCGCCGCCACTCCAGGGGGAGGACGTCAGTGTCGTTCCCCAGCAAGAGCGCTGCCACAGTGACCTCTGCGAGATCGACACCAGACCAGGCGTACTCGTTGAGCCCGCCCCGATGCTCGCCGATGCGCAGCTGGTCATCGTGGGCGAGTAGGAAACACCAGGTCTCACCGCCGCCTGAGCTGATCCAGACCTGGTATGGACCCGTCTGGTCGAGTCCGGCGCACGGCCGCCATTCACCCCCTTGGTGTTGCTTGCGCTCCAAAGCCCAAGCGATGTCCTGGCAGTGCCCAGCGATGTCAACGTGGATCTCAAGAGCCTCAAGGTGCTTGAGAAACAAGATCGTGGTGACTGGGAGGTTAAGCAGGTCCTCAGCCAGACGCGCCCGGCGCTCCGCATTGACCCGGGCATCAAAGCGGAACCGGAAGAGAGTCTGGTACCCACGTTCCCGGGCTTCCTCCCACTCGGGGCATGTGTCGGCCGCCCATGGAAACCGCATGATCGGGTAGCGCGCCGGCGCGGGCTGGCCAAGCGCTGAGAGGAGTTCGGTGACAGGCTCGCGGGCGCGCGCCGCATCCATCTCCAGACACCAGGTTGTCGAGTAGACAGCGGGTGTGCTCGTGAGCTCCAGGACCGATTTGAAACCCATGCCTTTATGGCCGATGGACGCCCGTCGCGATCCACTCCGGACATCCTTGGTACCAGCGCCGATACCGCACAGGCCCCGGATATCGGCTTCGGTGAGAGGCCTGCCAGTATTGGCAACCCAAAGGTCGGTATCCGTGACCCGGAAGCTGACCCGGTCAGCGTGGCCTTCTTCGCCGGCCATGGCGTCATCGGCGTTCTGAAGCAGTTCGTAGAGAAGCCGGCCCTGGTAGTCATGGGCGATCTCGGCTTCCTGGCTGGCGTCCTCACGAAGCCGGATAGGGCTCGCACGGTAGACGTCGAGCGTCTCATTGCGGATGCGCTCAAGCAGGGCATCCCGATCCCTAGCCAAAGCTAGGAGCCCTCAACGTGAGTCGCTGCTGAGTTGGTCACGCGACCTCCTCTGCTCCGCCGGCGACGGGCGCGCGCGTTTTCTTGCCAAGCCGGGCTCAGGCCAGCGGCAGCCCGCCGATACACGCGACCACGACCACCGTGACCATACTGGACGGATTCGCGCAAGGCTGGTCCAGTTTCCTTCCTTTCGGACGGGAAAACGCCCGGTGCTCATCTCCGGTCACCACCAAGCCCGGGACCTCGTCTGCCGAGGCGGACCGGCCGGCCACCGCGCAGTCAACCGGGCATGTCTCCCAGGTGGGGTCATGGATGAGGCCAGCCATGATCCTACTGTCAACGGCGCTCGAATTGGCTCTAACTTGGCGGCGGGCCTTAACGTCCACCACGGTCCCCCGCCGTCACCGCTCACCAGGAGAAGGTTGGCACGGGCCCAGTGACCATCGCGAGCATCAAGAACCGGCATCTTGCCAGTCGTTGACAGGGCCATCGCTGTCGAAGGCACGCCATCGGACGCCATCATCGCCGCTATCGGCCAGCACTCCCAGCTGGTACCCGTAGCTGGGATGCCCGACTTCGTTTGCGAGAAGCGATCGAATGCGCTCTTCCAAGCGTCGGAGCATCGGGTTGCTGGCGTTCTTCTTCCACTCGACAACAAGAAGATTGTGCGTGTCATCTTGGCGGCGATGGACGATCAAGTCAGGCCTGAACCTCCTCTCACCACCCCGATCCGGTCGCGCAGGCAGCAGCTTGCGCAGATCCCCGTGCCGGTCGTAGTCAAGGTCAACGGCGAGCCCGTACTGCCTTAACCCTCGCCCAAGACGCGCCTCGAGGTAAACCCCGAAACGATGCACAAGCGCCAGCTCGTGAGCTTGAAGAGCAAGTAGAACCCGATCCTCGGTTACGACGTCGCTGAGCGCGGCAGACACGGCCTCCAGGACGATCTCCCGGTCCCCGGGACGATTGCTTGCCATAGGGACATCCCAGCACCCGAGCGCTCGTTTAGCCGCGGCTACTCATTGGCCAGATCCCGGTTGGCGGCCCGCGCAGGCTGTAGCAGAACTGTCAGGCCCCTGGGGCTGTCAAGGGAGCGTCATGAGAAGCCGGGAGGCGGCGAGTCCCCCAGCAGGTCAAGGAGTCCCGGGGTTGGCACGCAGTACCGGGTGCCCACCCGGATGACGCGGCAGGGAAACTCTGCACGGGAACCCCGGCCGGCTTCGGTTCCTGTAGAGCACCGTGCCATCTGGTATGCGACAGTGCGGCCGATTCCGAGGGTTACCGCGGCTTGCTCAAGAGTGACGGTTGGCAGTTTGCGTAACTGCTTGATAGTCAGTGGTTTGCGAGGCCATGCGGTGGCCTGCTGTTTCGCTTGCTTCTTAGCGGTGCGTGTTTTCACCCCGCACAGCATGCCACTAAGGTAACCGATCGCCTACGAAAAGTGCCGAATATGCCGTCGCCCGGGTTGTTTGAGCAGCGCCGCGCCTGTGAGGACCTGCAGCAGAATGTAGGTTCTCATCACAGATTTTGCCCTTACGACCGTGACCTGGCACTCCGCGCGGGTTCTCACCGGCTCTTCGTGCGATTAGTCTCACCGATTTTTCGTTTTCCTCGGGAGGTTTGTTTCGACGGCGTCGCGTAGTCGTCGGAGGGGGACGCCATGGGCATGGTCTGCATGGTCCGTGTCAGACGACCGGTCTGCGGCTACAGATGAGTGCACCCGGTTCGGCCCAGATGAGGATGGCTGACGTCCGCCGGCCGGTGACGGCTGTCCTGCCGCGTCTGATGACAGAGGTGTTTCAAAGCCAGTAGGTGTCGTGCCGGAGCATGAATTCCGCGCGTTCTTCGCCGCTGGGCTGCTTACCGGTCACCGCCCACTCCGCCAGACTCTCGAAATACGCCTCGCGCGGTGCACCGGGTGCGAAGAGCAGCAGCATGGAGGCGGGCTGCCCGGATTCGTTGCGGAAACCGTGGATGCCGCCCTCGGGCACGAACAGGAAGTCGCCGGGCTTGGCGTCGGCCCAACCTCTGCCGTCGTAGAGCTGTATCGTGCCGGACAGCATGTAGAACGACTCCGAGACGGTCTTGTGGAAGTGGGGATCGGGCCCGGAACGCGGTCCGGTGAAGTCCCAGCGGTAGAGGCCGAACCCGCCGCTGGCCGATGCTCCGGTAGCGAGGTAGTGGACCTGCGTGCCACCGTTACCTATCTCCAGGTCATAGGGCTGATCGGACGGGCGGAGCTTTGCGCTGACCTGACCATCCTCGCCGGAGTACCTCGGGTTTGGATACGACACGTGCCTGCTCCTTCTCATGGAACGCCGCGGTAAGTCTTCCTGGCCTCGGGCGCTGCCAGGCATCGAGGCCGGTCTTGCGGACGCGCCAGATCGCATGAGTGATCACTGGGTCTTCGTGCGGTGCCTGCCGCCCGGCCCAGGAGCACCGTGCCGGAGGCTGAGCCTAGGAGAGCCCGGCTTTGAAGCCGCCGGTTTGCGGGCGGACGGCGAGGGCGCCCCCCGGGGCCTGAGCCACGGACCCGTCGTGGCTGACCCAGGCTACCGCTCGCATCGGTCCCGCAGCTGTCATCTCAGCTGGACCGCCCACCCGGCGCAATTGCGACGATCTCGCGCTGTGTTCGCGAGAGGGTGCATAGTGGCCTCGTGCGGATCCTGACGGATGTCGACGTGCGTGCGGCGCCAGCGGCGGCCGTGGTGGCGGCCGCCCGCGAGGCGCTGGAGCGGTTTGCCGAAGGCCAGTTGCTGGCGCCCCCACGGGTGATGAGCGATCTGGGTGCGGGGTGGGGGTACGTGTTCACCGTAGGCGCTCAGGCTGGGGGGGCTAGCGGCTTCCGGGCCTACCGCGTGGGCGATAACCCTGGCGATCAGATGGTCGCGGTCTGGGACGAGAGCGGGACGCTGACCGGTGTAGTGGTCGGCGACGAGATCGGAGCGCGGCGCACAGGCGCGCTGGGCGCCGTCGCCGCTGATGCCCTCGCCCGGCCGGAAGCCGAGGTTATTGGCGTCGTTGGCAGCGGCCGCCAGGCGTGGACGCAGTTGTGGGCGCTGACAGCGGTTCGGAGCCCCAGCAGCGTGCGTGTCTACAGTCCGGCATCGCAGCACTGTGAAGCCTTCGCGGCCAGGGCTCGCGACGAGCTTCACCTGCCCGCCAGAGCCGTGGCCGGTGCTGCCGATGCCGTCCGTGACGCAGACATCGTCCTGATTGCCACCCGGTCGGCCCGGCCAGTAATCGCGGCGCACGATGTGAGCCCAGGTGCGCATGTCACGACCGTTGGCCCGAAATCCCGTTCCGGACACGAGATCCCGATCGAGCTAGTCGACGCCGCCGCAGTCGTTACATGTGACTCGCCGGTGCAGGCGCAGTCCTATCAGGAGCCGTTCTTCACCGACCCCACCGCCCTGATCTCGCTCGGCGACGTGCTGATCGGCCGGTCACGCGGACGCCAGCACCCTGAGGAGGTCACCCTGCACTGCTCCGTCGGGCTTGCCGGGTCAGAGGTCATGCTCGCCCAGCAACTCCTCCAGGAACCGGCGGTCTAAACGGGGCCGCCACCGTGGGCCACCGGTGGCAGGCACCTGAACACAGATCATGAGCGGGATCAGGCGAACGTTTCTTTCCGGGCATCGGCTGGGTGATCGCCAGCGGAGGCTCTGGTGCTGGTGTGCGTGGCGGCCACATCCCGCCGGAACGGTAAGCGTCGGCGAGTGCCCGCACCGCGAAGCGGTGCCGGAAATCGTGCATCCGCGGCCGGCAGGCAGGGGTGCGCAGCCCGGCCGTAGTAGCCAGCTGGTTGAAGGTTCCTCTCAGCGTCGAGTACGCCAGTGGCGTGCCGGCGCTGGAAACAAAGAATGCCGCCGACCCCGGGAATAGCCCGTCGCGCAGGGTGGTGTAGGAGGCCAGCGCGACGGTGACCGAGGCGTGGAGGGGGAGCAGCCGGGATCGTTCGAGCTTGGCCCCGGTAATGGTGACCACCCCGGCGGCCAGGTCAACGTCGCCGGGTGCCAGCCTGAGCGCTTCGCCGACGCGCATGCCTGTCGCAGCCAGCAGCCCTAGGACGGTGACGCAGGTGGCGGCCCGCAGCGGCGGGGCCAGGCGGCCCGCGGCGTCCAGCAGGCGCTGGATGTCGCTGTCGCTGTAGAGGTAGGGAGCGGGGCGGCGCACGGCGCGGGGGAAGATGTCCGCGGGCGGTACCTCGGTCGCCGGGTCGATGGCAGCCAGGTACCGGGCGAAGGCACGGGCGGTGCTCAGGCGGTGTGCCCAGTTGATCGTGGTCCCGCGGGATAGGCGTGCCCAGGTGATGGCCAGGTCGGTGGCGAGCGTGGCGGCGCCGGCGGCCTCGCAGAATCTGATCAGCTGGGCCAGTTCGTCACCTTGGCGGGTGAGCTTGAATCCCAGCGCCCGGCGCAACCGCAGGTAGTCGCTGGCGTGGCGGGCCAGGGCGCTCATCGGGCGGTTCCTGCCGGCCAGGGCTGCGCGATGGTGCGCAGCAGGTCGAGGTTCACCCGGGCGTAGATGGCGGTCGCCGATACGGTCCGGTGGCGAAGGATCTGCCCGATCTCGGGCAGCGACGCCCCCGCCGCCACCAGGTCGGCCGCCAGGGCGTGGCGAAGACAGTGTGCTCTGGCCGGCTTAATTCCTGTCCGCTCGCAGGCTCGGCGCACGATGTCGGAGATCGCCATATAGCCGAGGCCCTTGACCGGGCCGCACACGCTCACGAATACCTCCCGCCGGGAGGTCCGGGGCCGCCCATGTCGCAGGTAGGCGGCGATGGCCTCCCCGACGTCGGCGGGAAGGGGAAGGCGGTCCTGGCGGCGGCCCTTGCCGTGGACCAGCAGCTCGCC
>OBLU010006703.1_pt1 | contig 10235 bp, 8 predicted proteins | sample 1518681 | NCBI WGS metagenome assembly OBLU01 (sample SAMEA3539304, study PRJEB22396) | soil metagenome | biome: tundra; feature: field; material: soil | place: USA | collected 2010-05 | depth 0.15 m
TTAATTGGGCCAGAAACACCTTCAGATCCCAAGCTGCGATTCGGACTCCCTTACGCCCGACCCGCTGGATCTTCAGGTTTCTTTTCCAGTACCAATCGCGCATTAATTGCTAAGGATTGTCCTCGGGATTTTCATTTTTGGCTTCCTGGGCCAGGACAGGAGGCCGAGGTAGAAAAGGAAATCCCTGGGCCACACTTCGAGCGCGACTGCGAGTCATGCCATGAAAGCGTCCAGGTACAACATCATAGTAGAGGACGAAGCCTCCGGGGCGACCATTCTGTACAACTCCCTTTACGGCAGTCTCACCACGTTTGACCCGCGCGAAGCTCCAGTCATCAAGGTGATGTTGGCAGACCCGAGCCGTACTGACGAAGAGTCACCACAGCTTGCGCACGCCTTGACTGAGCAGCAGTTCTTAGTCGAGGAATCATCAGATGAACTGGGCATAGTCAAGCGGCGAAAACTTGCGGGTATAGAGGATCCTAATCGTTTGGATATCCTTCTAATGCCAACCCTCAACTGTAATTTCGCGTGTGTCTACTGCTACGAAACAGTTCGCCCGTCGCGTATGACAGATCAAGTCGAAGAAGCGATAAGAATCTGGATCTCGAGCGAATTTTCACGCCGTAAGGTCGCCATGGTGTACTGGTACGGAGGTGAGCCGCTACTTGAATATCAGCGGGTGCTGGCGCTTTCAAAATACTGCCTAACGGTCGCTCAACGGTCGGGCATCGATTGTAATGTGCAAGTCACAACGAATGGCTATTTTCTGACCAGACAGCGAATTGCAGAGCTGATTGGTTGCGGCATTGTGGAATATCAGATTACGATCGATGGCCCTCCTGACACTCACGACAAACTCCGTGTTCTCAGAAACGGGAATGGGACCTTCGACCGCCTATTTCGAAACATAAACCAATTGGCCCGTTTTGATGATCGTGTGAAGATTTCACTTAGAGTGAACTTCAACCATAGCAATCTTGATGCAATACCTCGGCTGCTTAACCTATTCCCAGTTGATGTCCGTCCGCATCTTAGGGTTGTGTACGAACCGATTTTTGGCTGTTCCCGTGTTAGTGCTGCGGACAACTTGTCCTGCCGGAGCATCTCTGAATCGATGGCGCAGTACTACGGGCTAGCAGAAAGGCTCGGCTACGATGTTGTTTTGGGGCTTGCTAACATCTTTACTGGTAAGCTTGTCTATTGCTATGCGGAGCGACAGAATCAAATCATCATCAACTACAACGGTGATGTATATAAGTGCGGAATTGGGAATTTCCTTGCCCAGGACCGAGTGGGATACATCCGATCCGACGGTGTTCTCGTAAAGGAAGACAAGAAATGGAACTTGTGGGCAGGCCGGTCGGATTTGTTTGAGCAAAAGTGCGAGGCGTGTGTCTATTTGCCCCTTTGTATGGGCGGCTGCCGGAAGACACGGTTGGAGAAATGTGGCACGGGGAGCTATTGTTCACTCGTGCCTACGAATTCGTCGTACCTGCTAAAGGAACTGGCATTGGGGGGGTTTGAGAAAGTGCTTATAAGACAGACGAACACGGCAAGTTGACACGGAAGGGATACTTGCCTGTGGGCTGCCAAGGAAAGGAGACAACTCGGTGCAGACGATAGCAAAGCCTAGAAAAGAAAAAGAAGTACTCAAGCCGGTCAGCAAGGATGCGAAGGCTGAGGAGATTCGAAAGAGTATCGTAGCGCAGGCGCAATGCTGTGTGCAGCACCTGTGTGGTTGTTCAAGCGCACAGGGCTGCTGACAAACGATGGCCCTGCTGACAGCGCCGGAGGGAACGGCTATTACGTTCCCTCCGGGAATCCTGGTTCTCTCGCATCACTGAGCATGTGGAAGGCCTCTCGGTTCAATTTCTGGGCCCACGCTGTAGACCAACACTTGCTGTTCAACGGTGTGTCGGCAGCAATGAACGCGGTCAGCGATGAGGAAAAACCTATCATTGTCGATCTGCTTGCGAACCCCGCCCAGCATCCCGGCCCGGATGCAGAGCCGCTGTGCCAGCCACTTCGGGAAGGCGGGTTCCTCATACCTACCGATCTGGACGAGAACGAGTCGCTGCTCCGGCGCAGCGTGTCTGAATGCTCCAGCGCAGGGATTCTTGAATTAACTATCGCTCCTACCTACGCGTGCAATTTTCGATGTAGCTACTGCAGAGGGACATTTAGTTCCGGCGTAATGTCCCGATCATCTGAAGATAGAGTGCTCCGGTATATCTCAGCCGAGATAGCCAACTACAGCGAAGTGCATATCTCTTGGTTCGGCGGAGAGCCGCTGATCTGCCTGCCCACGGTTTTGAGGGTTTCGAGGCAGATGCACGCGGTGGCGGATTCCAGACGTGTTCTACTTCGAGTGCTCATCAGCACAAACGGCTATTTGTTGACACTGCCCGCCGCATTGGCACTCTTCGACGCCGGCATTCAATTCTTTCATGTGACGCTCGATGGGCCAGCTTCTTGCCATGATCGCCTTCGCGTGTTGACTGATGGTGGCGCTACTTTTAGCGCTATTGTGCACAATCTGCACGATCTTCTGACACATATTCCGGGCGCACACGTCACATTGAGAGTGAATGTTGACGAAACAACCGTGAAGTTTGCGGGCGAACTGCTCGAACAGGTCTCCAAAGCGTTTCGGTCTCGAATTCAGGTGAATGTCGCGTCAATCCTTAAGGAGGAGAGGAGACCGACAATCGACCTTTATCGGCAGATCAATCGTGTTGCTCGGGACGCGCTTAACATGGGATATTGGTACATGGACACACAGCTTTCCTTGAACCGCTTGGTCTTTTGCCCGGCGGACAAATGGAACAGTTTTCACGTCGGGCCAGACGGATCCCTCCATAAGTGCAGCCCCCGCGACGACAAGCCTGAAGTGGATGTTGGACATATAGATGCGCAGGGACTGCGCCACCTTAAGGACACGTACCGTGCATGGCACGGTTTTCCACAATTCAGACGAGAATGCTTGGCCTGCCAGTTTTTGTGTTTCTGCATGGGCGGATGCCGACTAGAGCGCATGCGTGGGATTGTGGATGTAAGCTGCCGAGAGAAGTATGCAGACATCGAGAACATGATCATCAACCGCTACATTGCTCTGAGCAATCGGCAGTTGGCAGATGGGTAAACTCTCACGGTCCAGGTCACTTCGCTTCAAATGCGGCGCGCTTCACCCACCAAGCGGTCTAGATCGGATCGATCACAACAGATTGCTGGCCGTTATCCGAGCCAGCAGCTATCTCGGCGTCGACCAGGCTGCATGGACGTGCATGTTGCTTACGGGAGCGAGCGTTAATTTCCCTGGCTCCGGCTTCATCTGCGGAACGATCCGGAAGCTCGGTCCGTAGCGTGAATGGTGATGCGATCTGCCCGTGCACGACCGTCTTGACAGCTGCGCTCCAGTTGGGCAGGTTGACCAGATCCTGCTCTTCAAATTGAGGCGCAAACAACGGGGCAAGTATCCGCGCATCCTGCCTTCCCACACGAAATGCGATCAACGTCCCGACATTGCCCAGGATTGAGCGTACAATCTGCTCTTCGACCTGATCCACAAACTGATTAGCGAGGATCAGACCCACACCGAATTTTCGTGCCTCCGAGAGCAGCAAGGTAAAATTCTGCGTTGCCAGAGACTGGAACTCATCGACGTATACGAAGAAATGGCGGCGGTCCATTACCGGCACATTAAGGCGCGTCATTGCGGCTGCCTGCAAGCGAGCCATCAGCACCATCCCGAGGAATCGCGAATTGGATTCTGAGATCTGCCCCTTCGCAAGATTCACTAGCAGGATCTTGCCGGCGTCCATGATTTCGCGAAGATCGATGGTGGAACGGCGTTGCCCGAAAATTCGCCGCAATCGTGGATCGAAGACGAACTCTTCGAACTTGCTGCTCAAGTACTCGCCCCAACACATGTTCTCATGGTCGCGCCGTGTGTAGTCTATTTTGGGCAAAGTCGTCTCCACCCAGCGGCGCAACTGCGGATCGTTCCACCGAAGCGGAGTCCATTTCTCCCAGTTCTTCGCACCTTGAAAGACTTCGTAGAAGTCCAATAGCGTGCCCGGACGGTCCGGATCAGACATGACGAGCAGCATATTCATCTGTAAATGCTGATAAAACATCGGGCCCGCGTAGTCCACTGCCCGGTTGGCGTACTGATCGCCTATCAAGCGTTGCATGATCGCGCGCATTTCGCGCACCACAAAATGGCGCTGGCCTTCGTTGCTGCATTCCAGCAGGTTTAGCCCAACAGACCACTCGTTGTCAGCGGGGTCGAGCAGCACCACATCATCCCAGCGTTCCGACGGGATCATATTCAGCACCTCGTTGAATAAGTCCCCATGTGGGTCAATCAACGCGACTCCGCGGCCCTGCTCGATGTCCGATAGGATCATGCTCTTCAGGAGCGTTGATTTTCCCGTGCCGGTCTGCCCCACGACATAACTGTGCTGCAACCTGTCGGCCTGTGCAATGCAGACCGATTCGTGGCCACCAAGGTAGCGATTTGATCCGAGGGAGAATCGTTCATGCGGGTCGAGCCTTCTCTCCAGTGCCGCGATCTCGCGGGGCAGAGGACGGATGTTGGCGGCGTGCACGGCGACGCCAGGTATTCCGTCGCTGGCCGCCTTTGGGAATCGAAACGCTCCCGCGGCCTCCGTGGCATCCACCAACGACCGCCAACGGCGCAAACCGTCCGGCGCCAGGGATTGGCCCCACCGATCTAGATCGAGCATCTCGAAGTTGTTCTGCGCAATTTGCCTGTCGGCGTCCGATTCAGCGAATGCAACGTCGTAGCCGCCACGCAGCAGCGAACCTGTCCACTCAGAGCCGGCGACGCCACCGAGTGGTAGGGTAAGATCAACGCCCGCAGTTTCCACAAGGCCGCGCGGAATAGGCGCGGGACTGGCAAGCGTGACCCGCATTTCGAACGGGGCGTCCTGCAGGCGCAGCAACTGGTCGAGAATGAGCGCCGAAAGCAGTCTGGCGCGAGTGAGGTGAGCGAGGACCGTCCCGGCGATCTCGGGCGTGAGGTTCCGAATCTCCGCCTGCTGTCAGGCTTCGCATCGCCCGATCTGATTCATCAGCGACTCCTCCTCGTCCGCTTTCAGCCTTACAGGCTGAAGGTCTACCTGCCAGAGTACCGGCTCCGATTGCAGCAACAGCGCACGCAATAGGGTGTCGCGACTGCCTTGCCTTGGGAGAAACGGGCAGACTACATAAACCGCGTCATTCTCGTTCGGGCGAGGTGGTGGCCCTGTTCTGCCTCTCCCGAGGGAGGGCCGAGGACGCAGGGTTTCCAACGTCAAGAGATCTTCCCGCCTCAGGATCGTAGCGAAGTGTAGGGGCACACTTCCGAAGGGACGCCACCATCTCTCAAACTCTACCGGAGTCGAGACTGGCTCCCACGCAAAATCGGGAAGAAAGGCGCCGAGCAACGCTGGGATCTGACGCGTGAGCGCAGCGGTCCGGGCACTGGCATCCTCCTCGGTCCGGCCTGTCGCCTTGGCAAAAAGGATGACGGCGATCTCGCCACGCCCATATCCGTCTGTGCCTGGTACGGCGATATATCGCAGCGCATAGGTGGGAGCCGGCGGCTCGGCGAACAAGGCATTCAATAGATCGACGGAAACCAGTCGAGGTTCCTGTAGCGGTCGCAACTCGCTCGGGTGCTCAACCGGGCACGATTCGAGCCGCCAGGCAGAGACTGCCTGTCCACGGGCATCAGGAGCGGCGGCTCCATTCGTGAAGGTCGACACCCACGGTATGGAGCGGTGGTTTGCCTGGTTAATCATTTTGCGTCCCGGGGAAAAGGTTCGAGAACAGTGTCAACCAGGCCATAGGCCACAGCTTGGTCCGCTGTGAGAAAACAGTCACGTTCCAAATCCTCCTCAATGCGGCCAGATGGCTGGCCGGTGAACTCGGCGAGGAGCGCAATGAGGCGCTGCTGCAATCGCATCGTCCGTTCAGCCATCACCTTTATGTGAGTGGCCGGACCTGAGAAACCGGTTGCCACCTGGTGAATCATAACCTCAGCGTTGGGAGAGGCATATCGCTGTCCGCGCGCACCCGCTGCCAAAATCCAGGCAGCCATGGAAGCAGCCTGTCCGATGCAGACCGTGCTAACCGGAGCTTGGACACAACGCATCGCGTCGATGATGGCGAGGCCATCGCTTACGGTTCCGCCTGGACTGTTTATGTAGAGGTCGATCCGGCTGGAATGGTCGGCTGCGTCGAGCAGCAGCAGTTCCGCGATCAACCGGCTTGCGGTTTCTGCGGTTATCGGTTCCGAAAGCAGGACAATCCGATTCTGCAGTAACGCGGCAGACTCCATTATCTCCTCCTTGCCAAAACCATCGATTGAACAATTCATTGTAAACTTCTTTCAGATGTGGAGGTGCCGGTTTGCATTGCATTCACCCGTTGATCGGCAAGGAGCTACCTCATTTCACGCGGGTTCGTCAATATTGCGACGATGAGGCCGGAGCGCTGCTCGATGTGGCGATGGGTCTCGCGAGGTGGCGAGTAAGGCAATGCGAAACCGGGGTCGCTCACCTTGCTGGAGCCTCTCATTGCCCAATCTCTGATTCGATGAAGATGGAGAGTATTCCAAGCCTACGCCGGGAATTAATGCCAATTGACGTCCTTCGAGCCGTCGTCGCGTTGCGGCCTGAGATCCTCTTTGCGATGCTTCATCCGCTGGGAACGACGGAAGGACTAGTCGAAGACGGTCGCTATTGGGGCGGTATCGTAGCCGCCAATGCCGATCTTCTGCAACCCAGGACCGATGTCTACCCGCTGGAGCGAGTTTGGGGGAAACGCTGGGCACTGACAGTCTTAAATGAGAATTCGAAACTTCGTGCTCTCGATTTAGCCTGCTCCATCTTTGACGACACGTGCGGGTGCATTCGCCACTACAGTCGGTTGTGGCAGGACGTCGGCGCAATTACCTCGGAGGAACTCTACGACCATGTTCGGAAATCATTCGCCGCGAGTGGTGCCCGTCCGCTAATTGCGCCGGGCAATGCTTACTGCGATCGACATGGGGGGCTCGTAGCACTGGATGAGACTTTCCGTCGATTCCCCCAAGGTGCGATGATCAACGGGCAGCCCGCTAGCGGTCGGACTTCGCTGATCAGATGCTGGGCAACCGCACAAGCGGCAGGGGCAATCCCGAACTGCGAAGTGCCCCTTGCGACGTATCGCCGAGTTTTCATCGAGGAGGATGACCCACCGACTAATTGCGAAGCCTGGTGGTACGCAGACGGACGTAGTTTTCTGTTGACGGACCCGGCGGGCTGGCTCCAGAGTGATGAAGTGCTCAGCGGATTTCTACAGAGAGTGGCACTCCATCCGCGTCCATGGACTATCTTCGTTCGGTCCACGGAGAGAACTTGGCGTGATCTTTCGGAGCAGACCCGCCATCTCTCCCTGGCAACGATCACTGTTCCTCCAGTGAGAGACAGAGATCAGATCCCCATCGCCCTTTGTGCAAACCCGGTGCTGGAGGCGTGCGGTCATGGCCGGCTTTCAGTCGCTGATCTCCTTGCGGTACTGACGCTCTTCAGTCGCAGGAACGGCCTCGCCGCGCGCGCGAAGGATCATCTCAGAGAAGTTGGGCACATGCCATCGCCGGGCTCCGTGTGGCACTTCCTGCGACTCAAGAGCTTACACTCGGAATGCTTTGCGGCGCCCACCCTTCAGTCTCTGAGACTTGAGTGGGACAGGCTCCTGAGTAGGATGGGCGGTCCAACGAAACATTCCCTTAGAACGTCTGACGAGCAGGCACAAGTCATGGAACGGTTCGTTGGATCGCGCGAAGATCTTGAGGAATTGGTTGCTTTTGAAAGAAGCGTGCCCTAAGACCCTCGCCAAACTTCCAACTCGCTGATCTAAACCGCAGTGGCAACGGCCATGCGCGACATCTTCCGAGACCGTTCTCCGGTCAAAGCGGGCCTCGACCGATAGGGATTTTGGCTCCCCCAGAGCAATGCGCCTTTGCGTCGGTCAGAATCGATTGCGCTCAATGCCGCTTGCCGCTCAATTCCGGCACCTGGCGGGATCGACACTACTCGCTGATTCCCCCGAACGGGGCTGAGCAATCATTCAAACCACCCTGGGAGCAGTTCTACACGGCAGTCCTTAGCGCGCGTATTGGTTGTGTATGTACTCCTGCCACTGGCGGTCAAATTCCGCCATCGGCAGGTTCAGCACACGGCGACTGGCTCCGCCAAAATCGGCTTCCCGACTGGCGACCCCGACAACGTCTGCTACCAAACCAGGGCCGAAACGGTCTTCGATCATCTTCATGGCCGAATGTCCCTCGGCATAAAACATGTCCAGATCCGAAGAAGCGTACGCCCTCCCGTCCGGGTAAGCATCCAGTGTGGTGAGCGGAATCACCCGTCCGCGGCGGTAGCTCTCTCCCAGGTCTTGCAATCGGTATTGTTGATCCGCAGTGTAACTGGCTAGCCCCTCTCTGAACCACACGCGTATGTTCCTTAGGTTCTTGACCGCAATGATATAAACGTGCGTGCAGTGGGCCAACTCATGGACGGAAACCTGCCGCGGGAAATCTTTGGGCCCCCTGTACATGACTGGATTCAGATAGAGCGTGGGGATGATCGCGTCGTCGTAGACGTCCCAGACCACGCTGCCGGCGCTGCCAATGCCGACGCCGGAAATCCGATAGTACTCCTGTTCCGTCGCGCACAGATACATCGGCACCTTACGTCCGTTGTGGTCCGCCGGATCGGGGAAGTAGCGGAAGATCAGTCGCATGCGCCTTTCGGATGCCTCGGCGAAGTCCATCACCTCGTCGGCGCGCTCGCGCCATCCGTCGTGGTAGTAGACGAGAAACCGCGCGTCGGCAAGCCGCCTAAAGCCTCTTTCGTCGGCCTTGTCGTCGTCCTCGCGGTTGGAACGGTTGCGTCCGGAGCCGGAGCGCGGAATGAAGCGCAGATCGCCGATCTGCCGGGCCAATTGCTGGAGATACTGCTTGGTCTCCTCGGGGATTTGAACTTCGACGATCGACTCCCCCCGCCGCCCGACTCGCGCTGTCCACAGTAGACCTGCGAGAAAGACGACTCCGCCAGCAAGCAGCCCGAGCCACTTGCGATTCCGCCACATAGCAATTGCACCGCTGCGCTTCTTCATGTGCGCCTACTGCAGCGCAATGATCTGGAACCGGCCGTCAAACTCCGGCGAAGGCCGCTCGCCGATCTCCCATGACCGCGCCGTTGTCTCGCAAAAATAGTATCGACGGCCTTCCTTATCGCGGAAGAACGGGGCTTCTGGGATATCTTCTCCGACCTCCACTGCCACGGCCGCGTGCGCGATGGCCGGGTCGAATGAGACCAGCAGCAGTGCGCGAAACCCGGTCAGTCGGAACAACGCCGCCGCAAGGATTGCTTTGCAGTCGCAGTCGCCGTTACGGTCGAACAGCGTCTCGATCGGATAGCGCCAGTACTCGGCAATCCCGAGCGGCGCGTTCTTCAAGCGGTCGAGCGATTCTTCGTCCAGCTTGTATTGAATTGTCTGCACGAACTCGAGCGTGTTTTGGAGTTCTTCGTACTCAGTCAGCTTCCAATCCTGCGCCAATTTCCGCAAGGCATACGCAGCCTGGTGGACCTCATTGGCTGCTTCGCCGGTCAACACAATACTCCTTCCCGCTTCGCAGCGATCGAAATGCGCACTGCTGGCGAACGGGTTCGCCGCGCGGGCGGCGCGAACGTTCTCGCGACGGATATGGACCTCCGTCTCGAAATCGCGGTTCTGGTTGATGCCCTGAAAGCACCAGGTATATTTCTCAGTGCAAACATCATCGTCCGGCGGCCCCTGGTCGAGGACGTGGGGCAGCGGTGCATCCCGGTATCGCGGCGCCACGCGCCACGGCTCCGGACTGGCGCGGAGCCGTAAGATGAAAAAGGCGACAAATCCGGATGCTGCCAGCGGAAATAGTGTGAGGGATGTGAACAGGAAAACCGCGGCTGCCGCCGCGCACCACAACATGGCCCAGAGGTCGAATCCCCATTTCCTGGCGCCCATCCCCTTGCCTCTGCCGGTCAGTCCGGTCCGGCGGTTGAACAGGTCGAGGTACTCCTTTCGGATTTGCCGTGCGTGAAACGCGCGCCCCGCGGCTATCTGCCGCTTGGCCATTGCGCCCAAGGCGAACAAGGCCCACCACAACAGGAAGACAGACGCAAGATAGGAGAGGCTAT
>OBLU010006704.1_pt1 | contig 10234 bp, 9 predicted proteins | sample 1518681 | NCBI WGS metagenome assembly OBLU01 (sample SAMEA3539304, study PRJEB22396) | soil metagenome | biome: tundra; feature: field; material: soil | place: USA | collected 2010-05 | depth 0.15 m
TGTTTCGGCTGGCGAGGGCGCTGGGCGTCTCGCTTGCAGACCTGTTTGAGACCGTAAGGTAGCTGGACAGACGCATTGCGAGCCAACAGCCGTGGAGGTTGGCCAGGACTGCGCGACCACGCACGTCTGCCGACGCGGTGGATTACGACCGCTCACGTCCCCTGCGCGCGCAACTCTTCATCAATCCGAGCGATGGCTGCTCAAAGTAGCGCGGGATGCAAGGGCGAATCGACTCCCGTAGGGGCGCCGAGCTTACCCCATATCTCCCCGCGGGTGCGAGAAATCCAAATTCAGGTAATGGTATCCCAAAACCTCTCCGGGGTTGATCCTGCCGTCCCAAAGAGGCCCAACTTCTGCTTTAGTCCGGATTTCGAAGTGAAGATGCGGGGGAACATGAACGGCGTTACCACTCGAACCGGTGACTGCCAACACCTGCCCCTCCTTAACCTGCTCTCCCGGATGCACAAATGCGCTGGCGAGATGAGCGTAGAAGGCATACAACTCACGGCCTTGATGGCGGAACTGCAGCAGGACCTGGAGCCCGTAGGAGCTATCCGTGGTGACTTTCTGGACGACGCCTTCCGTAATCGCGAGTGTGACCGTACCGGGATTCGCGTACAGGTCCCAGCCTTGATGGCGCCCTGCGCCCAGTGATCGAACGCCTTCACCATATTGACCTCCGAACGGGCTGGTTTGCGCCAACTTCTTCCCAGGAAACTCGGCGTCCTGCGATGGCGTGCGGACTCTCATATCGTGAATCGGTGGTCTCATGTTGTGACATCTCCTTAAAAAGTTCAATCCCCATAGACGAGGAGTCCAAAGCTAATCACAGATGTTGGCGATTTGTGGCTTCACACTTCCACGGGCGTTTGCGACCAAATCAGACGTAACTATCCGTTCCAATACTGGAAATCTCGCTGGAAAAGCGTTACCATCGCCCTCGAACTGCCACCTTGCTTGTCTATAGCGAACGGGGCCATTCCGTGGCCGAGAAGTTTGTGCTCGCCCCAACACAAGTACACACAGTTATCCACGGAAGAAGTCCCACCATGCAGGATAGGTTTCAAGTGGTGAGCCTCACCGGGGCCCGCGCCTACCGTCCAGGGTGTCCTGATGTGAATTCCGCAGAACGCGCAACGTCCATGCTGGCGTGCTATCGCCGCCCTTTTTGTCAGGTCGTCAAACTCGTTGATTCGTCCAGACATCCGCATTTCCCCCAAAATAACAAAAGTACCATTGATCACTCAGCCTGTCAGTTCAGGTTAGCGAAACCCGCACCGAGCGGCCCGGGACGGCGCCTTGCGGCTGGCCGTATGTTGGTGAGCCGGCCACTGAACCAAAGCCAATGTAGTTTCTGTTGCCTAAGAGGTTGTCGGCCTGAATACCAAGAACGACGTAAATCCGTGGAGGAGGCTTGCGGGAAACTGTTTCTGGCGCCGCTCGCCGTTGTGTGTGCTGGCGTCCCGTGGCTTGCGCCGTCCACTTCCGCCAATAGGTGTCCACCAGCAGGAACGAGGTGCCCCGTACCTTGTGGCGAGGCTTTTGTTGACCGACGGCGCGAGTGAAATCCTCTTCATTCACGTGAACGCCTTCATCGTCGTAGTCAAGCCGCCACCGTTTGAGGTTGTTGATTTGAAAGCCGGTCACTGTAACCCTCGCAACCGGCAGGTTCGGGACGGATTTGGCATCGACGCGCGATTCGCCGGGCCGCAAGGGGCGATAGCCTCTGCCCCAGAAAGGTTCGGAAGCGCGGCCGCCCATGCCCTGCTCCGCGTGCCGAATCGCGCCTTCCATAGTCAAATGGACAATGCCGAAAGTTTTTTCCATAGACGCACCCTGTTCACGCGAGTTCGAACGCCTCAAAATCGAGCAATCCACCGTCGATCTCGACATGGACACACCGGTTGTGAAGTTCAACGATGATGCCGTCGGGGCGGACCAGACGAATCCTCCCATCGGCTACCGCCTTGCGCACCGCCTTCTCGATCTCCGAGAGGTTCGCGCCTGAGAGATCGTAGGCCAAGCCCCGCTCATGCACGCTCCTGCCGGGCTCAGCGACCTTGTAGCCCTTGGAGCGAATATACTCAAGCGCTCCCAACCACGTCGACCTATCAGCGAGAATCGGGTTCGGTCCGGCAGTATAGCCCTTTTGCCGGGCGGTCCGAACGATAAATGCGAGTTGCTGATGTGGCGACCGACAGACCGAAGTCAATCTGGTCTCCGGAGGCAGGTACAGTTTCAGCGCCTGCCAGATCATCCTGTTACCAGCGTCCATCAAAGGCACAATAACCTCCTCGGCCGCCAGCTTCAGCCACGGCCCGACTACGCCCGACGCAGGCCCCGGCCCGCGCCAACCCGTCGAAGTGCTACTCGCAGTGTATCGCGGGATTGGCTTCGTGTTCGTACACGACTGAAGTTATGTCGTGGTCGGCGCCGGCGGCTATGGCGCGCTCAACGAGGACAGTCGTGACCTGACGCATCGATCCTTCTGGCGCCAAAACCGCCGCGATTCCTTCTTCCGGGAGTGCATCCCACAGGCCGTCGGAGCAGACCAGAATGCGATCTCCTGGTGCCAACCGCCATGAATTCAGGTCAGGTTTGATCTCCCGCGGCAGGCCGACAGTGCAGCCGGCCTCGATCTTGGTGATTCTGAGCTCTTTCCGCCGTCAGCACTCCCATTTCCATCAGGTGCCAAACAACGGAATGGTCTTCAGAAATTCTCTCTAAGCTACCTGCCGACGAGACGTAGCTCAGGAAGTCGCCGACATGGCAAACGTGAACGAAGTCCTTCTGGATGAGTCTTCCCACCCATAGTCCTCCTCACGTTTCCACAACCGAAGCTGGCCTTTCAACGCACCTCGGCGAACAGGGCACACCGACTCATCAGCACCGCGCATCAGGAGTTTGGACGAACAGGTTTGCCCGACCGTACGAAACACAAAACTACGCCAGTCTGTGGTAGCGAGAGATGTTACACTCGGGTTGCCCATGCGCTGCCTTTTTCTTCCGTTGGCGGCCTTGACCGTCTTTCTGCTTCCTGCTCCTGCCATCGAGCCGGAACCCGAACTCAACCTCATCGTCATCGAAGGCGAAGGGGCCACCAACAACATCAGGCTTCGCACCGCACGCGAACCCATCGTGCAGGTCGAAGATGAGAACCACAAACCCATCGCGGGTGCAACCGTCGTCTTCACGCTGCCAGCACAAGGCGCAGGAGGTTCATTCGCCAACGGCGCTCAAACGCTGATGATGCGCACCGACAAAGCAGGACGAGCCATCGCTCGCGGCTTTCATTCCAACAAGATCCAGGGACAGTTCCAGATCCACGTGAATGCCTCCTTTCAAGGACAGACTGCCTCGTTAGCCTTTACGCAGACCAATGCCGTAATTGCGGGCGCTGCTGGGGCTGCAGCAGGAATCTCGGCAAAGCTCCTCATTATCCTCGCAGTGGCTGGAGCTGCGACAGCAGGTGGTGTCGTGGCGGCGACGCACTCCGGTGGCAGCTCAAACAGCAGCACGACCCAACCGCCCACGATACCGACCGGAACGATTGGAGCGGGCAGTGGAACGGTTTTCGGGCCGCCCCACTAGGATCGGACCAGCAGGTCGAGGAGGATCAAATGGTGAGAATTACGCTTTGTCGCTTCTACGTTCTGGCTGTTACAGCGGGAATAGTACCCGGCGCTTCGACCATCACCGTGCCGGTGGCCGGTTATGCAGTCGAATCGTCGGGGCCTGAACTACGCGCGATCTACGGGGTGCCGGGCTCGTACCGGTTCAGCGACCCGTTTCCCCTACCGGATGGCGTGACCAGAATCCACATGGCTCCGGGGCAGGACTTTGCGTTGGTTGAACGCGGCAATGCGGGACTCGGGATTCTGTTCCTGAGCGGCGGCACGGTAGACCGCGTGGCTGCGGTGGATGGTGCCTTAGCGGCGGTGGATTGGGTGGCGTTCAGCCCGGCAGCCGGATCCGTGGTCTTGTTCTCCTCCTCCGCCAATCGGATGCAGGTCCTCAGCGGTTTGCCGGACGCCCCACGGGTGACGATGGATCTTGATGCATCAACCCTTCCAGAGCTGCCCTTAACAGGGGCGGTAAGCGATGACGGCCAGGTGTTGCTGGTGGCGTCCAGCCAGGCACTGTACCTGCTCCCGCCGAATGGCGCGGCGCAACTGCTTCTGTCGGCTGGGAAGATCGTATCGGTGGTGATGCTGCGAAATGGCACCGATGCGGCAGTGTCGGAACGTAGCACGGGCTCGGTCCACATTATGCAGGGAATCGGTTCAGCGCCGGTTGATAGGCTGCTGGCTTCGGGTTTGGCAGGGATTGGGAAACTCTACCCATCCTCGGACGGCAAAGCGATCTTCGTGGCAAGGCCGGGCGCGAAAGCCATGTCGTCAATCGACTTGGCATCAGGGGACATTCGATCCTTCGACTCGGACGTCGCGCCCGTTATGCTCTACCCGTTGCGCAATCGGGATACATTTCTGATTTCCGCCAGGCCGCAACAACCGGGCTGGATCTTCTTCCGGGACGGAGACGCGGGGCACGTGGTGTTCATACCAGGAGCGCAGGCTGCGGCGAAGGAGCTGAAATGAGCGCTCAATGACTATACACCTGCCTTCTCGGTTGGTAGCACGCGCGACCGCCATGGACGTCCTGTTACACCGGGCACGACGTGCCCCCACAAAGTACCTGTGCCTCGCCGTGTTCCTGTTACTTATGCCCGCGACCTCATACGCGCAGTCGGTCAGCTTCACATGGCACCCCCTCCCGACCGCTCAAAGTAACCCTACATGTATCACCACCGGGCCGGACGGAGCGCTGTGGTTTACTGAGAACGCCAGCAACAAAATTGGCAGGATTACCATGTCCGGGGGCATTACCGAGTATCCCCTCACACCACCCAGTGGTTCTTCTGTATTCTGCGGCATCGCGGCGGGACCGGACGGTGCGCTGTGGTTTACGGAGACCGATGGCAACAAGATTGGGCGGATCACCACATCTGGGGCAGTCACCGAGTATGCCCTCCCGACCGCCGGCAGTTCCTCTAGATATATTACTGCCGGGCCGGATGGCGCACTGTGGTTTACGGAAGGCAACAAGATTGGGCGGATCACCACATCTGGTGTGATCACTGAGTACCCCCTCCCGACCCCTGGCAGCTCAGGTATGTATATCACCGCCGGGCCGGACGGCGCGCTGTGGTTTACGGAGTTCGGCGCCGCGATCGGGCGGATCACCACATCTGGGGCAGTCACCGAGTACCCTCTCCCGACCCCCGCTGGCAGCTCGAATATGTACATCACCGCCGGGCCGGACGGCGCGCTGTGGTTTACCGAGGCCAACAAGATTGGGCGGATCACCACCTCTGGTGTTGTCACCGAGTACTCCATCCCAACATTAGACAGCAACCCTCAGAAAATCACGATTGGGCCGGATGGTGCACTGTGGTTTACGGAGTCCTTCGGCAATAAGATTGGCCGGATCACCACGGCCGGGACCATAATTGAGTACCCCATCCCAACAACATCCGACTATTATGGCCCTGCAGGCATCGCGACGGGGCCGGATGGCGCGCTGTGGTTTACGGAGTTCGGCGCCGCGATCGGTCGCGCGGCCATTGCGTCCGCGCCGTCGATTACGACCACATCCCTACCCAGCGCCACCGTTGGGTTGCCTTATTCAGCGACTTTGACTGCACAGGGTGGCACCCCGTCATTCACTTGGTCCATCAGCGTGGGCGCATTGCCGGGAGGAGTGACTCTGAACCCTTCTTCTGGCACCATTAGTGGGACGCCAAACGCGGTTGGAACCTTCAGCTTTACCGCGAAGGTGACCGATAGCAGCATCCCTCCGCAAACGGCAACACAGGGCTACACGATACTGATCAGTCAGACGACGATCTCGACGACTCTTGCTGCTTCCCCGAACCCCGCCACCTTCGGGCAAACGGTGATTTTCACCGTCAACGTGAGTCCCTCCACGGCTACTGGAACCATAACCTTCAAAGACGGCAACACCGCGCTCAACACTGGGACACTGACCAATGGAGCGGCCACTTTTGCAACCTCCGGTCTTGCCGTGGGCAGCCACGTCCTGACTGCCTCCTATAGCGGCGATGCCAACTACAGCGCGAGCACCTCTCCAACTGTCACTGAGGTCGTGAACAAAGCAGCATCCACAACCTCTCTTTCGGCATCCCCGACTTCATCCAATGTTGGTCAGACGGTAACGCTGACGGCGACGGTGAATCCAGCCAGCGCTACGGGAACGGTAGCGTTCAAGGACGGTGCTGCCACTATCGGCAGCGGAACATTGGTCAGCGGAACTGCTACCCTCACCACTTCGACCTTGCCGACGGGCAGCCGCTCGTTGACGGCGGTGTATGGCGGGGACAACAACTACAACGGGAGCACATCCTCCGCAGTCACCGAAACAGTGGGCCTGAGCGCAACTACAACCACTCTATCGGCCTCGCCGAATCCCGCCAATCCTGGCCAAGCGGTGACGCTGACAGCGACCGTGACCCCTGCCACGGCCACTGGAACGGTGACTTTCCGGGACGGCAGTGCCACAATTGGCAGCCAAGCCTTGAGTAATGGGAGCGCCAACCTCAGCACTTCCGGCCTGGCCGTAGGCAGCCACACGCTGACCGCCGTGTACAGCGGAGATGCCAACAACAGTGCGAGCACATCTCCGCCGGTCACGGAGCTGGTGAACAAAGCGCCATCCACGACCATCCTTGTGGCCTCCCCGAATCTCGCAACCCCCGGCCAGGCGGTGACCCTCACGGCGACGGTGACGCCCTCCGGAGTTACCGGAACCGTGACGTTCCAGGACGGTTCAGCCACCCTGGGCATTGCTGCCCTCGGCGGCGGGACGGCCAGCTTGACGACTTCCAGCCTCGCGGTGGGCAGCCATTCGCTGACCGCGACGTACAGCGGCGATGCCAATAACAGCACGAGCACCTCTCCACCGGTCACCGAGGTCATCAACAAGGCGGCATCTACGACCACCCTCACCGCCTCTTCGAGTTCCGCCACTCCCGGCCAGGCGGTGACCTTGACGGCCACGGTGAGCCCTTCCACCGCCACCGGAACCATAGTGTTCAGCGACGGCAACGCTCCACTCGGTAGCGCGCCGCTAAATAACGGAACCGCCTCGATCACGACAACAAGCCTAAGCGCGGGAAGTCACTCGCTGACTGCCGCGTACAGCGGCGACGGCACTTTCAGCCCGAGCACATCCCCGGCTATCCCACTAGCCGTGGGACTTGGATCCAGTGCTACCGGCCTGTCCGCCTCCCCGAATCCCGCGAATTCTGGCCAGGCGGTTACTTTGTATGCCAACGTGACTCCATCAAGCGCCATCGGAAACGTCACATTTAAGGACAACGGCGCAGCAATCGGCACGGCCACGCTAAACAACGGAAGCGCTACCTACACCACCTCCACCCTGGCGGTTGGGAGCCACGCGCTGACAGCAACGTACAGCGGCGACAGCTCTTATAGCTCCAGCACATCCGCACCGGCCACTGAAGTCATCAATCCCGCTCCGAATCAGACGACGACAAGCCTTTCGGTCTTTCCCAATCCCGCGGGTTCCGGCCAACGGGTGACGCTGAACGTGATCGTGATACCCATCAGCGCTACCGGATCGGTCACGTTCAAAGACAACGGTATCGCGATCGGCACGGCGCCGCTCAGCAGCGGAAGCGCTACGTTCACAATATCGACCCTGGCCGTGGGCAGCCACTTCCTGACGGCTACATACAGCGGCGACAGTTCCAACAACCAGAGCACCTCGCCGCCGATTACTGAAGTCGTGAATCGCTCAAATGTGACGGTGAACCTTTCACCTTCACAAAACCCCGCCACCAATGGGCAGAGCGTAACTCTAACGGTGAACGTCAGCCCTGCCAGCGCAACAGGGACGATAACGGTTTTCGACGGTGTCCCCACGAACTCCGTGGGCACCGCAACATTGAGCAACGGAAGCGCTACCCTCACCACGTCCACTCTGAAGGTGGGTTCTCACTCGCTACAGGCCTCTTACGGTGGGGACGCTAATAATGCTCCGGGCCAGTCAGCGGTCGTCACGGAAATCGTGAACCTGGCAGCGACCACGACCACTTTGTCGATCGCGCCACCATCGTCCTCGCCGGGCCAGACCGTTACTCTCACTGCGGCCGTGACGCCCTCCAGCGCCACAGGGACGGTGACGTTCAAAGACGGGGCAACCACTCTGGGCACTGGAAACCTGAGCAACGGAACCGCAATCTTCTCCGCCTCCACTCTGGCGGTGGGAAGCCACACACTGACTGCGTCCTACGGCGGGGATGCGAACTACGCCGCCAGCACATCGAACTCGGTAACCGAATCGGTGGGCCTTTCGACCACCACCACCTCTCTCTCTGTCACGCCGACATCTTCCACCTTTGGGCAACCCGTCACTCTGACCTCGACGGTTAGTCCCGCCTCCGCCACCGGAACGGTGACCTTCCAGGACGGCTCGACGACGCTTGGAAGCGTTACTTTGAGCGGCGGAACAGCAACCTTGACTACCTCATCGCTCGCAGCAGGCAACCATACACTGACGGCCTCATACGGTGGCGATTCCAAGAACGGAGCCAGCACTTCGAATACGTTCACCGCATCGGTAACCAAGCTGACCAGCTCAACTGTATTGTCGGCCTCACCCACTCCGTCCACGGCTGGTCAGGCGGTGACCGTAACCGCGACCGTAAAGCCCCCCAGCGCCACTGGCACGGTCACGTTCCTGGATGGCCAGAATCCGTTGGGCACCGCCGCTCTCAACGGTGGGGCCGCAGTTTTTACTACCTCCGCATTGGTTGTGGGCACTCACGCGCTCTCTGCCTCGTACAGCGGCGATGCCAACGATGCCGGCAGCACGTCGGCGACAATCACGCAGACCGTGGTTTCGGGGATTCCCGTCCAGATCACCTCCCCGACCGCTCTGGGGCCAGCTCTTGTGAGCGCACCTTACTCGCAGACCTTCACTGCAACAGGAGGCGCGGCGCCGCTCACATGGAGCGCAGGTCCAGGCAATGGAAGCGGGACCCTAGTTCCAGGAGCCGTGGACGGCCTGAACATGAGCGCAAACGGTGTTTTTTCCGGAACGCCGGCCGCCGCGGGGTCTTTCCAAATGTGGGTGAGAGTGCAGGATTCGGCCAGTGGTGCGAACTCTACGGTTCTCACTCTTGCGGTTTTGCCGCTACCCTCGTTTTCGTTCTCAGTGACCCAGCCCACCACAACAACGGATCAGCCGGCTCCAAAGCTGACGTTGGCGCAGTCCTATCCTTTCGCGCTGACCGGAACCGTGACCCTCACTTTCGTTCCCAACGCCACCGGCTTGCCCGCGGGGTTTAACGATGCACAGTTTGCCAGCGGCGGTCCCACGTTTCAGGTCACCCATCCCTGCAAACTCCACTACGCCATCTCTGCCGATACCCGCAATCCAACTCGGCAGCGTGGCTGGCGACATCACCGGAACCCTCGGGACGTTAACGATGGCCGGGACCACTCAGGCCGTACCCTTCCCAGGATCGCCGCCCAACGTCAAGATCACGGTGCCTCGTCTCGCGCCGATCATCGTACCGGGCTCCGTGAAAATCACAAACGTTACGTCCTCGGGCTTTCAGGTGGTCCTGGACGCCAGTTCCACGCCGCGCGACCTCACCAGCGGGGCGTTTGTCTTCACCGCAGCTTCCGGAACCCAGTTGAATGGGTGCACGCCCAACTGCGCGGTTCCGTTCGGCAATGACTCTGCCACGTGGTTTACGAGCGCCACCGGGGTAACGAACGGTGGCGCGTTTTCGCTTGCGGTCCCGTTCACCTTCAGCGGCGACACCAGCACTATCGGCACGGTTTCGGTGACGCTGACGAATTCGGTTGGCACATCGGCAGCGGTTTCCGGGGGAAAATGAGCTTTGAAAATGTTAATGTACCAGGCCCTCGAATCATATATTGTCGACGGCCGCAAAGCTCTTGGAGGCAGCCGCCGTTCAAATCGCGGCAATGCAACAATCTCCGCAAGCTGTTCGCAGTCCAGGCTTTATCAGACACTATAAAGTACTTGACCGCACACTAACACTAACGGGACCTTCTCATTGCGCTCCATCCGACCGGGACAATCCCACAGAGCCGGCTACTCCCGCGTGATGTCAGGGACCATTGACATCACATTTGCAGCCGGAGCTTCAACCCGACCA
>OBLU010006708.1_pt1 | contig 10228 bp, 11 predicted proteins | sample 1518681 | NCBI WGS metagenome assembly OBLU01 (sample SAMEA3539304, study PRJEB22396) | soil metagenome | biome: tundra; feature: field; material: soil | place: USA | collected 2010-05 | depth 0.15 m
CGGCCGAAGGGTCGCAGGGCCCGGAGCGCCGGCTCGCTATGGGTCCCGCCCACCGGGTCCACCACCACGTCGACACCCCCGTCCGACAGTGCTCGGGCCCGCGCCTTGAGGTCCTCGTGCTCGTAGGCGATGGTCGACTCCGCGCCCATGGCCCGAGCCGCGTCGAGCTTCTCGTCGGTCGACGCCGCCGCGATGACCCGCGCGCCCAAGGCACGGGCTACGTCGATGACAGCCAGGCCAACGCCACCGCCGGCCCCCAGGACGAGGATGGACTCGCCCGCGGCCACCGAGGTACGCCGGGTCAGGGCGAACAACGCCGTGCCGTAGCTCTGGATGAGCGCCGCCGCCTGAGCGTAGGTCAGGCCGTCGGGCATGGGTAGCACCGACAGCGCAGGGACGGCGACCTGTTCAGCAAAGGCCCCGAGCCCGGAGAACACCACCACCCGGTCGCCCCTGGCCACGCCGCTCACTCCGGCCCCGAGGGAGACGATCTCACCGGCCAGCTCACTGCCGGGCACGAACGGGGTGGCCGGTTTGATCTGGTAGCGGCCCTGGCACATGAGCCCGTCCACGTAGTTCACCCCCGCCGCGCGTACCTGCACCACCACCTGGCCCTCCCCGGGGACCGGGGGCTGGCGGTCTTCGATGACCAGGTTCTCCAGGGGGCCGAGCTCCGGGCAGACGACGGTGCGCATGGCGGTCAACGTACGGCGTGACCGATCAGGAGGACAAGCGGTACACGTACATGCCGTACACCCCACCCACCAGGCCGGTGTAGTGGAACTGGGGATCGGCGGTGACCGAAGCGTTGAGGCGCGAGTTGACCTTCTGCTTGTAGGCCACACCGGTGCCCTCGGTGAACACCACGTAGCGCAGATTGAGGGACCGCATTTCGTGGGCCAGGGCCGATGCCGACGTGGTCTTGGCCAGGGGGATCAGCTGGTGGCGGAGGTCAGTGCCGACGAAGGGGTGGGTGAAGGTCAGGTCATCGGGGAACATGCCGATGTCCGCCCCCTTGGGCACGGCGGCCAGATCGGTCTGGATGGCCCACGGGTACACGCTCACCGCCCGCTGGGCCGCGCTGAGCTTGGTCAAGTTCACGGCGTCCTTGAAGGTGGCGGCGTGAGGCCCGCCGGGGAGGGCGATGATGTTCGGTGGATCGGCGGCCCACCACATCGAGGTAACGGCCGCGGCCACGAAGGCGAGGACGATGACGACGGGGGCCAACCGCCAGGGAAGCCGGAGGCGCGCCAATCGCTCGAGCACGTAGGCCAGCGCGGCACAACCAGCGGCAGGCAAGAAGATCGTGTACCGGCTCCACCAGCCGCCCCCGACGACGAAGAGGACGACCAGGCTGGTGAAGATGATCCCGAACCAGACCAACTGGTCTCGCCGCTTCAACCAGGCAATGCCGGCCACGACCAACGCGGGGACCAGGATCACCGGCCATTGGATCCCGAACCCGCCGAGTCGTTGGTCGTAGGAGTACGGATGGCGGTGGAGATCAGTGCCCCACGAGCTGAGGATCTGGCCGATCTTGCCCCCTCGGACGTGGGCCAGCGAGTCCGGCAGGTTGCCACCGATAATGATGTCGTTGAAGGTGCCCTTCCCGGGGAGCCCGAGCACGATGACCGGATAGAACGGGCTGCCGTAGGCCACCCATGTGCGGAAGTACCAGAAGCTGGCGATGGCCAACATGGGCACGGCAAACAGAGCAATGATCGACGCCAGGTAATAGGGGATGTCCGGGAGGTCCCTCCGGTTGGCCAGGCGCCAGTAGCAGGCCAGGGCGACAACGACGGCGATCCGTCGGTGGCCAGAGCCGAGCTCTTGATCGAGGCGGCCATCCCCGGGCTGATGCCCGCGAGCAGCAGGCAACCCAGAAAGCCGTGGTACCTCCGTTCGGGGAGGGCACGGTCGGGGTCCTCGGCATGCATCCGCACCAGGGAGTAGCCGGCCAGCACGAGGCAGACAGTGGCGAAGGCGGTGGCCGCCGCGCCGACGTCGACGTACTCGGTGCCGGCTTCGAGGAAGACGACCGGGGTGGCGGCAAAGCCGAGAGCCCCGATGGCGGCGAAGCTTCGACGGGCCCGTACCAGTCGGGACAATGCGAACACCGATGCCGAGCCCAAGGCGACCATGAAGACCTGGACCAGGACGGCGTACTGCATGGTACGGAGGAACACGGCCGGGAACGCCTCAAGGAGCTCCTGCCCCTTCGGGTACACGTTGGAGTACAGGTTCTGGGTGGTGTCGACCAACCGGCCGGTCATCACCCACATGTCCGGCGAGATGAGGTGGTATGCGTTGGCGTCGTAGCTGTAGGCCGGAAGCCGCACGCCGAGGTAGAGGATCCACCCGTAAGCGACGAGCACGGCACATCCGAAGACCAGCACCAGGGGGTGGCGCTAGGACCGGGCCAGCGCGCTCCTCGACCCGGTTGCGATAGACCGGGCGCTGCGGACCACGAACGCTCGACGCCAGCGCAGCGCCCACCCCACCTCCCCGATGCCCACGGCCAGCGAGGCTCCCGCCAACCAGCCCGAGGACAGATGATCGAGCGCCCCCGCGACCAGGGTGACCACCGAGGTCTGGGCAATGAAGACGACCAACCAGGCGGTGAGCATCACCGAGGGCATGCGGAGGCCGAGGGCCAGGACCCAAGCCCAGCTGCCGACCAACAGGGCGAGCAGTGTCAGGAGGAGATAGAGCATCGCGGGCTGAGACTGCCTGGCCGCCACCGAACGAGGTAGATGCGCCGACCACATCCCGACCGCGATCAACGCGGGCGGAGACGTGGAGTGTATCCGGCGCCGCGCCTGATCCGGTATGGCTGCTGTTTCTCCGTGTGCCGACCAGGTTAGGAGGGGTTCCCATCGGGGCTGGTGAGGACCTCGTTCCATTCGCGTACGTGGTAGGCGCGGACGACTCCGTGCACGACGAAAGGGTCGTCGTGAGCGAATTCCTCGGCCGCCTGCCGGGTCGAGAAGATGGCCATCGCTCCCTGGTCCTGGGGGTTCGAAAAGGTACCGAGCATGAGCAGTTCACCTCGGGCGTGAAACTCCGCGTAGCGGGCTGCGTGGGCACCAAAATGGGCCGGCGCCTTTTCGGCGACATCATCAGCCGAGTCGTAGAACAAGACGTATTTCATGGTCGGTCTATCGCTTTCTTGCTCGGTCTGTCTCGATGACGAAGGACGAATCGCTGACAGCTAAACATCCCGCCTACCATCGCACATCATTCCGTACGCGCCCGGTGCTGCGCTGGTGACTGTCAAGCACACTTCCCCTGGCAGGCACACTCCCCCTGGCAAGCACACGTCCCCTGGCTCACGGCCGGCCTTCGATGATCCGGATCAGCTCATCACGCCGATGACCCCGATGCGACCGAGCTCGACCAGCTGCTCAGATGTCTCGAGCTGCCGGCAACAGCGTCTTCGCCGCCCATTCGATGAACCCACCCTGTTGATCACCGCCGATCTGCACCAGAGCCAGGTGGGTGAACCCGGCCTCTTTGAACTGGCGGATCCCGTCCAGATGCCGATCCAGGTCCGGGCCGCAGGCGATCGACTCGGCGATGTCGTCCTCGGTGACGTACTGCGAGGCCGCGGCGAACGCGGCGGTGCCGGGAAGCTCGGCGTTCAACTTCCAGCCGCCGCCGAACCACCGGAACTGCTCGAGGGCCCGCCGCCGTGCCGCACCCTCATCGCGGTCCCACGACAGGGCCAACTGTCCATAGCGGGGCTTGCCCGCACCGCCGGCCGCCTCGAAGCCCGCACACAGCTCGGACTTGGGCTCGGTGGCGATGAGCACGTCGGCCAGTTCGCCGGCCAGCCGCACCGAGTCTGAACCCGACACGGCGATCCCCAACGGCGGTGGGTCGTTGGGCAGGTCCCATACCTTGGCCGAGTCGAAGGTGAAGTGCCGTCCCTGGTGCCGGACGTATCCTCCCTGCCACAGGGCCCGGATGATCTCCACCGCCTCACGAAGCATGTCGTGGCGGTCATCGGCGCTGGGCCAGCCACCGCCGACCACGTGCTCGTTGAGGTTCTCACCTGCTCCCAGCCCCAGCGAGAAACGGCCCCGGGACAGGAGCTGCATGGTGGCGGCCTTCTGGGCGATCACCGTCGGGTGGTATCGGCGGATCGGGCAGGTGACGAAGGTCATGAGGGGGATGCGCGAGGTGGCCTGGGAAGCAGCGCCCAGCACTGACCAGGCGTAGGGCGAGTGGCCCTGCTCGTCGAGCCAGGGGAAGTAGTGGTCGGAGATGACCGAGAAGTCGAAACCCGCCTGTTCGGCGGCCACCAGGTCGGTGACCAGTTCGTTCGGTCCGCTCTGCTCGCACATCATCGTGTAGCCGATTTCCATTGGTGCTCCTTCGCTCCTTCGCTCCTGGGCTTCTTCGCTCCCTGGTGCTTCTTGGTTCCCTACTGCTCAGTCGACGGGATGCCCGGGCTCGAGATCCTCGGCCGCGGACAAGGTGAACTCGCCGGGGTGGCTGCCGTGCCCTCCGGCAACCGGGGTGACCAGGCAGGCCTCATGGTCGCCCACGTCGAAGCGATCGTTGATCGTCCCCTCGAACCAGGCAGCGCACTGCGACAGCACCGGTGAGCCGGTGATCCCGTCGGTCCACGCCACCTGCTCGAACTTGTCCGTCGTGTCGCCCGTCTCCTCGCCGAAGACGGAGGCCAGGCGGTGTTGGTCCTCGCCCAGCAGGTGGAGGGCCAGGCTGCCCGACCTCTGGGACACCTCCCAGGTGTGGTTGTCCTTGGAGATGCAGACCAGGTAGCGAGGCGGCCGGATGCTGCACTGGGTCGCGAACCCGACCAGACAGCCGCTGCGCTCGTCGGGGGCGGCCACGGTCACGACGAAGAGTGGGTAGTCCGACCGATCCACCATCGGGGCGATTGCGGTCGCGGCATTCATCGGTTCGGGCACCCCTATTGGGTACCCGCTATGGGTGACTCCAACACTTCGAGGCGTGGCCGACGTCACCTTCGGGCGTGGCCGCCATGCACCACTCCAGCGTGACCGACGTCACCTCCTCGGCGTGGCCGCCATGCACCACTCCGGCGTGGCCGACGACATCTCCCCGGCACGACTCCCATGCCGTCGTTGTCCCCACAATCGTCGGAAAAGGTTCACGGGGACGTGACGCGGGCGTCAGGTCGCGTTCATGTCTGGGGGCACAAGAGGTGAGTCACAACCCCTAGAGAGGAGCCAACTTGATGACTCGACTGTTCCGCCCCGTGTTACGCCGCCCTGGTCTACGCCGTCCCGTGTTCGGTCGGCTACTGATTGCCGCAGTCGGTATCGCACTTCTCGGCGCACTGGTCCCGATCACCGTGGCCAGCGGCGATCAATCGCCGCCTTCGGACGGATCGGGCTCTGGCCCATCGTCCGGTCAGCCCGTCCGCGCCGCGCTGGCGCCGGGAAGAATCAACCACATCCTGGTCATCGACTTGGAGAACCAGGGCTTCTCGAGTATCTGGGGGCCCGGTTCACCGGCGACGTATCTCAACGGAACGCTCCGCAAGCAGGGGGAACTCATCGACAACTACTACGGCACGGGTCACAACAGCCTGCCCAACTACATCGCCCAGGTTTCCGGTCAGGCTCCGACGAACATGACCAAGTCTGACTGTTCCTCCGGCTCAGGCACGGTGTACGTGAATGTGTCACCCGGGACCGACGATCCGTTCCCGGCAACGAACCCGGGTCAGGTTGACGGCAATGGGTGTATCTACCCGGCGCCCACGGCCACCAGCAACGGCGCCCCGACGATTGCCGATCAGCTCGATGCGGCCTACCCTCCCAATCCGACTACCCACGTTGCCGCTTGGCGTGAGTACGCCGGCGACATGGGGAACGACCCCAGCCGGGATGGTGGTACCCCCGACGCGACAGGAGGAACGGACTGTGCCCACCCGACGGTGGGGGGTGCCGACAACGCCGAGGGGGCCACACTCACGGACCAGTAGGCCAATCGCCACAATCCGTTCATCTACTTCCACTCGATCATCGACAACCAGGCCCTGTGCAACGCCAACGAGGTACCGCTCGGGACCTTGCAGGGAGACGGCACGCCGGCGCCGACCGGCCACGTGGTCAGCGACCTGTCCAACCCGGCCACCACCCCGATGTTCGGGTTCGTGACCCCCAACACCTGTGATGACGGCCACGACAACCCGTGCGTCGGGCTCAACGACAACGGCACGCACGCCGGTGGCTTGGTGGCAGCCGACGCCTGGTTGCAGCACTGGATGCCGTCGATCCTGAGCTCGCCGGCCTACCGGCAGGGCAGCATGCTCGTCGTCGTCACCTTTGACGAGGCAGAGACGGCCGTCGGCGATCCTCCGGTGTCGAGCTCCTGCTGCTACGAGCAGGCGGGCCCCAACACGGTGGCCCCGGGAGACGCCTCGTCCACCGCTCCCACGAACTCGGCACCAGGTGGTGGCAAGGTGGGTGCCCTGCTCCTCAATGCCAGGTACGTCCAACCCGGCTCCGAGGACACCACCGGCTCCTACAACCACTACTCGGCTCTGCGTAGCTACGAGGACCTGCTCGGTCTGACCAGTGGTGGGACGGACGGGTTCGGGCACCTGGGGTTCGCCGCAGCACCGGGGCTCGCCCCCTTCGGCCGGGGCGTCTTCAGCCGGGGCGACGGCTCATGACCTGACGCCGAAGCGTGACGGTCTCGGGCCCTGCGGGTGTGGACTCGAGATCGTCACGCGGGGCGGTGACCTCCTGCTCCTCCTGCTCCTCCTGCTCAGCCTTCCTGGGCGGCTCCGGGAACTGGGAAACCCACTCGGTCGACCATCTGCTCGCTGACCCGCCACAGCCGATCGGCGTCGGGCCTGGAGCGAGCATGCCGGGACATCCGCCGAGCTCGCCCCGGGCGTAGTACCCACCCGAGGCCCGCTCGAGCTCGGGCGCCGTGGCCACCTGAATGCTGGTGATCGCACCAGCCTGGGGCGAGATCTCGAACGGCCGGACGAGCTCGTTCCCCATCCGCACAATGCCACGCAAGTCACCGTCCATCCCGAAGCCGCTCCGCACCGGGCCCGGGTGCACGGCGTTGGCCGTGACCCCTGTGCCCCCCAGGCGTGCGGCGAGGGCCCGGGTGAACAGGATGTTGGCCAACTTCGACTGGGCGTAGGCGCCGAAGGTGCTGTAGCGCCGCTGTGCGTTCAGGTCCTCCCAGCGCATGCCCTTCACGGCGCCGTGGTGGGCCACCGACGTCAGGTTCACGATGCGGCCAGTGGCCGTGGCCCGCATTCGAGCGAGCAGGTGCGAGGTCAGCGCGAAATGGCCCAGATGGTTGACGGCGAACGTCCGCTCGAATCCCTGAGCTGACTCGGCCCGCTTCGACCAGAAGCCACCCGCGTTGTTGACCAGGACGTCGAGCCGATCCCAGCGATCGAGTACCTGTCGGGCGCAGTCCCTCACCGAGGCGAGGTTGCCAAGGTCGAGGGCCACCACATGGACGGCCGGGCTGTCCGCCCGCTCGCGCACCTCGGCTGCAGCTGCTACTGCCTTCTCCTGGTTGCGACAGGCGAGCACCGTGGTCATCCCCATGGCGGCCAGACCGACCGCAGTCTCCTTGCCGATACCCGAGTTGGCGCCGGTGATGACGGCCACCCTCCCGCCCATGTTCAGTCGCCGCCCAGGGCGAGCTCGAGCCGCTCGAGCGCGGCAGCCGTCCGCGATCCCCACCAGAACAGGTCCTTGCCGTCGATGAACAAGGTGGGCGCCACCGACTCGAGCTCCGGGAGCTGACGCCGGGTGAAGGGATAGGGCTCGCTCGGAGCGAGCACCACCTCGGGACGACGGGCCCTGGCCTCTTCCAGGGTCACGGTCGGATAAGGCTCATCGGCGAACACGTTCTCGATCCCCAGGGCGGCAAGGAGCGACGTGCCGTAGGTGGGTGCGCCGAGGGCCATCCATGGTCGCCTCCAGATCGGGACGAACGCCTGAGTGGAGATCGGCCGGGGCGGGTGGGCCGGCACCGGATCCCAGTGGCCGCCGACTCTTCGGGCCAGGTCCTCCATGGACGGGTTCACGTCGGCCAGGTCCCGGACGGCCAGGGCGTGGACGGTCAGCCCGGCGTCGAGCAGCGCGTCGTAGTCCTCTCGCCGGTTCTCTTCCTCGTCGACGACTACCAGATCGGGGCGGAGGGAGGCGATCTGGCCAATGTCGGGATCCTTCGTGCCCCCGACGTGGACGAGCGACGGCTGCTCGCAGAACCGGGTGCAGGCCATCGGCTCGATTCCCCAGGCCAGCAGGGTCTCGGTGACCGAGGGCACCAGCGACACCACGTCCACGGTGTCGGTCAGGTGCCGGCCTGCTCTGCTATCGGGTCGTTGAGCTTGCTCATCAGGTCCCGCAACTGGCACTGCTCGGCTGCGGAGAGCCGTCGGAAGGAGGCGGGCGGCTTGGCCAGGAGGTCTTCGACCCGTGCAACCGTCTCGATGCCCTTGTTCGTGGGGACGACAACCTTGATCCGGCGGTCGGTGGGATGGGCGCGACGCTCGGCCATGCCCGCCTTCTCCAGCCCATCGACCAACGCGGTCACGTATGACGCGTCGCAACCGAACTGATCGGCGAGCTCCCGCATGGCCACCGGGTGCTCGGGCGAGAGCTTGAGGAGGGCTTTCATCAGCGCGGCGGTCAGCCCGACCTCCGAACTTATCCGGCGGACCTCGCCGAAGGCCTCGTCGCCCACCACGAGCGCTCGCATACACTCCCATGCCTCACAGGCCGCGGTCTTGCCGCCTGACGGCTTGTCGCCTGAGGGCTTGCCGCCTGACGGCTTGCCGCCTGACGGCTTGCCGGCCACCGCCGCGTCCGACGCAGCCCTGTCCAGCGCAGCCTCGTCCGGCGCAGCCTCGTCCGGCGCAGGCCTGTTGGTAGCGGTAGTGCTCACGCGATGAGGGTAGCAGAAGTCATGGGACAGAGTCAAAGATTGACAATCACCAATGATTTATGATTACGTACTTGTTACCGCTGTGAACGAACCTTCGTGGTTGTTCTGCCGTACCCGCCCCGTGAAGACCTGCAGCTTTGATGGCTGTCCTCGCTGATCTCGACATCCCGACCACCCCGACCCGGCGTCCGGTTCCCAGCTGGGCGGTACTGGTCATCGCCTGCGCGGCCCAGTTCATGGTCGTGCTCGACATATCCATCGTGAACGTCGCCCTACCGGCGATGAAACACAGCCTTGACCTGAGTTCCACCACCCAGCAATGGATCGTGAACGCCTACACCCTGACCTTCGGTGGCTTCCTCCTGCTCGGCGGCCGGGCCGCCGACCTCTTCGGCCGCAAGACGGTGTTCCTGATCGGCCTGACCCTGTTCACCTTGGCGAGTATGGCCGGAGGCTTTGCCCAGTCCGGCGGCATGCTCATCGCCGCCCGGGCCCTGCAGGGCCTCGGGGGCGCCATCCTGGCCCCGGCCACCCTGAGCCTCTTGACCACCAGCTACACGGAGCCGAGAGCACGGACGCGCGCCCTGACCGCGTGGGGCGCCACGGCGGCCAGCGGTGGCGCATTCGGATCCGTGCTCGGAGGGGTGCTCACCCAGGCCTTCGACTGGCGCTGGGTGCTGTTCGTGAACGTCCCCATCGGCATCGTGTTGCTCGCCGCCGCCGCCCGCTCACTGACCGAGTCCCGCGGCACTCTCTCTGGTCTGCGCAGCCTCGACCTTCCCGGTGCCATCACGGTGACTGCCGGACTGGCGGCGTTGGTGTATGCCATTGTGACCACCGATTCCAATTCGTGGGGCTCGGCTCACACCCTCGTCCTTCTGGGCGTCGCCGCCGTGCTCTTGGTCACGTTCGCATTCATCGAGAGCCGGGTCGAGCACCCGCTCGTCCCCCTCCGGATCTTCGCCAGCCGGTCGCTGTCGGGGGCGAACGGCATCGCCCTGCTCCTGGGCGCAGTCCTCACCGCCTTCATCTTCTTCATGTCGCTCTACATCCAGCAGGTGAACGGGTACAGCCCCCTGAAGGCCGGGTTGGCCATCCTCCCGGCGACCCTCGGGAGCTTGATGGCCTCGCTGATCGCCGGGAAGCTGGTCGGCCGGGTGGGGCCACGGGTGCTCCTGACGGCGGGCCCGCTGGTCGGGGCGGCCGGCCTCTTGTGGATGGCCCAACTGAACCCCGGTGACGGCTACCTCGCCCATATCCTGTTGCCGAGCATCCTGGTCGGGCTCGGCTTGGCCACGTGCTT
>OBLU010006710.1_pt1 | contig 10226 bp, 7 predicted proteins | sample 1518681 | NCBI WGS metagenome assembly OBLU01 (sample SAMEA3539304, study PRJEB22396) | soil metagenome | biome: tundra; feature: field; material: soil | place: USA | collected 2010-05 | depth 0.15 m
AAAAAACATTTTGATAACGCTCCAGCCGGTCGGCGATCCCCAGCGACTGCGCGCCGCGCTTCAAAGTTTCATTGCGCGGCAGTTTGGAAACCAGCGCGGCCGTGAGCGATTGCAGGCCCTTGGGCAAACCGCGCCAATGTCCGCCATAATGCACGCCGAGATGCCGCTTGTAGCCGCCAAACAACTCGTCCGGCCCCTGGCCGATCAGAGCGACCTTTACGTCCTGCCGTGCGCGCTGGCAGACGAAATACATCGGCACGACGGACGAACTCGCCACCGGCTCCTCCAGAAAGCGCACGATGTTCGGCAGCGATTTCTCAAATTCTTCCTGATCGAGCATCACTTGATGGTGGCGCGCGTCGAGGAGCGAGGCGCTTTCGGCGGCATCCACCAGCTCGTCGTCCGCAAAGTTTTTTCCGTAGCCGATGGTGTAAGCCGGCCAGTCGCGGCCGTGTTCGTTCATCAGCGCGAGCAGCAGGCCGGAATCCAGTCCGCCGCTCAACAAAATGCCGACCGGCACATCGGCCAGCAGATGCCGCTTCACCGCGCCGCGATAAAGCTGGAACAGTTCCTCCGTGGCGTCGCGGTCCGACGGCATTTTTGCAAACGGCTCCGGCCTGAAATTATACCAGCGATCTTCGCGGCATTTTCCGTTTTCGACGACGAGCATCGAGCCGGGCGCGAGCTTGCGAACGCCTTGAAAAATGGTCAGCGGCGACGGCGTGTAACGGAAACGCAAAAACAAATTCAGCGCCGCCGGGTCCACTTGCGGGCGCGATTCGTCCGCCGCGAGCACGGGCCGGATTTCCGAGCCGAAATTCAGTTTGCCATCCGCGATTTTGTAATAGATCAGCTTGATGCCCATCGCGTCGCGCGACACGACGAGCCGCCGCTTTTTCACATCCCAGATCGCCACGCCGAACATGCCGTTCAGATGGTTGAAAACGTCCAAGCCCCATTCCTTGTAGCCGTAGATAATGACTTCCGTGTCGGAACTGGTTTGAAATTTATGACCGCGCGCCTCAAGTTCGGCGCGCAATTCTTTGTAATTGTAAATCTCGCCGTTGAAAACCAGCCACACCGTTTTTTCCGCGTCCGCCATCGGCTGATGTCCGCCGGACAAATCAATGATCGAGAGCCGGCGGAAACCCAAACCGACCGGGCCGTCAAAAAAATAACCGTCGTCATCCGGGCCGCGATGAAAAATCGTCTGTGCCATCCGGCGGATCGTTTGCTGATCCACCGGCTCGTCCGAGGCGATTTTAATTTGTCCGCAAATGCCGCACATGAGAATTCAATTCAGTTTTTGCCCAATTTTTCTTCGCGCAAATAAAATGCCAGTGCTCGGAACATTTGCGACTGCGCCCAGCGGTGCATCGGCACATTGTCCCAACCTAGAATGAGTTTGCGCGAGCGAAACGAGCCGTCCGGCTTGACCCAGTTTTTCAAGATGCCCGCGACGACCGTTTCCAAAGTTTTATCAAGCTGCGGAAAATCTTTGCGCAACAGCAGGCAGAGATTGATGCACTCGGCGCAGTCATAAAGCTCGCACTTGTAAACGGTCAGGCGAGGCGCTTTCGAGAACGGACGCGGCATGCCGTCCTCGCCGAAAAGATTTTTGAGATAATAATCCACGCCTTTCGCCAGCGCGGCGAGGATCCGCTGGTCGCCGTTCAGCCGGTAAATTTTCGCCAGCGCCTTCATCACGAAACAGGTGTGAAAATGATCCACAAAATCCCGCACGCCATCTTTCGCGTAGGGCCACGAGCCGTCGGGGTTCTGGTTTTCCAAAACAAAATTCAAATTGCGTTCCGCGATGGCCGACAGCGAATTATCGCACAAAAATTTTGCCGCGCTCGTCAAAGTAAAGGCGCGATACGCCGACGCGTTGACCACGCCGCCTTGATCGTGCGGCGTGTAGGAACTTGTGCTGGCCGTCGCGGAAGTTTTGAAATCCTTGATGTCCGTGCAGGTATGGCGGACGATGGATTCAATGATTTTCTTCCGTCCGGCGTCCGGCTGCAACTCTTGGACTTGCAAAAATGCCTCGAACGCGTATGGCGTCGTCGTAATGAGCGGCGTGCCGGCCTTGATGACGCCGTTACGCGTGACCCAGTCGAACGGGTAGCCCCAGCAAAATTCTGGGTAGCTCGGGCAGCGCGACTTTTCAAGCTCATCCAAAAAATGCGCGGCTTTTTCCAAATGCTTCGGTTCACCGGCTGTCTCATGCAAAAAGGCAAAGCCCATTGCGAAATGCGCGTCGGCAATCGGCAGGCGGATCGGATGATGAAACAGCCGGCGGGCCGGCGGAAAAAACGCCTCGCAAAAAATCATCGGCGCGACCGCGGCGGTGCCCAGCAGTTTGTTTTTGTAATAAAGCGCCTTTGCCCGGCTGCCCACCGGCCCGGCGAAGAAGGACTGATGATCCCATGAAACTTCGCCGTATTGTTCCAGCCAGCCAGTGAAGTTCCTCAGCGTGACGGAAACTTTTTGGGCGAGCGGAGGCATGGGTTGGACCGGTTTCATTCAGCGCAGCGTGGAGGTTGTGTCTTCAGCGAACGCAGGTTCGCCGGGCAAACAGTTAATTCTGACTCACGGTTTTTTTCCGTAAATCATCCGGTGCCAGCCCCAGCGGCGACCGAGCCAACGCTCAAAACTGACAGGAATCAGCTTGCCCAAAAACGACCAGTGCTCGCGGTTGAATTCCCAGACTTCCTGATGCACGCCGGTAAAATTTTCGAACAGTTCCGCCGCCTGTTGCTCGTTGTAAACATCGGCGAGTGGGCAAAACGGGCCGTCGGTGTTGATGCTGATCCATTCGATTTTGGTCATCTTGCCTTTTTTGAGGAAGATGTCGCGATGTCCTTCCAGTTTCCAGCGGTCCAAACCCGGCAGCACGGACAGCAGGCGCGGCATGAATTTCGGCAGCAGCGCATAGCGAAATAGTTTCCGCAAAAACATGATCTCGATGTAATAATTAATCGAGGTGCGATTGTAGAGCATGATGGTAATGGTGCCGCCCGGCTTGAGCACGCGATGGATTTCCGCCACGATTTTTGAAGGCGTCGGCGAATGGTGGATCACGCCAAAGCTATAAACATAGTCAAAGGTGTTGTCGGGAAACGGCAATTTCTCCTCCGCGTTGACCACGACAAATTTTCCTGGCACACTGAACAGGGCGAAGCGTTCCTTCGCCATTTCAATCGAGTGCGGCGTGAGGTCGGCCCCGGTGTAATTCGCGCCGCGCTTGGCAAATTCCAAGCCATCGGTCGCGATGCTACAACCGATTTCCAGCATGTCCTTGCCGCGATAGGCGTCGAATTTGGCAACGGTCGGGACGTGCCATTCGCGACCGTTGTAGCGCTTCTCCGAAATTTCGGAAAAATAGCGGCGCCGCTCCTCGGCCTGCGACAGATCGGACTGGCACGGGCTGGCGTTCCAGAAACTGCGCACGTTATTAACATCCACCACGGTATTCGGCTTCATAATTATTATGATTTTATTGTGCTTTTCTCTAAATTCAACCGCAATAGCTGCGGTTTTCATGCCTGCAGACGGCCGCAGGGTTAGTTTTTTGTCGGCTGATAGTATTGCTCCGCCTTCTTGAATCGCAGCAACGCGCCAAAAATCGCGCGCAATTTCTGCATCTGCTCCCGCCGATGAAAGGCCATCAGTTCGGGCGAGACCGGCCGCTTCACGCGGCGCACGGCCGCCGAAACGTAACCGGTCAGCAGGGCCAGCCCGCCTACGAGCAAAGGTTTCTTGGTCGCGCGATAGGCCGCTCGAAACAATTCCCACAACGGCGATCCGCCGAGGTAATAGTCTTTTGTTCCGTAGTCAAACATTGCGCCGACCGCGCTGCGTTCCGCCGTGCCCATCGTGCGGTGATGATGAAATTTGCGGCCCGGAAAATTCCGCGTCTGCCAGCCCATCATGCGCGCCGTCGTCACCGCGATCCAGTCAATACCACCGGCGGCATTCGGCACATAGCCGCCGATCTGCCGGAAACATTCCAGCCGGAAAAACTGGCACGCTCCGTGGACAGACGTCTCACCTTCAAAACTATCCTTCATGGAATCCCAGCCCGCTTCGGTGTAAGCCGTGCCGACAACGCCTAACGCGGGATTCTCGGCAAATTTGCGCAGCAAAAATTCAAAATGATCCGGGCCGAAGGAAATATCCGCATCCAGGTTTCCGATCAGCTCAAACTTTAGGTTCTGCGATTGCGCGAGGGCTGTGTTCACGGCGTTGGCCTTGGCGGCAAAATTGCGGCCTTCACGTTTCGGATTACGGATGAGTTTGATCCACGGAAATTTTTTTGCGTAGTCGGCAACGATTTCCGCCGTGCGGTCGGTCGAGCCGTCGTCAATGATGACCCAGCGTTCGGGCAACTGTGTTTGCGCCGCGACCGAGGCGAGCGTCAGACTGATGAACGCTGCTTCGTTGCGGGCGGGTGTGATGAGAAGATATTTCATCGCGGCGGAATTTTCGGATAAACCTGCGCAAAAATTTCGTCCATGATGCGCGCGGTCAAGATGATTTCGCGATACGGGATCGGCGGCGCGCTTTGGTTTTGGATGCTTTGGTAAAAACGCCCGATCAGTTCCTTCATGCCGGAATCCTGATGCAGCTTGCCGCGTAGAAAATCAAAAATATTTTTCCGCGCGTTTTTGAAATGCTGCCGGGCGTTGATCAGCGGCGGCACAAAATAGGTCAGGTAACTTTTGCAGGATTTGTTTTCGAGCCGCAGCAGACTGCCGCTGGAATTTTCCACAAAAAGCGAATTCTTCGGGCCGCAGATGCGCAGATAATTCAAGCCAGGTTTGATTTGAGTGGAGAAACAAAAGAACGCGGTCGTGCCTTCTTCATCACGCAGAAAAACCCGTAGTTCATCCAGCACTTCCTGGCCACCGAGACTTTCCAATCGCGGACTTTGATGTGCGCGGGCGGTGACCTTGACGTCGTCGCCCAAAAATTCCGTGAGCCTGGCGATGCCGTGACTGATGAGATTGTGAAACAACTGGCCGGGCAACTGACGGACCCAATGCGTCTGGCTGCCGAGAATCGGGCCGACGTAGCTCGCATCGCTCAGATCATAAGGCCAGTGGCTTTCGACGTGGACGGCTTTGCCTCCGAGGAAATTTTGCGCGACGAGCTGGCGCATTTCGAGCATCTCCAAGGTGAACTGATAATTGTGTCCCGCCGTGATTTTTAGCCCGCGACTTTCGGCGAGGCGGATCAATTCCTCCGCTTCCGGCGCGGTAACGGTGAACGGCTTTTCCAGATAAACATGGCAGCCGGATTCGAGGCATAGCGTTGCGAGCGGAAAATGACCTTGCGGCGGCGTGGTGATGTGGACGACATCGGGCTTGACCTCGCGCAACATTTCCGCCGGATCGGCAAAACAAGCGGCGATGCCGAAGCGTTCACCAAGCTGGCTGGCCATGAGCACTTCGCGGTCGCACAGCGCCACGACCTCGCAGCCCCCGATGCGCCGGAACGCGAGGAGATGCTGGTCGGCAATTTTGCCGCAGCCGATGATGGCGATGCGCAGCATCACTGGTATTGTGCCAGAAATATTTTCATCGCGCCCGCGAGCGGGACTTTTTGTTTCCAGCCGAGGCGATCGCGCAGCTTCTGGTTGGAATAACGGTTGCCCTGCCATTCGGCGGCGCAGCGGCGGCGGTTGAAAACGGGCGGCAACTGGCCGCCGGATTTTTTTGAATAATTTTCCCAGAACACGCTGCCAAGATATGCGAGCCGATACGGAATCCAGACTGAAAAAAATGATTTGACCGATTTGCGCGCGGCCAGAAATTCGCGGCTCGTCATTTTTTCATCGTCCACGACGTTGAACGTCTCGCCATCCACGCCCGGCTTGAACGCGGCGAGCACAATGGCTTCGGCGCAATTGTCCACGAACGTGAGCGGCAGTTCGTTCGTGCCGCCGAGATGGATGAAAAAACCGAAGGTGTTGATGCCAACGCGTCCGCTCAAATCCGGCTTGCCGGGACCAAAAACCGCGCCGGGCCGGAGAATGACAAACGGCAGGCGGCTGTTTTTGCCGTAATGGCGGACAATTTTTTCCTGCTGCAATTTGCCGAAACCGTAGGCGTCGTAACGTTCCTGCGAGGCGTCTTCCAGCGGACAGGTTTCGTCGAGCAGCGCGCCGCGTTTCATTCCCAAATTGGAATAGACCGCGAAGGAACTGACATTGGCGAAACGCTTGGGCTGGCCGAGTTCGATAAAGGCTTCGATGAGATTACGCGTGGCCAGCGCGGAGTTCATGAATGCCCCGGCGAAAGATTTGTCGAACCCGGCGGCGAGGTGGATGATGACGGACACATCCTGCGCGGCCTTCCGGCAGTCGTCGCGCGAGAGCAAATCGCCGGAAATCATTTCAGCATTCTTTCCGGCGGGATATTTGCCGAGGATTGTCTTCAACTTGTCGAGGTTGCTGGACGGACGGACGAAAAGACGCAGGTTGCTGAAGCTGCGGGCCAGCAAATTTTCAACGACGCTCGTGCCAATGAAGCCATTGGAGCCGGTGACCAAAATGCAGTCGGCGGATGAAATGATGCTGGTCGAATTCATTAGTCTTCAAAATTGGGTGGAAAAGAATGGGACTTAAATGGTCACGTCCAATCAAATGGTGATGTCGAGCGAATGACAGACCATAGATATGATGATGTATTCTGTCTCCGTTGAGAAACGATATCAACAAATAAAGTCGCAGCCAATCAAAGCCGCCGGTTCAAATCTCTGACGCTGGCTGGCGTCACCAATCGGAGGGGGTCATTGAGGCCCGGGCGGGTGCGCCTGCAATTCGGACGGCGGAATGACCGTGTTGGTTCCGGTTCCCGAGCCCGTGCCCGTGCCCGTGCCGCTGCTTGAAACCAGCGGATGCGGATAGACCAGCGGCGTGTAGCCGGGCTTGACCGCATTGAAGTAATCGCGGTTCAACTGGATGCTGCCATAACCTTGCTGGTCCACGGAATAATTGGATGTCCCGCGAAACGTGTTGCCCCAAAGGTATAACGGCTCGATGGCCTGACGCGGGTTGCCCCATCTGACATGCGTTACGGTGTTGCTGGGAGCAAAGTCATTCCACGCCGTATAAGCCATCAAATCGCCGCTGCCCGCACCCACCTGGTCAATATGCTGATAGGACTGGTAAATGGCATAGTGGTCGCCGTTCGTCCATGAAATGTTGGGATTCTGGCCGGTGACAGTGTAAATCTCGTGGACGGTGTTGGAATAGATGGAACCATAAATCGCGGTTATATTCCAAGCCCCCGACGTTGTGTAATTTGTCCCCCCCTGAGTTAGATTGACCAATTCGTAGCCATTGGGTGCCCACTGGCCGACCACCCAGTTGGTATTGTCATCGTGGAGAACATTCGCGCCAGTAACGCCGGTGTGGGTTCCCGTTGCGATCGGCCCGGCAGGATTGTTGGAATCTATCGGGTTCAACCCATTGCCACCACCAAAAGCATAGCTTTGGCCCGACCTCAAATCCTGAAGCGCCACCAAGTTGCCCCAGTTGCCCGTGAAAATGTTGCTGAAAATAACTCCGGTGCCGCCCCTTATTTCCAATCCCACTGACGCAGCGGGATCAGAAGTGACAAAGTTGTTCTCGTAAAGCTCAAAGGCGCGGCCACTGCGCATTCCAGAGGTATCCGCCCCATGTGTTTGAAAAAATATGTTAGTGAAGTTGTTGTAACGGAACACGGTGCGCGCCCCGGAAAACATGTCATCACAGGCAAGAATGACCCGATTGGTTTCCGTAAAGGTGCAGCTTTCGACATAGACAAAATTAGTGTCGCCATACACCACCGGAGCAGCATAAGACTGAAACCCCGGCTGCGCGTCATAAACCACCACGCCGTTGCCGGTGCGCTGATAGTTAAGCCAGAACTGACAATTATCAACCACGCCATAGATTTGGCCGTTAAACACAATGCTGTTGTTGCAAACTTCATTGAATTTGCAGTGGTCAACCCGGAAGGAATAACAAGGGCCGCCCTCGATGGCGAGGATGCCGCTATACCCATTAGCAGTGTTGACGTTTCCACCTGAGAAGGTAAAACCGCTGATGCGCGGAAAGCCGGGAACGGGATTGTATTCAATCAGTCTTGCCCGCCCCCCCACTCGCACCATCTCATCGGTGATAATCGTTTGGTCAATCCCCGCACCAAGCAACTGAATGTCTTTGGTTACGATAAGACTGTTGGTCCACGTCGCCGTTCCTGCTGGAACTATAACTGTATCACCCGCGTTGGCCACAGCCACGGCGGTCTGCACTGCCGCTACAGAGACATTGGCCGCGTTGATAACAGCGGCCTCCGTGCGGGTGGACGAAACACTTAGCACCAGAACTGCTGACACAACAGAGAATGCGCGAACCGCAGCCTTCGCAGCCGGATGACGACGCGTGCCGAGTTGAACCGTTATTCGTGACGGCCCCATCGAAGATCCTGATAGTTTTGCTATTTTCATTGTTAATTAATACAGCAAGGTTCGTGCCATGTCAAGTCTTGGCAATGCTTGCTTGGAATTGGTATCAGACGATTCAACTCAAGTTGGTTTTCCAGCGGTGATGGCAGCGGGTCTGCTGATTATTGAAAGAAGCCATGACTTCCAATCTGCCTGAACTGTAGACTTCGTGTGATTTAAATCGTTACTGGCTGATTGATTGTATGCCAACGGAACCTGCTCCACCATGGAAACCAATTTCACGTCTGTTTCAGTGCTGTCGGCGTGAACTGTTTGTTCGGCATTGACTAATGGAGGCTTCGGATAATCTATGGCGATCAAAAAAAACATGAAAAAAGAAAAGCAGTGGGTTCTAAAGGCGGCTTCGGTCCAATTGTAAATGATGAAAGCAGCGAGATAGGCTAGCCGGAAACGACCAAATTGAAAGTCGGTCAGCAACGCGTAGCGGGCTTTGAAAAAGGCGGTCAGAAGCATGGCCAAAGTAATGAAAAGGCCCAGCAGGCCCAGATTGAGATAGGTTTCAAGATAGCCGTTATGGGCCTCATTAACAGTGAGGCCTTGAAACATGGCGTCAGCTTTACCCAACCCGCTGGTCAGCCAAAAACTTTCAAAGCCGCTTCCCAAAATCGGATTGATGTCCCAATTCAACAAAAACTTCCAGATATCAGTGCGGCCAGTCAAGGTCGAGTTTCTGCCCAAAAAATGGAGCGCTTGTTCGGAAATTCCAAACAAGACCTCGGCCAAGCCACAGATGACCAAGACAGCCACCAGATAGGCGCCAATTAGCCGCAAATTCACGAAACGGATGCCAAGGAACAACACCACAGCGATGGCGAGCAGCAGCGAGCCGATAGAGGTTGCACTCTGTGCCATGTCGAGGAGCCAGCCGATGAGCATAAGAAAAACCAGGCAAAATATGAGTTCATTTCGCCTCGTCACGCTCTTTCCACGCCGCCTTACCCTCAAGAAATGCCAGAAGAAAAACAGGCCCAAAATCATGCAATCGCAGCCCAACAAATTTTTATCTTTGGTAATGCCCGTGTTCATGCGACTTCCGGTCCAACTGTCATAGGCACTTCCCAACTCTGGAAAGTATTTGATGAACAGGATGGAAATGGGAATGACAACATAGGCGCATCGCTTTAACAATCGGGTCAGTGATTCAACTGGATCAGGCTCCGTAAGGAGGATGAGCACCATGACCGGTTGGCCGAACAACTTGATCCAGCGTTTAAAAGAGACAAACGGATAGTCAGACCACATGATGGCCAGAAAACAATAGGCCAGATAAATCGTGACCAAGCGGTTGTTCTGAATGAATTCCGAGAGGTTGAGCCGACGTTGGTTAAGGACATAAAGACCCGAAAGGATCAACACGAAGAATATGAAGGCATCTAGTGGCGAGCCTTCCTCGACGGAGGTGCCCCCCAGATTCAAACCGAAGATGGCCAGCCATTGTGAGACGAATCGGGATCCACTGATCACCACCCAAAAGAACGGGAGCCAGAGCGCGCCAGTTATATTGGGCTTTTCGCGGAAATCCCGCCGGAACAGCCAGACCACACCGGAAAGGTAAATCAGCAGTGCTAGTTGTCGAGGCATCGGGTTGCGTTGTAAAGGACGGGGAATCTGTCTATTTTGTCAGGCGGCACCGTTCATTTCCGGCCAATCAACTGCGCGACGAGGTTGATGAAGCGTTTTTCCTCCGCATTCCAATTATGCTGCTCGTA
>OBLU010006712.1_pt1 | contig 10223 bp, 8 predicted proteins | sample 1518681 | NCBI WGS metagenome assembly OBLU01 (sample SAMEA3539304, study PRJEB22396) | soil metagenome | biome: tundra; feature: field; material: soil | place: USA | collected 2010-05 | depth 0.15 m
TTCGATCGCAGGGATGATGATCAGGGTGTTGACCATCGAGTCGTTGTTGTCGAGGGCATCGAGCAGGTAGTTGTTGGCTTGAGGCCGCAGACCGTTGACAACAAGCGCCCCGCCGCCGGATTCGTAATTTCGCCAAGTCTCGGCCGCCGGGCCCCCAGGGCCGGTGCCGACTGCGTTATCCCCATAAAAGCCCCTGCTGACGCCCGGCGTCATCAGGGCCAGCGAGGTAAAGTTGCGTCCGTTTAACGGGAGCTCCACTACTTGCCGTCCTTGGATCACTTCGCCGGTACTGGAGGTGGCTGTATCGACCAGCGGAATTTCGCCGGTCACGTCCACGATCGTGGTGGCTGCGCCAGTTTCCAGCTTCAGGCTGATCTCGAGGACTTGGGAAACATCCAGGGAAAAATCGGCGCGCGCCGTCTTAAAGCCCGTCTGCGACACCTCAACATGGTACTTTCCGATCGGCAAAGCATTGACGGTGTACTCGCCCGCAGCGCCCGTTGTCGCGGTTACTACCCGTCCGGTTCCGGTTTCGGTCACGGTGACGGTGGCGTTGGATACGACCGCTCCGGTCGGATCTGTGATGGTTCCGAAGAGACGGGCTGTATCCGACTGTGCCAGTGCCAAACCGGCCAGGCACAGCACGAGAATGAGAACCAGAAAGAACTTGCTCTTCATGTTTCCTCCAATTTGCGGGGACGTCGGGAGACACTGATTTTCTACACACGAACAATTAAGAACTGCAAGTTGTAGTGCAAAGGGAGTACAAGAGGAGGTTTCACTAGGTTTTTAAACGGTTACTGCGGTAAAATGCTGTTGCTGCACCAAGATACGATCCACGTTACGCCGGTGTTAAATGGCTGTGACACACACTTTCGCCGCTGGGCCCGAACAATTCTTCCAGCAAATAGATAACATTATTAAAAGTCATAGCCTGCGGGGCTCCGAGTCTCTCTGCAAGCTATTGCAATATCTCGCAAAACAAGCCGTTGATCATCCCAATGCTCCCTTGAAGGAGTATCAGATTGCCACCGAGGTGTATGGGCGGCACGCGGACTTTGATCCGCAGTCAGACTCGACCATCCGGGTGCAAGCTGGGCGCCTTCGTCTCAAGCTGGCGGAGTACTACGCCAGCGAGGGAGCGGCAGACCCGATCCTGGTCAAAATTCCGAAAGGAAGCTATCACCTTATCTTCGAGGCGAGACCGATCGAACCGCAGCCTCAGAGCGTGCCTCCGCGCGAGGCGTCGCCGGCGAGCGTTGCCGTAGCGACCGTTCCCGCGGGATGGCGGGTCGCCTTCATTTTGCTGCTGGCCGGCCTGATCACTTCGTTGATCATTTTGGGAAGCCTGCTGTGGAACCGGAAACTGCCCGAACCGGCAATGGCCGCACCCAGCGTTACCCGGGCCGCCGGTCCTCTCGCCGCCTTTTGGAGACCCTTTACCTCCGGCGCCGAGGAGCCCTGGGTCATATTCAGCAATGCTGCCTTCGTCGGACGGCCGGAGACGGGCATGCGTTACTACAATTCGCGTCAGGATTCGAAGAGCGCGGTGTACGACCATTACACCGGCGTGGGAGAGGTGCTGGCCATCCACGCCCTCGATGACGCGTTCGGCGCACTGGGGCGGAGGATCCGGGTGAAGCGCGGCAGCTTGTTCACGCTCGACGACATAAAGAATAACAACCTGATCTTTGTCGGGTCTCCTTCAGAAAACCTCTCTCTGCTCGATATTCCCGGTACGCAGGAATTCGTTTTTCAAAGGGTGGCGTCAGGTCCGCGTCAAGGCGACCTGTCGATCGTCAGCAAACATCCGAAGCCAGGAGAACCCAGCACCTTTCTCGCCAGCCTCTCCAACAACCCGCTAACCGAAGATTATTCGGTCGTCGGCCTGGTACCGGGCATAGAGTCCGGCCGGTATGTGATGATTCTGGCGGGGACGACCACGTTCGGCACCCAAGGCGCGGTGGAGTTTGCGTGCCGCCAGGAGTCGATCGAAAAATTGCTGCATGAGATTCCCGGCTCTGGCACCGAGCCGATCAGCCCTTTCGAAGCCCTGGTTCGAGTAAAGATCGCTCGCGGCGTGCCGGTTGGAACCGAACTGGTCAGCGTGCGTGCGCGGTGAGAGCGGCGCCAAAGACCGACTTTCCGGCCATAGTCGATTGTCGTTCGTCGTTAGTCGTTGGCAAACAACGACTGGTCGAACGACTAGCGACTAACGACCAACGACATACTTTCATCGCAGACAGGGCAGTACTTCCATTCAAGACTTTGCCGCGACGGCGTTGCCTAGAAGCGAACTACTTGGATGCCGCAGGTCGTATAGGTCTTGCACGCGCTGCGTCAGCACGGCCGCCAGCATAAAGAAGATCCCGCCCGCCACCACCGCGGCCATCCGGTTGTTGTTGAGCAGGTGCCCCATGACCCAGCCGAATCCAAGCGAGGCCGTAATTTCCGGAATCACGATGAAGAAGTTGAAGATGCCCATGTAGACGCCGGTCTTCCCCTGGGGCAGCGATCCGGCAAGAATGGAATAGGGCATGGAGAGGGTGCTGGCCCAGGCAATCCCGACTCCGACCATGGAAAACAGCAACAGATACTTGTTGTGAATGACGGCCACAGAAAGAAGTCCCAAGCCGCCGCAGATCAAGCAGAGACTGTGAGTTGCCTTGCGTCCGAATTGCCGGGCGAGTGCGGGCAGTAGGAATGAAAATCCGAAACACACCAGTGAGTACATCCCGAAACACACGCCCGCCCACTCGACTCCCGTGGAATACAAAGGCGAATTCGTGTCGGCCGCGCCGAAAACGTTGCGCGCGACCGCCACCGGGAAGTAAAGCCACATGCAAAACAACGCCAGCCAGGTGCAGATCTGCACCCAGGCGAGTTGCCGCATGGTGCGCGGCATCTCGCGGATGGAGGCCAGAATTTCGCGTGCGCCTGTGCCGATGCCTGAGCGCTCGGTCTTTTGTCTCTGAAATTCCGCCAGATTGTCTGGCGGATACTCTTTCGTCGTGACAATGGTCCAAACCACGGCACCGAAAAACGCCACGGCGCCAATGTAAAACGAAAGACGCACGGTGAAAGGAATCGTCCCCGCCGCCCGGGTGCCCGCCACGTGAAAGACATTGGTCAACAGGTACGGGAGTGCGGAGGCAATGACCGCGCCCAGTCCAATGAACAGGCTCTGCATAGCGAAGCCGCGAGTGCGCTGAAATTCCGGGAGCAGGTCGGCAACGAAGGCACGAAACGGCTCCATGCTGATGTTGATGCAGGCGTCAAGAACCCACAGCAGACCTGCGGCCATCCAGAGTGCGGAACTGCGCGGCATCAGGATGAGCGCCATTGAACTCAGAATCGCACCAGCGAGAAAGTAAGGGCGCCTTCGGCCCAGTCGGCCCCAGGTGCGGTCGCTGGCGTGGCCGATGATGGGCTGCACGATCAATCCGGTCAGAGGCGCGGCTAGCCAGAGAATCGGAATCTGATCGGCCCTTGCGCCCAGGTATTCGTAGATGGCGCTCATGTTGGCCATCTGCAGTCCCCAGCCAAACTGGATGCCGAGGAAACCGAAGCTCATGTTCCAAATCTGCCAGAACGTTCGTGGTGGCTTGTCCATAAGGTCTTCTACCGATCGTACAACGTGACCAAGCTTCGCAGTCTCGCGCTCAAGTCGCTGCTCAATGCCCCCGGACGATAACGCCATTTCCAGTTTCCACTGACTTTGCCCGGAAGATTCATGCGCGCCGCGCTGCCCAAGCCCAGCACATCCTGCAACGGGACAATCGCTACGTCGGCGACCGAGGCGCGAATCATGACCCAGTTGATCTCGGAATCATCGTGGAAGTTGAGATACGCCCGCGCGAACTCGTGTTCTTTACGGACATCTTCCGGGCTGCGTGTACTGTCGCCCACGCCGGAACTCGACCACCAGCCCACGGTCGTGTCATTGTCGTGCCCGCCGGTGTAGGCGACCAGGTCGCGACTGTAATTATGCGGACGAAACGATGGACCTTGCGGATCGGTACCGAAGGCGAATTGCAAAAGACTCATGCCCGGCAGACCAAACTGCTGCCGGAGTTTCTCCACCGGCGGAGTGATAACACCCAGGTTCTCCGCCACAATCGGCAGACCACCAATCTGCAGCGCCGACAGGAATTCTTCTCCCGGTCCTTTGATCCAGCGCCCCTTGATGGCGGTCGTCTCATTGGTGGGAACCTCCCAGTAAGACTCAAAGCCACGAAAGTGATCGAGGCGCACCATATCGAAAAGTGCGAGCGAGGCGCGGAAGCGTTCGATCCACCACCTGTATCCGCTGGCTGCCAGCAAGTCCCAGCGATAAATAGGATTTCCCCAAAGCTGTCCGGTGGAGCTGAAATAATCCGGTGGCACGCCGGCGACCACGGTCGGGCGGCCCGCATCGTCGAGATGGAACAGATCGGGATGGGCCCAGACATCCGCGCTGTCGTGTGCTGCATAGATAGGAACGTCGCCCAGGAAACGAATGCCGCGCTGCTGGCAATAGGTCTTGAGATGTTCCCACTGCCGGAAGAATTCGAATTGCCAAAACTTGTAGGCCTTCAGTTCCGGCGCCAGCTTCCCTGACCACTCGCTTACAGCACGCGCATCTCGCTTGCGAATCTGCGGGTCCCATGAGGTCCAAACTGTTCCGTGGTATGCGTCTTTGCAGGTCATGAAGAGCGCATAGTCATCGAGCCATGGACTGGAGCTCTCGCAAAAGCGGTCGAAAACGGCACGATCCGCGCGGGAACCATTAGCAAAGAAAACCTGCGCCGCCCGGCGTAAAGCCGCCATCCTGAATTCGATGACGGGCCCATAATCGACGAAGTCTTCGGGAAGCGTGGGCGCCTGATTGAGGTCCGAGACTTGGAGCAGACCCTGATCCCGCAGGCGCTCCAGACTGAGCAACAACGGGTTGCCGGCAAACGCTGAGAAGTACTGGTACGGGGAATCGCCGTATCCCGTGGGATTCAGCGGCAGGACTTGCCACAATGTTTGTCCCGCGGCGGAGAGGAAATCCGCGAATTCGTAGGCGGACGGGCCGAGATCGCCGATGCCGAAGCGGCCGGGTAGAGAAGTGAGGGGAAGCAGAATTCCACTGCAGCGTGGGAATTTCACTCCGTAACAATACGCAGGTTGGCAGTGTTAGAGCAAGGCGCGTCCATGCCTAAATCGGGATTCGAAGCATCTTGCCCGGCGCAAAGAAACGGAGTTGCGGCATGCAGAAAACCTGCTCCTTGCAGCACGGGCTGCTAAGCTTGTAGATTAGTTGGACGGCACGTTTCCGCCAGTCCCTGATCTTAGTTCCCTCACAGACAGGCAAAGGGCTGAGAACCGGCCCCATCCGCAAACTCCCAGTGGATTCAAGGCTTTGATTTGTATCGTTATGAAGCGAAATCCGCGCAATCATTTGCCCCATCCCAACTGGGAGGCCGCCCACCGTATCACCGGCGCCAATTCGAGAAGAGGCGGAATCGTTCTCGCTGCGAAGCTGACCCTTTCGCTGCTGTTGAGCGTTCCCAGCCTACTTGCGCAAACGCCACCGGCCACGCCGGGGCGCGCACCTTATCAGGCAGCGCAGCCCCGCCGACCCGCTCCTGGCAAGAAGTCCGCGAATAAGGTGGTGCCGGCCGCAGCGGCGATTCAATTCGAGAACGTCATCGAGCAATCGAAGATCAAGTTCAAGCTCCGGAACAGCGTCAGTCCCCAGCGCTACACGTTTGAAACCATGGTCGGCGGAGTTGCGGTCTTCGACTATAACAACGACGGTTTGCTGGATATCTTCTTTACCAACGGCGCGGCCATCCCGTCGCTGGAAAAGAGCGATCCCAGTTACTACAACCGGCTCTTCCGCAACAATGGGGACGGGACCTTCACCGATGTCACTGAGAAAGCCGGCCTGCAGGGCATCGGCTATTCGATGGGAGTCGCCGCCGGCGACTATGACAATGATGGATTTGTCGATCTTTACGTGACCGGCGTCAACCGCAACCAGCTTTTCCATAACAATGGGGACGGCACCTTCACGGATGTGACCGAGAAGGCGGGAGTCGGCGGATTCGTCCCCAAGATTGGCAAGGCATGGTCCGTGGCTGCGGGATGGTTCGATTACAACAACGATGGGCTGCTCGACCTTTTTGTGCTGAACTACCTCAATTACAACATCAAAACTGCACCTCTCTGCGTTCAGCAACACCTTCCGGCCTACTGCTCGCCTGTCGATTTTCTGGGAACGCCGAACATCCTTTATCGCAATAACGGGGACGGCACTTTTACCGACGTCTCCGAACAGTCCCACATTTCCCAGTACGTTGGCAAAGGGATGGGTTTAGCGTTTGCCGACTATGACAACGATGGATTTACCGATATCTTCGTCTCCAACGATACCTTCGAGAATTATCTTCTTCACAACAACGGAGATGGAACCTTTACCAATGTCGCATTGCTCGCCGGGGTCGCGTACAACGCCTACGGCAAAGCCATAGCCGGCATGGGCGCGGATTTCCGGGATATCGACAACGATGGGAGGCCGGATATTTTTGAAACTGCGATGTTCGGGGAAGGCTTTCCTCTTTATAAGAACCTAGGGGAAGGGCAGTTTCAGGATGTCACCGCCGCGGCCGGACTGAGCGCGCTGACCAGCCGCTCAACCGCCTGGGGAGTGGGGATTTTCGATTTCGACAACGATGGGAACAAGGACCTGTTCACCGCCAACGCCGATATTTTTGACAATGCCATGGAGTTGGCGCACAGGCCCTTTCCGCTTCCCAATCGAGTGTTCCGCAACCAAGGCAACCTGGCCTTCGAGGATGTGAGTTCCAAGGCCGGAGCATCTTTTCAGGTTCCCGCTCCGCACCGCGGCGCGGCCTTCGGCGATCTCAACAACGACGGCAGGATCGATGTCGTGGTGACGGTTCTGAACGGCCCGCCGGAGATATGGATGAACCGTTCCAGCAACCGAAACCACTGGATCATTCTGAAACTGGTCGGCGTCAAATCCAATCGCGATGGCCTGGGAACCAAGGCCAAGGTAACTACTTCTCTGGGCACCCAGTACAACCAGGCGACCACCGCGTGTAGCTACAACTCTTCGAGCGATAAGCGCGTACACTTCGGGCTGGGCTCGGCCGACGTCATAGAAACAATTGAACTCACATGGCCGAGCGGCATCAGGCAGGTTTTGAAAAAGGTCAAAGCAGATCAGATCCTCACCGTGACAGAGAGCGCGCCCTGAGAAGTGCTTTCTTTATTTCTGCGCGAGATTGGCCGACAAACGCTGCGCCAGGTTCGCTTGCCCGTTGTGTTGCAGAAGGTCGATCAGATCTTTCATGAATTGGGGCTTGTTTCTCCCGTACGCCGCCGCCGTTTCGGCAGTCAAGTCCGCATCCGACACTTTGCCCATGTGGAAGTAAGAATCACAAAGCATGTAAAGCAACTCCGGAGTCATGGTTCGGGACTTCGCGAGTTGTTCCGCCGCATCGGACCACCGCTCCTGGTGGTAGCGGACCTCGCCCATCTCGGCAATCGCCGTCTGATAGTTCGGATCGTTTGCGAGTTCCGCCTTAAACTCATTCTCGGCCCCGCTCAGGTCACCCAGTTTCAGCGCCAGCATTCCCTCATAGGTATGAGCTCCCCGAACGGTGGGCTGAATTTCCAGCGCATGATGAAGACAGCGCAGGCCATCTTCCCTTTCTCCCATGGTGAGATAGAGTTTCCCAACGAACACATACGCATCCGCCAAGGTGGCGGAGGTTCCCTGGAAGCGTTTCCGATACAGCTGCAATGCATCCTCTTCGTGATGCTCTGCCAGCAATTGAAAAGCCGGAGCTTGGATAGGGCTTTCGCTTCCTTCGCGCTCCACGGCACGGACAAACGTCATCTGTTCCATCATCAACTGATGCAGTGCCGCCTCGTGCTGCGCGTCCTCCGTCTTGCCCATCCCGGCATATGCGCGTGACAAGTAGTAATGCGCCAATAGTCGCGTGGGGGCCAGTCTCAACACCAATTGCAATTTATCGGCGGCGGCTTGATAGTTCTTCAGTTCCAGTTCGCATTGGCCAAGTCCGAACAGCGAATCCACGTCGTCGGTCTTAGACACGAGGACGCGTTCAAATGCATGCTTGGCCTCTTCCCATTTGGCTAGCTTCACATCTGCGGTAGCAAGCAGTTGAAGGGCAGGCACATCATTGGGCTGGGATTGAACTGCCCGCCCGGCGTACTGCGCGGCCCCGGCGAGGTCCATCAATTTTAGATCCGTCACAGCAATGTCATAATCGATCTGCGGTAGCTTAGCATCCGAGCGCTGTGCCTTGAGCAGCCACCGCAGCCCCGCCTCGCATTCCCCCGTGACGCACAGTATTTCTCCGTACTTTTGCCACACCGATGCATTGTCGGGCTCAGCCTTCAGACTTTGGCGGATGGCTCGCAGCGCCAGGCCGTCCTGCCCATTCAGGTGATAGGCCTGGGCAAGATAATACTGTGCGTCTCCGTCGCCGGGAAGAATCCGGATGCACTGCTCGAGCAGCTTGACGGCTTCTTCCTTTTGGCCTGCATTCAGTTTGTAGGTGCCTACTAACAGTAAGAGATCTGGGTCGTTCGGCGCGAGCTTCAGAGCCTCTTCATAGGCGGCCGCAGCCTCGGCGGGGCGGCCTGCCTGCTCCAGCAACATGCCCTTCAGCTTGATAGCCGGCGCAAAATCCGGATGCTGCTCGAGCAAGCGGAGGACAAGATTCATTGCCCCCTGCCTGTCGCCGTGCTCGGCGAGGCTGAGCGCCTGGTGGACTTGCCGCATCGCAGAAGACTCGGCGGGGCGGCCCGTGCTCTGTGCCCGAACAGCACCTGCTCCGGCAGCAAACAACGCCGCCAAAAGCAGAGCGGCACGGAGACGATTGGCAGGCGAGACGGCAGACTTCTTGAGCACGAAAACAACCAGAGACGGGCTGGCTTTCCCCCTGAGCCTCCGCCACAGATCTCGCAGTAACTTCATGAAGCAGGGCTCCGATGAAACTCCAAACCGCAGGCAGGCAGCAGAGAGGAGATTGCCGCCCCCAATCACGCTCCGAGTTTGTTGCGCCGAAGCCATACTCAGGCAGCTTGCAAAAGCAAGCGAAAACGGACTTCGCTGCCGGGTAAAGGTTGCGCGGGTTGTTGCTGAACGCTCATGATCATCGAAATGAATATCGGGAATGCGGGATGATACTTAGGTGAATTGTAGCAATACGCGGCGATTGGACAGGTGCACTCCGCAGCTTCGCCCCGATTTTCAGGCGTCTCTGCCGGGACGACCAGCTCCAGATTCTCGGTCAAGGCTTTGCAGAAAGGACCAGCGTGTCCCACTGGCAACCATGTCGGCTCGCGGTTTCAGTCTGCTAGCATGGGCGTGGGTCTCGCGGCCAGTGCTGGCACTTTCAGAGGGGCGGCAGCTTCCGCAGGAGCCGTCAGCCATTTGCGCACTTCCGGCAGCGCGCGGCGCATTGCCAGTTCGCCTACGTGGATCAATTCGTCAGCGCGTTTGAAGTCGTCATAGTCAAAACCCGTGACATTCGCCCCGATCACGACGTCGGCATGCGAACCGGCAAGATTCCCGGAACATGGCAGACACGTGCGAGCGCATTTTTTCAGACCCACGACTAAAAGAAATGAATCTTCGGTATTTCGATCCCACATTGAGCGCTGCTGGAGGTCCCGAGGATAAGGGACTCATCGAATGCCTGATGGTGAAATGCGCAAAGCTGCTTGTGTATTCCGCCGGCAAAAGAGAAAGCTACGGCAAGGACGCCGAAGCCGCAATGGCTCTAAGTCTCGGAAAGCCCGTAATTTTTTACTGCGATCAAGAACAACGGAGGAGATTCTATCGGGATGTACATCCGCTGAGTCGGCTAATCGAGTTCGAGACCGGAATCGCAGTAGGTGCTATGGTCACAGATAAGCTGGAGGATGTCTCCGAACTGATTCGCCGCCTTTTCGAGAATCGCATGGTGTACTACTTGAAACAGCCCAAACCTGGCTTTCTTCGTCTAAAGGAAAAAACTGACCGACTCGGTCGTGCGGCTCGAGACAAACGACCAACTTCTCAATGAGACCTTTTGGAATCATTATCACAAAGACCGAGACTCCAGACGCAGACGCAAGGGCGTGGGAAGCCAAAGACCAAGCGACTGCGGTGCGCTGAGCACTTACTTCTATTCTAACAAGGGATGTCAATAGGG
>OBLU010006713.1_pt1 | contig 10221 bp, 6 predicted proteins | sample 1518681 | NCBI WGS metagenome assembly OBLU01 (sample SAMEA3539304, study PRJEB22396) | soil metagenome | biome: tundra; feature: field; material: soil | place: USA | collected 2010-05 | depth 0.15 m
AAAGAGCCGCCATACCGGCCGCCGCACACATAAGCCAAAAGGTGCCGGGCTCCGGAGTCACCGTCACGGAGAAGGCGGTAGAGTCGCCGTAAAACGAGTCGGATAGAAGGGAGGTTCCGCCGGTCGAAGGGTCTCCCTTGAAGATATCGAAGTTGAATGTGATCTGACCGTTATCCTGTGCATCGAGAATTGCCAGCGACTCGTCGCTGGAGATCTGGTATGAGCCCACTCCATTCATCGTTGCCGCGTCAAAAAACTGGGTCCAGTTACTGTCGGGACCATTTGGACTCAAAGAACCATTCGGTCCACCGTTCAAGCCGATGAAATCTGTGTAAGCGACAAGAAAGCTGTTATTCGTCTCGGGGCTCAACGGCGAACCTAGACTGCTACCAGTAAAAGAGAGGTAATTGTTCCTCGCCGTCCATTCCATTAAGAAACTCCAGCCAATCGTCGAGCCAGGAGGGCCAAAAATGGCGCCGTTGTTGTCAAGGACTATTGTAAGCATGTCCGTTTCGTCGGGGAAAACGAAAACTTTGGTTGTGATGGGCCCAGTGTAACGGATCTCCCTCGCCGACAGCGCTCCGCAAGCGAAACAGCCCAACAGGAGTGCGACGCCAAGTTGTTTTGTGAGTTCTTTCATTGTCGTTCCTTCCTCTCATGGTCCAAGTTTGATATGTTGGTGTCATCGAAAAGTCGTAATGGCGCTCGACCCCGAATAGCCACCGTCCGCTGTGAAATTCACAGTGAATCTGACCCTCCAGGCCGTTTCCGGCCAGTTGAAGATCACGGTTGCATTCGCTGACAACGCCGTACCGATCGAGGGGCTGACGTTCATTGGGAATGTGGATACTTTGGAAACGAGCCCGCTTCCTGTCAGCACCTGGATCCCAGTAATATCTGTGATTTTTACGTTCGTCGCCGCCGCGACTCCAGTGTTCGTCAGGGTTAGAGTCACCTGTCGCCCGGCCGCGTCGCCGTTTCTCGCCCCCACGGAGGCTGCCAAACTCGGTGCTTGCTTAGTGAAATTGGCGACGATGTTCGCCGGGCCATTCAAGGTAATGATCTGGGGGTTCGTCGATCTGGAAAGCCCTCCGGAGAAGTTCGCGAACTGATAGCCCGAACTCGCGAAAGCCTGCACGCCGATCACGGCGCCGGCGTAGTAGAAAGCTCCACTCAACGGAGACACGGCGCCGCCCGCTGCCGGCGAAGAGGCCGTCGTCAACTGGTACTGCACATTGAACGAGGCGGTGTAAGTGGCGGGTGTGCCCGCCACCGTGATGGTATGGGTGGCTGCGCCCCCATCGCTCCAGGAACTGAAGACATACTGCGTACCGGGGCCGCCGGCCTGAGTCTGGGTGACGGCAATTGTGTGCTGGAAGCCAGGCAGAAGACCCAGCGCAAACGGCGCCACTTGCGGGGCGCCGCCATCCACCGTGACAGGCAAACCCGCAGGGCTGGTCACGAAAGTTATTGGGACTGTGCCAGGCGCCGTGTTCAGCAGCACCGTCACGCTATTGCTGTCTTGGTCTGCGACGGCGAGGTCCGGCCTGCCGTCCCCATTGAAGTCCCCCACCGCCACGGAAAAAGAACCTGATCCCGCTGCGAACGGGCTTCCCGAGGCCGCCGTGAACCCGCCCGATCCGTCGCCCAGCAGCACGGTTACATTATCGCTGCCGCGGTTTGCGACGGCGAGGTCCGGCTTGCCATCCCCATTGAAGTCCCCCACCGCCACCGAAGAAGATCTTGATCCCGCTGCGAACGGGCTTCCCGAGGCCGCCGTGAATCCGCCCGATCCGTTGCCCAGCAGCACTGTCACGTAATCGTCCCAGTTTGCGACGGCGAGGTCTGGCTTGCCGTCCCCGTTGAAGTCCCCCACCGCCACGGAGGTAAAATTTGCGCCCGCGAATGTGCTGCCCGAGGCCAATGTGAACCCGCCCGATCCGTTGCCCAGCAGCACCGTGACGGTATCGCCTTCGAACTGTGCGACGGCGAGATCCGGCTTGCCGTCCCCATTGAAGTCCCCCACCGCCACGGACAAAGGGTAAAATCCCGGGAATAATGCGCCGCTCGAAACCGCTGTGAACCCACCCGATCCGTCGCCCAGCAGCACGGTTACATTATCGCTGACGCGGTTTACAACGGCGAGGTCCGGCTTGCCATCCCCATTGAAGTCCCCCACTGCCACGGATAGAGGATAATATCCCACCGCAAATGGGCTGCCCGAGGCCACCGTGAACCCACCCGATCCGTTGCCCAGCAGCACCGTTACATCATTGCTGCCTGCGTTTGCGACGGCGAGGTCCGGCTTGCCATCCCCATTGAAGTCCCCCACTGCCACGGACCAAGGATCTAGTCCCACCGCGAACGTGGCGCCCGGAGTGGTGAAACCGCCCGATCCGTTGCCCAGCAGCACCGTTACGTTATTGTCAACGGAGTTTGCGAGGGCGAGGTCCGGCTTGCCATCCCCATTGAAGTCCCCCACTGCTACGGAAAGAGGTTGTGTTCCCACCGCGAATGGGCTGCCCGGGGCCGGCGTGAACTGGGCGTTCGCAGCGGTCGAAGCCGCCAGCAAGAACAGAAGGCTTTTCGGCAGGAGTCCCGGCCGACGCCCCATTGAGATTGACCGGAGAGTAGCCATGGTGCAATCCTCCGGTTTAAAAGACATTGCAATCGCTGGACCGCGCTATCTGTTTGAAACTATTGGAATTTGGGAACCCACAGCGATGCCCCAGGTGCGTGTTTCCACGCAGAATGGGTGCTTTCGCGCAGGGAATGCGTCACGCAACGCAGAAGGCGACATCATCCGAAGTTGGTTGGCGTAAGGAAGCCAGTCAGGTCACTGACAGCGCCGCGATGGGGGGAACCAGGGGACGTTCACCTCGTTTCCTATCTCGCCGCAGAGGCCCGACACTAAAGCGGCATGGCACGCCGCCGCCGATAGCCCCCTGATAAGATCTACCTATGAGACCTGTAGCCGTGATCGGCGTTGGCAAGACGCCGTTCGGGGCGTTCCCGAATCGGGACTTGCGATCGCTGGCGGTGGAGGCGGGAGAGAAATGCCTGCGGAACGGGCGGGTCGCGCCTGGGCAGGTGGAATCTTTCTACCTGGGCAATTTCGCCGGTCCTTCCTTTGTGGGGCAGAGTCACCTGGCGCCATTCGTTTCCACGGCGCTGGGCATTTTGGGCGTGCCGTCCACGCGCGTGGAGGCGGCCTGCGCATCGGGCGGGTCGGCGTTCTTCCATGCGTGGGCGGAAGTGGCGGCGGGCATCTATGACGTGGTGATGGTGGTGGGGGTGGAGAAGATGACTTCGCAGCCCACGCCGCGCGTCAGCGAAATCCTGGCCGGGGCCGGCGATTGCGGCGGCGAGATGCGCGCGGGGAACACCTTCGCCTCGCTGTTCGCCATGATCGCGCGGCGCCACATGCACGATTTCGGCACGCGGCGCGAGCACCTGGCCGCGGTCGCGGTGAAGAACCACTCCAACGGCGCGCTGAATCCCGACGCGCACATGCGCAAGGTCATCACCCTGGAACAGGCGCTGAACGGCAAGCCCGTGGCCGATCCGCTGACGGTCTACGATTGCTCGTTGATCAGCGACGGCGCGGCGGCCGTGATCCTGGCCCCCCTGGAGCGCGCGGCCGAATTTACGGACAAGCCGGTGCGCGTGCTGGGCATCGCGCAGGCCTCCGACTACGTGGCGCTCGACCGCAAGGAGGACATTACCACGTTCCCCGCGGTGCGCCGCGCGGCGGCCCAGGCATACCGCATGGCGGGGGTGGAAGCCAAGGACATCCAATTCGCCGAGCTACACGATTGCTTCACCATTGCGGAGATCGTCGCCACCGAGGACTTGGGATTCGTGAAGCGAGGCGAGGGCGGGCCATACGCCTTCGCCGGCTGCACCGCGCGCGACGGCGAACGGCCCGTCAATACCAGCGGCGGGTTGAAATCCAAGGGCCACCCGGTTGGCGCGACGGGCGTGGCGCAGATCTGCGACCTGGTGTTGCAGATCCGCGGCGAGGCCGGGGAGTGGCAGATTCCGCGCCATTCGCTGGGGTTGGCAGAGAACCTGGGCGGCTCCGGCGCCACCTGCGTGGTCAGCATCCTGGGGGCGGCATGAGAACCGGATTCATTTACACCGAGACCGTGATTTACTTGGCCCCCGAGGCGTTCACGAAGGATGCGCCGTACCAGACCGCCATCGTGAGCCTGGCGGGCGGTGGCCGCGTTACGGGCCGCATTCTGGGGGAGCGGGTCGTTATCGACGACCGGGTCGAAGAGACGGAGGAGCGCGACGGCGTCCCGTATTTCCGGAAGGCGCCACAAGCATGAAACTCGCGGAGTGCATGAGCCGCCTCGGAGGCGAATCGGCTTTCGACGTTCTGGCACGAGCTCGCGCGCTGGAGGCTCGGGGCAAGAGCGTCATCCACCTGGAAATCGGCGAACCCGATTTCGCCACTCCGCCGCACATTGTCGAAGCCGCCAAACGGGCGCTCGACGAGGGCTGGACGCATTACGGTCCGACCCAAGGCCTCCCCGAATTGCGCGAAGCGGTCGCGGAGTATGTCTCCCGGACGCGCGGCATTCGCGCCGGGCCGGAGAACGTGTCCGTGACCCCGGGCGCGAAACCGATCCTTTTCTTTTCCATCCTGGCGCTGGTGGAGCGCGGCGACGAGGCGATCTACCCCGATCCGGGCTTCCCCATCTACGAATCGATGATCCGCTTCGCCGGCGGGACGCCCGTGCCGATGCCGCTCGAGGAGGGTCGCGGGTTCTCCTTCGACCTGAACCTGTTCCGCGACCGTCTGACGGACAAGACCCGGCTTGTCATCCTGAACTCGCCGCATAACCCCACGAGCGGCGTGATCCCGCGCCAGGACATCGCGGAGATCGCCGCCATGTTATGCGAGCGCGATGTGGCGGTGCTGAGCGATGAGATCTACTCGCGCATCTATTACGGGGAAGAAGCGCCTGCCTCCATCGCGAGTTTCCCCGGAATGATGGAGAAGACCATCATCATGGACGGCTTCTCCAAGAGTTATGCGATGACGGGCTGGCGCATCGGCTACGGCGTGATGCCGGAGTTCCTGGCGGAGACCGTGACCAAGCTGATGGTCAATTCGAATTCCTGTACCGCCAGTTTCACGCAGCGCGCGGGCATCGCCGCCCTGACAGGGCCGCAGGACGACGTGGTGAGAATGGTGCGGGAGTTCCACCGGCGGCGCGACGCCTTTTGCAGGGGCCTGAACGAGGTTCCCGGCTTCCGCTGCGCGCTTCCGGGCGGCGCCTTCTATGCGTTCCCCAACGTGACCGGAACGGGCATGGATTCCAAGGAACTGGCCGACTTCCTGCTGAACGAAGCGGGCGTCTCCTGCCTGGACGGCGGCTGTTTTGGCGAGCACGGCAGGGGCTACCTGCGGTTGAGCTACGCCAACTCGGTGGCCAACCTGATGGAGGCCGTCGAGAGGATCAAGAAGGCCGCGCCGCGCTGGACGCCGGCATGACCGCCGGGACACCACTCGAACGGATCTATCGCAAGCGGGCCTCGCGGCGATGGCGCGACCGTCTGAGCCGGCTATTGCAGCCACCGGCGCCGTTGGTGATGAACCCGGCCGAGCCGAAGGGCTTTCCGCTGGGGCGCTGGAATCTCTACATCGGCGGCGCCGGCCGCGTGGTGGAAGGCTACGTGAACCTCGACCTGTTCCCCATGCCCGGCGTCCATGTCGCCGCGGACGCGGAGCGCCTGCCTTTTCCGGCCGGCCTTTTCCAACGCGTGGAGTGCGACGCCGTTCTCGAACATGTTCGCGATCCCGAGAGGGTCATGCGGGAGATCGAACGTGTTCTGGCCCCTGGCGGCTACGCCCACGTGGTGACTCCGTTCTGCCACCCGTTCCACGAGTATCCGAAGGACTACCGCAGGTTCACGCTGGATGGACTGAAACTGATGGCCGGCGGGATGGAAGTGGTTGCCGAAGGTTGGCGCACCGGCCCGACGGCGACCCTTCTGGTCTTTGTCATCGAGTATGTCAAGTTGTGGTTCCCCTCGCGGGTGTGGCGGGTTGTGTCGCACGGACTCCTGGGGTGGGCGCTCTTTCCGTTCCGGTATCTGGACCTCATCCTGCTCCGCTCCGCGCAGGCCAGGCGCATCGGGAACCACTGCTATCTTTGGCTGCGCAAACCGGGAGCCTGACAGGAAAGTGAAGATCCGGAACGCTCCGAATCCAAGCTCGTAAGAGCGAAAGAAAGTAGCCCATGGCGTGAGCCGTGGGAAAGCCCGGAGATTCACGAAGCCCCGGCACGGGGCGAAAGATCGCGGCGGCATCTTCCGCCCCTTACGGGGGCTCTTCCGCGCACGCCATATTCCCACGGCTCACGCCATGGGCTACTTTCTTGCGCCCTTCGGGCTGAAGAAGCGTCCTGGCGTACTCGCTATGCGCAGATCCCCCACGAATTCCTCCGGAATCCGCAATCCCCGTCACTTCCAGGCCGCGCACCTGCGGAAGCCCGCCTCTCGATAAGGTTCCTGCGACGCCTGCTAAAATTCTGCTTCGGTCGATGGATGGGAGGAGTTTCCGTGAAGAGGAACTTTTTGCTGGGCTTGATGGCAATCGCGGCGCTTTCCGCACAGGAGTACAACCACGGGGTGGGCATGTACCCGGGCGACCCTAAGGAGGACTTCGCGCCGGCACTGGTTCCGGACGCAACCACGTACCGCAACCTGGCGCTGCATCGGCCGGCGTACCATTCCAGCAGCTCCGACTACAATCAGACGGCACAGTTGGTCACGGACGGGGTCAAGGAAACTTCCCTGCCGCGATCCGTGGTGGTCACGACCAGCGAGCCGCAAGGAGCGCCCGGCGGGGCCGGGCGTGGGGGCGGGGGCGGCCGCGGCGGCGTGACCGTGGGGGGCGCGCATCCTTGGATCCAGTACCAGTTCTTGGGCGGAGCGGGGCCGCTTGAAATCGACCGCGTTGAACTCAACGCCGGCAACGGGGCGGGGAGAGGAGGCCGGGGCCAAGCCCCCGCGGCGCCGGCCAACCCGCCGGCTGCCGGAGGCTGGAGCGTGGTGGTTTCCGGCTCGGACGACGGCCAAACCTGGAAGGAACTGGGCCACGCCGCGGGCGATACCCCTCCGGCAACGCAGTTCCGGCCATCGGTCCCATTCGCCGCAGCCGCGCGCAGCCGGTTCCTGCGCATCGCGTTGGAAGCGCCGAGCGTGACCACCTGGCGCGTTACCGAGGCGCTGTTCTTCGATCAGAATCGCCGCGTGTATTCGGACGGCCAGCACAGTTTCAACAGCTCGTGGATCTCGGCCGCCCAAGGCGAAGAGTGGGTATACGTGGACCTCGGCGCGGCGTGCACCTTCGACCGCGTGGCCCTCTCCTGGCTGCGCCGGGCCGCGGCAGGGTCCATACAGACTTCCGACGACGCGGCCACGTGGAAGACGCTGCAGGCGCTGCCCGCGGCATCCGGACAGAACGACGATATCAAGCTGGCGCAACCGGCCAAGGCGCGCTACGTGCGCGTCCTCATGACCAAGCCGGCCGAGGGAAACTACGCCCTGAGCGAACTGGAAGTTTGGGGCCGCGGCGGTTTCGTGGCGCAAGCCAAGCCGGCGCCCGCGGCGCTGGCCAATGGCCGCCTGCACCTGGCGGGCGGCGCCTGGCGCATCCAGCGCGATTCGCTGGTGACGGCCAGCGGCGAGGCGCTTTCGGCCCCCGGATTCCAGGACAAGGATTGGGTGGTGGCCACCGTTCCGGCGACCATACTATCGAGCTACTTGAACATCGGCGCCCTGCCGGACCCCAACTACGGCGATAACCAGCTTCAGATTTCGGACTCGTTCTTTTACGCCGACTTCTGGTACCGCGACGAGTTCACGGCCCCGCCGGCGGGCGCGGGCAAGCGCGTCTGGTTGAATTTCGACGGCATCAACTGGAAGGCGGACGTGTACCTCAACGGCTCCAAGGTGGGCCGCATCGAGGGCGGCTTCATGCGCGGGAAGTTCGACGTCACCTCGTTGATCCACACCGGCGCGAAGAACGCGTTGGCCGTCCGCATCGAGAAGAACGCCACCCCGGCGCCCGTCAAAGTCGCGACCATGCAGACCACCGGCCCGAACGGCGGACTGCTGGGCGCCGACAATCCCACCTACCACGCCTCCATCGGCTGGGACTGGATCCCCACCATTCGCGGGCGGAACACGGGCATCTGGGCCGACGTGTATCTGACCTCCAGCGGTCCCGTGTCGATCGAAAACCCGCTGGTGACCACTACCCTGCCCCTGCCCGACACCTCGCGCGCCGATGTCGCCATAGAAGCGACCCTGAGCAACCATGACCGCTCCCCCGTATCCGGAACGTTGCGCGGGAAGTTCGGCACGGCGGCGTTCGAAGTGCCGGTGACCATCGAGGCGGGAGCGGAAAAGACCGTCAAACTCAACCCGTCCACTACGCCGGCGTTGCGGCTGGCCAACCCGAAGTTGTGGTGGCCTGCCGGATATGGCGATCAGAACCTCTACCCCGTGGACTTGAGCTTCGTGACCGCCAGCCGCCAAGTCTCGGATTCCAAATCGTTCCAGGCCGGGGTGCGGCAGTTTACATACAGCGAAGAGGGCAACGCCCTGCGCATGTGGATCAATGGCCGGCGCTTCGTGCCGCGCGGCGGCAACTGGGGCTTCCCCGAATCCAACCTGCGCTACCGCGCGCGCGAGTACGATGCCGCGGTGCGCTACCACAAGGAAATGAACTTCACCATGATCCGCAACTGGGTGGGCCAGACCGGCGACGAGGCCTTCTACGACGCTTGCGACAAGTGGGGCATCGTGGTGTGGCAGGACTTTTGGCTGGCGAATCCGGTGGACGGACCCAACCCGGACGACAACGACCTGTTTCTGCGGAACGCCAAGGACTACATCTTGAAGATTCGCAACCACGCTTCCATCGGGCTCTACTGCGGGCGCAACGAAGGCGTGCCGCCGAAGCCGATCGACGACGGGTTGCGCCAGTTGACGGCGGACTTGCATCCCGGACTGCACTATATTCCCAGTTCCGCCGACGATAACCAGCAGGGGGGCGGAACGTACGTGGTAACCGGTCATGGACCCTACCGCGCCCAGACGGTCAAGAACTATTTCACGGACCGCGCCACCCCGAAGTTCCACAGCGAAATGGGCATGCCGAACGTGCCCACCATCGAAAGCGTGAAGGCGATGATGCCGGAATCGGCGCTGTGGCCGCAGAACCTTATCTGGGGACTGCACGATTACACCCTGGCCGGCGCGCAGGCGGGCGCCTCCTTCAATGGCATCATCGACAATTCGTACGGCGGCGCCAAGAACGTGGACGATTGGGTCACGCTGGCGCAGTTCGTCAACTACGACGGCTACCGCGCCATGTTCGAGGCGCAGAGCAAGAACCGCATGGGCCTGCTGATCTGGATGAGCCACCCGGCGTGGCCGTGCTTCGTGTGGCAGACCTACGACTACTACTTTGAGCCGACGGCCGCCTACTTCGGCGCGAAGAAGGCATCCGAGCCCCTGCACATCCAGTGGAACGCCGCCACGGACAACGTCGAGGTGGTGAACTACAGCGCCGGCAACGCGACCGGCCTGACCGCGTCGGTCCAGCTTCTGAACATGGATGGCGCCGTGAAGTGGGAGAAGACCGCCGCGGTGGACAGCCCCGAGGACAGCCTCCGGACGCCCATCAAGATGGAATACCCGCAAGGCTTGACTCCGACGCATTTCATTCGGCTGAAGCTCATGCACGGCAGCCAGCTCGTTTCGGAAAACTTCTACCTGCACGGGACGCAAGAGGACAATTTCAAAGCCATTCGCGACCTGCCCAAGGTCAACCTGGAAGCCTCCACAAAGGCGGAACACCGGGGCTCCAAGTGGCTGTTGACTACCGAACTCCATAACCCTTCGGCTCAGCCCGCTTTGATGGTGCGGCTGAAAGCGGTCCGCGAAAAGAGCGGCGACCGCATCCTGCCTGCCATCTACAGCGACAACTACGTGGCGCTGATGCCCGGCGAGCGGCGCACGATCCGCACGGAACTGGCCAACGCCGACACGCGGGGGGAGAGCCCGCGGATGGTGGTGGAGGGCTTTAACACGGGCGCGGTGAAGCTGGCCTCCGTGACGCAGAAATAGGGATCGTGTGCTTCCGAGCCGGTAGAGTAGGAGAGAGAGTGACAGCCGCAGGGCTGCGTCTCCCTC
>OBLU010006714.1_pt1 | contig 10221 bp, 8 predicted proteins | sample 1518681 | NCBI WGS metagenome assembly OBLU01 (sample SAMEA3539304, study PRJEB22396) | soil metagenome | biome: tundra; feature: field; material: soil | place: USA | collected 2010-05 | depth 0.15 m
CAGTTGGATAGCCATTGGGGCTCTGGCAATCGCATGCGATTTACATCCTCGCGGTTAATCCACGCCCAGAAGATTCGCTCCAGATCTGGGTCGGCGCTGAGAAGCAGGTCAAATACGTGCTTAATAATGCCCATGTTCCGCTGGCAGAAGCCACTTGTCGGCCGATGGCCGACAATGTCGCCCTGCGTCGAGTAGTTCCGCACGGGGTCCGCCCCGCAGTAGGACTGATAAGCACAGTCCGAGCAACCCGGCAGCGATTCGTTGCACGCGGCCGATGCAATCATCTGCATCGTTTCCCCGAAAAAGATTTCGTCGTAACTGTCTTCGAGCACATTCCCCAGACGGAAAACATGCTGCCCCGTCTCCGCCAGCATGCGTGACTCATCCGATGCATAGACATCGCCGTCGTAGTTGTAGACGACGACCCCTATGCCAGCGCCGCTCGGCGAGCGTAGATCGACGTAACCGATAGGCCAGGGCGTCAATATCTTCATTAGCACCATGCTCGCATAGGACTCTGAAAACGTTCGACCTTGTCGGTTAGTCTCAATAACGTAGGCGAGCACTTCTTTGTAGAAGCGCAGGAACTCGCTTGTCGGGTAGCCCAGAACAGACTGCGTCTTTAGCGCAAACCCATAGGGATTCAAGTCACGTATGAAGATCGATCCAAGATCAAACCTGAGATACTCGTCAACGATTTCCCGCGGGTACTTTAGGCTCTCGCGCGTTGTCGTCATAAGACACGACACCGCAGACTTGCCCAAGGCTTCCTGCGCTCTCAGAATATTGTGAGTGACCGCAGCGTGGCTCGGCCCCTGACCCATTGGCCGATTTTTGTCATGCAGGTATGCTGGCCCGTCGAGAGACGTCGATACCTGCACGTTGTGCTCTTTAAAAAAATCGAGATGCTCGTCCTTGAGGAGCGACAAATTGGTGCAGGCGACGTACTCGATATGCTTGCCGATCGTGGCGTTTTGCGCTTTCGTATAGAGTAGCGCCTCTTTCAGTAGGTCGAAGTTAAGTAGCGCCTCACCGCCCTGGAACTCCATGGTCACGGCCTTTGCAGGATTACCCAGCATGAGGTCAACCGAGCGGTGCAGCATTTCCTGAGTCATGTCGTACGAGCCGACAGACTCATTTTGCCGGGAAACCTGGCAGTACGGACACGACTGATTGCAACGCAGCGTGGTAACGAAAATGTGCAGCTTGGTAAAACCATCAAGGAATGATTTCTTGGTGCGATATTTCGACGCAAGAACCTCAAATAGCGCCGAGGAACAATTGTCGGCGAGGAAATGCTTAGCTTTGAGCTGGCTGTAAGCAGGGTTGCTCGGCGCAAGTTGATGCGCGACGAACTGCCGGAAATCGAGAGCGGGCAGCACCTGAAATTCACCAATCTCGTTTACCAGTAGATAGTCGTTCGCCCCGCGCCGGTCAAAACGAAATGGCAGCAGCGAATATTCGGAACTCGCAGCCGCATAGTGTTCCCTGGGATGGAACGCGGTATTTGCCATTGCCTTACGCGGATTCGAGTTGGTGCTTGCAGCTACTATCTAGGAAGAAATTCCAGAATTCCAGTATCACCTGCCGGGCCTCACCCTTGTATTCTTGCTTCAGGAGGACCGTGACGGCGACATCCCCGCTCGAAGTCGGGGTCGCACGAATGGCGCAGTACTTACCGTACGCTTCGCGTGCCTCGGCGAGTGCCTTGCGAGAGTAGATTCCGTTGTCGATGTGACGAGTAAATTCCATCAGTCCGCACGGCCGGCGCCAACCGGGTCATCGCGAAATGTCTGCCCTGCCTCGGGCAAGTGCGATTCCTCTGAAGTTATGCCGCTAGGAAGCGGCGCCTTGGCCTCCAGAAACGCTTTCTTGAGGAGCGTATCGCGAAGTGGTGCCGTTTCGAGCAATACTTTCTGACGGACCTCCTGGTCGAGAAGATTGTTCCAAAACTCTCCACAGGCAGTCTTCAACTGATCTAGCGAATCCCCCTGCTTCAGACGGAACTCTACCTCGATCAGTCCGGTTCCATTGTTCTTGGCCAGAAACAGATAGTGTTGGTCGGTGAACCAATAGGCCGTTTTCAGGATAGCGACCTCGGAAAAAACATTGGGATCCACGCTCACCCGAGCAAAGATCCCAAGTTCATCCGTGCCGCTGAAGAAACCCGACGCGCTGCGGGCTTCAGCGCCGTCCATTACGGACTAATAGCGGCTTGACGCGTGTGATGCGTGTGATGCGTGGGATGCATGCGACGCGTGTGATGCATGCGACGCATGCGACTGGGCCATGTGCAGAACTTGGGTCGGCGTAGTTAGCAACAGAGCCCCCGAGCTTGCAATAGCTGGTTGCTGCACAGTTTGTTGTGTGGCAGCCTGAGCATCACTTACAGGGACTCCAGAGAGGACTACTCCCAATGCTAGCGCTACACCCGCAACAACCCCATGGACTTTTTCTAATCGAGACATGGTGCTCCGGATACCTTTGTCGACCTTCGGAAATGCAGACATGGCAACATTCCTTTCAAGTACGGATTTCGCATATTGCGAATTTGTCAACGGTACGCCCTTTCTTCAGGGGGGTCAAATAGCGGTGAACTGACTTTGCACTGGATGTCATCATGTTTGATTTTGTTAATCTTTTTCTCTCTTGCTCAGTCCTTGCCACCCCCACAGCGGCACAGGACTAATATCCACCCACAGTCCGCGCCTTACCGCTCTTGCCTCGATGTGCAACCCCATGCCCCCAGACATATCTCCGAACCTGGCAGCCGCCGTTAATCGTAGATTTTGTGTGGAGCACCTGAAACACAGCCGCAATCGCGATGTCGCAATCAGTCACGTATTTCGAATACCTTTGCATGAAGGGTACCTTGTGCAGCCCCAGAACGCTTTGCCGGCATTCGCACCGCGCTTCGCAGTACGTCGTACCATCGGGCTGCCGCAATTCGGGCAAGCTGGCTTTGCTTCGCTTCCTTGGGCGACCTGCCGCGATTTGCCCCGAATTGGCTGAGCACCGCCCGCGGCCGGCCCAGACCTCGCTCCGTCAATCAGATCGCGCAGTTCACCACCATCTATGAGCGAGATGTTCCGGCCCGCGGCGAAAGCTTGGGCCTCTCGGGTGAAGTGACCGGACGTCACCACGTACCCGCCGGCAGCGCCCCGCGCGGCCATTATCCCGTATAGCCCGCGAATGATTTCGACCCCGACCTTGAACGCCCGCCACTGCTTGCACTGAACGAGGAATTTTTCCCGGTTCTTTTCCAGAACCAGATCCACCCCGCCATCCGCGCCTCCGCGCCCGGTTTCCGTCACCGCAAAGCCTTTCTGGCGGAACGCCTCACCGACTAGCATCTCGAATTCTTGCCAGCTGATGCCATCCAGCACGCTGGCCGACGAACTTTGCGCGACATCCACAATCAGCTGGCGGCGCTTCGCACGACCATATGCGGAGGCCGCGGCCCCACCCAGGAAGATAATCGGCAGAATGTATTGCCCGATCGCCGCAAAGCCCTTGAAAATCGACTGAACCATGATCTGCCCCATCTGTGCCGGTTGGACAGTAGCGGGCGAAGTCATCTGGCTCGTCGCAACTATGTGCAAGAGAACATAGGCTACGATTGCAAGGCCAACGCCTGCCCACCAAGGCAACACCGCTGCAATTTCGAACAGATCCTCGGCGACGCCACCTTTCCTTTTAGGCATGCTTATCTCTCTAATTAGCTGCGTTTCTGACTATGGCTTCCTGAGACTGAGTGTGTACCAGAACTCTGCGCATGAGTTTCCTGCTCTCAAATGCTGTACCTCGCATGCCGGGACGGTCCAGTCCGTTGAATTCCGACCAAGTACAGCCGTTTGGACCGCTGTTTCATCGGATAATATCTGAACCGCTTCAAATTGATGCGGCCACTCAAAATATGGCCTAATGGTCGCAAAGACACCTTCCCTGCAAATTTTGCTTAGCGCCCTTGAGGAGCCAGGCTCGTGTTTCGTTCTTGGAGCGGGCGTCTCGGCACCGATTGTGCCTCTTGCAGCGCAATTGGGTGCCCATGTTCGCAAGCGTCTGCTCGCTATAGGTTCATTTCCTGCCAATCCCATTCCAAGGGACGTGGTTTCTAATCAAATACTCGGTCCTTTTCAAAAATCTTTTGCTCGAAATGCCGATGCTTCTACGATTGAAGATGAGCTTGTCGTAGGACATCTTTCGCCTGCCGCGGTCCGCGCTGCCGCCGTGGTCGTGTTGCGCCCCGAGCCCCCACTCTATGCCCCACCTCAGTATCACGTTTTCGGTCTGTCAAAATATCGACTGGCTCTGGTTAATTTCAATAATGACGGCTTAGCAAACCAATATTGCAGCCAGCACGCCATTATCAACGTCCACGGCACGAGCCTAAGCGCTGAGGATCGGGCCCTCGTTGAATGGGAAAGGCATATCGATGTGCTGCAGAATGTCTCCGAACTTCGGGGTGTAGAAATTCCAGGTTTGCTCTTTCCTCAGCCAGAGCCTAAGGAGATCGCGATAACTCCAGAATACCGAGTGGCCGAAGGATTCTTACAGGCCGCACGCCGACTTATCCTTGTAGGGTACTCTTTCGGAGACATGGACGATGGAGTTGCATATGATCTTGTCACGTCGACAATCAGATCGCGCCGCATTCCCACCGTCGTTGCTAAGCCCGACGCGGTAGATCTTGCACTTCGGATTTCAGAAGACAGCAGAAGTTCGACCGTTGTGGGTCTATCGGTTTACTGGGACAAGCTGGCGAGCGCGATAATCGCGTCGATTGGACGACCCCGACACAAGACGTGTTACCACGGGCGCCTTTGTTCCAAGTGTGTAGGCTATCTCTACAATGCCTTCCTTGACGGAGTGGTATTGTGACTAGGCAATGAACGCCCACCGTATTCAAAGAAGACCAAACAACAGTATGAATGAGAGTCCAGTTACAAATAATATTGTACCGCTAACTGGCGATCCTGCACGCCAAGCGATCCACTCGCTTCGTGGCTATGACTATCAGATATGGAGATCGGTAGAGGCATGGATGCGCCTCGCTGACAGCGAGGTGCTTTTCCTTGAGTGTGCAGAAGACTTCGACATTGTCGACCCTTCTGGAGGGCAAACTGTTCAGGTCAAGAACTCGCCTGCCGACATCTCTCTCGGTTCTGGCCACGTTAAAGATGCAATTGAGAACTTCTGGTCACTAGCAGACAAAAACGCTGCGAGAGGCAGACTTTCGTTGCGGTACTTGACACGAGGGGGGACACGCTTCGAGAAGGGTAGACCTTTCAATCCGCACAAAGGCATAGACTATTGGCGTAAGGCCGCCTTGGGCGATGACAACGCTTGCAAGCGCATCGCAGCGCACCTCAAAGGTAGGTTTGCCTCTGCCGAGCTGAACACGTTTCTCGCGAATGCTTCACCAATCGAGCTACGAGAAAAGCTTCTCGGAGCCATCGAATGGATCACCGAAGAACCAGATGAGGAGGCGGTTCGCCTTGCCGTTGAGCGCATGGCGATTCAGATGGGGAACGCTCGAAGTATTCCTGCCGCGTTGTCTGTATCTGCAGTCGACGGTCTATTAGCCCGCTGTCGAGAAGCTGCGAAAAAAGGGACTCCCGAGTTGCGGTGTTTGACTCGTGAAGACCTTCAACTCGCCTTCGAATCGAAGACCCATTTGCCGATTCCAATGACGAATAGTGCGCTGGCGCTGTTTAGCGAAGCAGTGCTTGCATCGCAGTTTGGAGGCCACTCTGTCCAAGGCTTTTCAATTGCCCCAGCTCTAAATGAGCTTGGCCTGCCGGCCCTCCCGCACGCCCATCTTCCTCGATCGGGATTTGTTGGACTCATCAGCGCCTCAATAGCGAAGAGGACTCCCGTCTTGATCGTTGGCTCGGAGGGACGAGGGAAGACAACCATAGCAAACATCGTCGCTCGGACGCTTACCGCTGAATGCCTTTGGCTCGATCTCTCTGGTCTCGATGAATTGACAATGGCTAGTGCGTTGGAACGCGTGCTCGTCGAAGTGCGCCGACCTACGGTAAAGCGCTCCATCGTGTTAGACGATCTGCCAGTATCCGAAGGACTTTCTCAATTGGTATGGACGCGGGTAAGCGCGTTGATGGAGGAGTGCAAAAGCCGTTCATACGGCCTCCTGATGACGGCGAAAGGGGTACATGACGGCGCGGTTGATTCCCGCTTTAGATCACTTCGAACGGCTGTACATTCTGTTCCGGATCTATCCCAAAGCGAGACAGAGTCATACTTCGAGTTTCTTGGCTGCTCAGATGCCAAGCAGCGAAAGGTGTGGGCTTCGATGACCCTGGCGCAGTCGGGTGGCGGACATCCGAAGTTGGTACATCTGCGTGGGCTGGAGCTCCAAGATCTCGGGTGGCCCGCGCCCACAACTACTGATTTGACGCGTGCCCCGAAAAGCATTGAAGAAGCACGAGCTCACGCGCGAAAGGTTGCGGCGAGGACAGTGCCTGAGCCGGATCGCGACTTTCTCTATGGGTTAAGTCTTGCAGCTCTTCCATTTGATAGAAATGTCGCTTTGGCGCTTGGAGCGGCCATGGGAACCATGAGTGCTCCCGGGGAAGCATTCGACAGGCTGGTCGGACGATGGGTTGAAAGCTTGGGTCGGATTGGATTCAAGACAACGTCCCTTCTTGCTGGTCAGGCTGCGATGGTTTGGCCAAGCGCGCGTTTGTGCGCGATCCATTGCATGCTGTTCGATGCGTTTTTGTCGCGGAAGACAATCCGTATAGACGAGGCATTTGGGATATTTGTGCAAGCCTTGCTGAGCCAGGATGGTCAGCGTTTGGCGAACTACTTGACAGTCCTCGTCATGGAGAAGGACGAGCCGATGCCAGGGCTCTTCGATAATCTCGCTCCGATATTGACGATTGGGCGAGGAACGCAGTCCCCTGCTATTCCATTTGATCAGCGCTGCTCTGTGATGCTCAAATTGTTGCAGTTTCGTGTTGCCAGAGAGCGGGATCCAACGATGCTGCCCACCATTGCCGAGGAGTGGGCCTGGGAAATTAGCCTCCTTCCTGCAGGCGAGAGGCGGGACTTCAGCTTGCTACTGCGAGGATTCTCTGTCGCTTCGGTTTCAAAGGGCGATTTTTCTCCGAAAGTGCTCATACAAGCACTTGAGGAGTTCGCTCTCCACGAATCAATTATCAAGAACCACAGGGGGCTGATCCAGATCCCCGACGAATTTGCAGTGCCTGGCCTAGAAGGTCAACAAGACGTCGTTGCCATGTTATTCGGCGTCATGCATACACGCTGCAAAAGTGTCGATTTTCTGGAAGGGCTCCTGACGGCCGTTGATCAGGTAGACCCGACTGTACGCGCGCGGATGCTGCGAGCATTCAGCATCCCTTTCTTCGGCGAGCACTTCCTTCTTGTTGATAATGTCTGGATCGCGGAATCAAAAACACCGTCCCCAAGGTGGGATCGGGTTGTCGAGACGATGAAGCGCGCGGCAGCGCTCGGGGAGTCTTGGCGGTGTCGGGAGTTGTCGATCTCTGCCATTAGGGTGCTATCGATCCTCTTCGACGAGTATTTAAATGGCGAAGCTGAATCCATCAACGTTCTGCATGAGGCAAAACAGCGATTTGGCGATTCCCCAGTCCTGATCGCGCAGGAGGCGAATATCCTGTTCCGGCGCAGCGACTACCAAGAAGCATTGCGGCTTTGGCGCGGTTCGCTAGACAACGGATCAGAACAGAGTAAGGGTCTGATTCGGGATCCTTTCTCTCTCAGGAAGGCAGGGATCGCGGCCGGACAGCTTGGCCTCTATAATGAAGCCGCCCAGTGGTTTCAACGTGCAAGCCAGATGGCCAAGGAGACGCACCTTGCAGCGACCGCCGCTGGTTTTCAATTCGATGCAGCTTACTGCTGGTTCAAGGCCGGGAGATGCGCAGAGGCTATTTCTGCCGCTGCAAACGGCCTTATATCAGTCAAAGGTCACTTCGACCCTGAAAGCGAGTTCCAGTGGTTCGCAACGCAAAAGTTGGGCGGACATGTCATTCTGTGGTTGCTTGAGCAGGTCAAGGCTGGACGGGCCAAAGATCAGCATGAACCTCTATTGGGGCAGTGCAGTTCGCCGGATAAGCACGAGGATTTAAAAACTCTGCCTGCAAGCCGCTTTGAAATCTCGGCTGTGATGCTCATGCAGCTCGCTTCGTACCTCGCGGTAAACGATCTAGCATTGGAAACAATGCGCCCGGAAATCGAGTCGAGCAAGATCACCACCGTGTCGATAATGTATTGGAGCCTTAAGACTGAGGAAGCCATGGCTTCGGCTCATTTCGAGGATCTCGCAACATGTCTTTACGAAATGCAAAAATCGTATTGGCGCGGCGTGGCACACCGCAGGGTGGGCGGAAACGTGCTGGAACCTTTTGACGGAGAACCCGACGATCAAGATCGAGTAAATATAATTGGATTGGACAGCATATTTCTTTCGGCTGCGTTGATTCAGTCACTGACGGCTGCCAACACGGGTAATTTGTGGATCGCTTGGGATTTGGCCTTACAAAATCTACCTGATGCTGAATCCTTTAGAGCATCCATCGATCGAGCCAAAACCGCCTTTTATGTTGATGGATCTGATGCGAGGGCCATCATGGCAAGTGGCGATGAGGCAGCGCTTCCAAAGCTGGGGGCCGCTGCTCGCATCCTCGTTGAGCCCGGACGATCCCCCTTTGACACTGCGAGATCCCAAATGGCCGTGCTGACTTGGCTTCTTCAGTCGTCGGCGCGTTTCGTGCTGGAAGAATCACTGGATCTTTTTGCCAATGCCTTTGTGCACCAGTGGCCTGAGCATATCGCGTCACCAGCGTTACTTCGCAATCCCCGACTCTCCGTGTCGGCGTTAGCGCAAGCAATTCGAACAGAGGGAACTGGAGCATCCAGGCTGCTCAAATTGGTCGATGCGGCGTCAATGGCGTCTGGCGTTATCCCCCCATCGCTCTTGCTCAATGAGCTTCGACGAATTGAATGCGACCAGAAAATGCGGATTAGTTCCACCCAATGACGGCATTTCCACGGGGTTCGGAAATACATTCGAGCGGCGGGGGCGAACTGATACGATCTGGATTTCCGAAAGACGCGCGCATTGTCGCGATTACCTGGACGCCCTCCCCGGTGCTGGGAGTGCCGGCGCCTACCTATCAACCCGCTCCCGCAGTTCCCTGCCTGCCTTGAAGTGCGGAACGTATTTCTCCGGCACTGATACCGCCTGACCGGTCTTCGGATTCCTGCAGGTGCGCGCCGGGCGGTAGTTGATCTTGAAAGTGCCGAAGTCACGGATCTCGATGCGCTGGCCTTTCACAAGGCTCGTGATCATGGCCTCGAGAATCGCAGCGACCACAGCCTCTGCGTCCTTCGCTGTCAGCTGCGGAAAGCACTTGGCAAGCCTGGCGATCAGTTCGGATTTGGTCATTCGCTCTCCGGCACTCCGATTGAATTGTGTGTGAAGAGAAGTGTCCTACCGCGTGGTCGGGCGCAGTCGAGTCAACTTGGTATCGAGTAAGGCAGGGGATAGTGCTCCGATGCGGCTATCGACCATCCGACCGCTGGAGTCATAAAATAACGTGAGCGGTAGTCCCGTCGAACCGATTTCCCGACCGAGCTTGTTACCAGTGTCGAGCAGTACATTGGCCAGATTTAAGTGCGCGGCGTTTAGATAGCGCTCAACCGTTACCGCATCTTCACCTTGATCGACGAAGACAAAGCTTATCCCCGGTTCCTGTCGCTGTGCCGCCGCGAGGAACGGCAACTCTAGACGACATGGAGGACACCAGGTAGCCCATACATTGACTACCAAGGGCTTACCGGCGGCCTGCGTAGGCAGGTCCGTGGTCTTGCCAGCGAGCGTGGTCAACTCCGCTACAGGCAGCGCCGCATTGTCCATTAGCCGAAAGGCAAAGGGCATCGCTGCTAACGCGAGCACTGCTACCACCAACCCTACAGCCCATGGCTTGCGCCACCATGGCGTACGTTTCAGTGTTGGCACGTCTTCTTGAGCCACGACGGCATGGCGTCCAGAGAGCAGGGAGGTATCTACAGCAGAAAAAAGATGTGGGGCGAAATGTGGGATAGAAAGGCCGGCTATTGGTATTTATTCTATTATAACCAACTACTTAGATAAAGTGGTTGGCGGAGTGGACGGGACTCGAACCCGCGACCTCTGCCGTGACAGGGCAGCAT
>OBLU010006715.1_pt1 | contig 10221 bp, 9 predicted proteins | sample 1518681 | NCBI WGS metagenome assembly OBLU01 (sample SAMEA3539304, study PRJEB22396) | soil metagenome | biome: tundra; feature: field; material: soil | place: USA | collected 2010-05 | depth 0.15 m
AATTTGCTGAGATTTTATCATGGAAACGATTTGAATTTTTGAAGGCCAATAAATTTGTCACAAGGGCAAAAGACAATATGAATTACAGAAGACTGTATTCAAACCAAAAGGATGTCGCTTCCGGAGTGTTGAATGATCAATCCATTGAGCTCAATAATTATTACGCATCCATAGATTATCCTATCAAAATGAGGCGAATAAAATTCAAAGATGAGGAAACGGGAAAGATATTAATATTCCTGACAAACAACTTTAATCTCAAGGCAACAGAAATAGCACAGCTATATAAACATCCCTGAAAAATTGAATTGTTTTTCAAATGGATCAAACAGCATCTTAAGATAAAATCATTTTGGGGACAGTCTGAAAACGCAGTGAAAACACAGGTCTGGATTGCAGTGTCCGCATACGTGTTAGTAGCCATCGCAAAAAAGCAATTTATGCTAAAACAAAGCCTTTACGAAATTCTATAAGTTTTAAGTCTATCCATTTTTGAAAGAACGACCATTAATCCTCTGTTTCAACAGACTCAATTACAATATTTCAAAGAGCAAAAAGAAAATCAATTAAGTATCTTCGATTTATGACGCAACGCTAATGATTTCACATCTTCTCCGAAGCTTTACAGGAAGGTCGATTAACCGTAGGTAAACTGTAAAATAAATGTATTGGCCTTCGGAGAAATACCAAGCGTACCTGTAATTATTCAGGAAAGTTGATTTGCTAAATAAGCAGTGATTTTGAAGATTTAATATATATGATTTATTCCAGAATATTTTCATCCATACCATTCATCTTTTATATTTTGTAACGATTATTTAAAAATACCGAAGGTTTATTTTCGAAAGGTCTATGGCTTTGATTTACCATCAAAAATATTCTTATCAGGAAATTTTTTGGGAAGGCATATATTGCGAAAGAAAAACATTGACTATTTATAAAAAACTACAAAAAATGAAATCCAAAACCATTTTGGTGCTATTCGGACTGATTTGCGCAGGGTACCTAACAACAAATGCCCAGGGAAAAAAAATGGAAAAGCCCATGGGAGATACAATCCTTCTCAAAGGACAAAAATCTGTAACTCATGGAACAGTGACGGTAGAAGGCAACGCCATAAATTACCAGGCAGTTGCGGGAACTATCATTTTAAAAAATGAAAGTGACAGTCCCACCATTGCTATGTCATATGTTGCTTATTTCAAAGAAGGCGAAAAGGATGCTGTTCAAAGACCGATCACTTTTATTTATAACGGAGGCCCCGGAAGTTCAACGATATGGCTGCACATGGGAGCATTTGGGCCACAGCGTGTTTACCTGAACGATTCAACCCGAACCAAAGCGCCTTATAAGACCGTCAATAATAATTACAGTCTCTTAGATGCCAGTGACCTGGTATTCATTGATGCACCGGGTACCGGGTTCGGAAAGATTATTACCAAACAGATGGGAGGCGCAGGCGACCGCAAAGATTTTTATGGTATCAACCAGGATGGTCATGCCTTCGCTTCATTTATTACGCGGTTTATTTCTGAATATAACCGATGGAACTCGCCAAAATACCTCTTCGGAGAAAGCTATGGCACTTTCCGTTCTGCCGTAGTCGCTAATTTACTGGGGACAGAATTCAGGGTAAGCCTTAATGGGGTGATCCTGCTTTCTCAATTATTGACCTATGAAAATATGTCTGACGCGGCAAGTGCGCATCCTGGTAATGACCTACCCTACATCCTTGCACTGCCTTCATTCGCTGCTACTGCGTGGTATCATAATAAACTAAATGAGCCAAAACCTAAATTAGAAACGCTTGTAGCTGAAGTTGAACATTTTGCTATGAATGATTATGCGCTTGCACTAAACAAAGGTTCTTTACTTGAGCCCGAATCTTTCAATCAAATTGCAGAAAAACTCCATGATTATACAGGACTACCGGTAGAATATATACGAAAGGCAAATCTACGGGTTAGCGGTCCCCAGTTTGAACAGGCATTATTAGGAAAAGATAATGAAATTACCGGGCGGCTCGACTCCCGGTTCTCCGGGCCAGCTATAGATCCGCTAAGTGAATATGCACAGTATGACCCTATGGATTCCTATATTGATGCGGCTTTTACGGCAACCTTTAATAATTATGCCCGCACACAGCTTGATTATGGAACAGAAATGGATTATAAGGTTTACGGTCAGGTTTATCCCTGGGATTTTACCAGGGGAAAAGGTGAAGGTGGCATATTTCCAAATGTAATGAATGACCTTGCTCATGCGATGATCTATAATCCTGAAATGAAGGTAATGCTGAACATGGGTTACTTTGATTTAGGGACACCCTTCTTTGAAGGGATTTATGAAATGCAGCATCTACCGATACCAGTCTCTTTTCAAAAAAATATTGAATACGATTTATATTATTCAGGCCATATGGTATATCTGCATCCTGAATCCTTAAAAAAATTGCATGATAATGTAGCAAAATTTATCAATGAATCACATTAGGCCGCTTTGAGAAGTATAAGATAATTAAGAGGAGTTATCCTTCAACCAGAGGGAATTTAAATCTATATGATTTTAATTCCCATTTGCCTTTTCCATGAACAGATACCGGTCATCGTGCTTTTCCGGTTCTGCCATGGTATTCACATTTATATGCATCACTTCCACAGCCTTGTTTGCAATATTCTCCGGCCATTTAGGAACACCTAAACCATTTGGATTTCCGGATTTGATGAAATTGGCAAAAAAGGCCTCCATAATTTCTGAAACCTTGTAATCCTCCGGCTGCCAGTCATAGACGCGGTTGGTGGGAAGGTTTCCCATTGCGTATTCAATTTCTGCAGAATGAACCGCACCTGTTGCAGCAGGCTTCGCGACTGGTTTACTATCCGTCGTATCTTTTATTACACCGCCTGCAAGTCCTGCAACAGTATTTCCCATTTCCGGTCGCATGGCCGGCCGGGGCCTTTCAAAAAAATACCGGTACACCGGCTTTTTACCTGTTTTTCTATGTACATCACTCCATTTCCAGGTACTGTATGCAATAAAACGATCGCTGGCAAGGGCTGTTGCTGCTTTAATAACTTCCTCATCATTCTCTGCATGATAAACTTTAAGGGCTTCTTCTGCATTTTGTCCATATGTTTTATGAAGGGCTTTTTCATAATTATCAACCGTGGGCTTATTATTACCCAATATCATTTGGTAGGCCATTTCCTGCGAATTCCATCCGACAAGCAAGGGAACATGAGCCTGCTGCCCTGCCTGAAAAATTTCCAAAGGTGACCTGGGAAAGAAATAACCATCGATATCTACCGGAAACCTTCCATACATGGCATTTGCTGTAGCTTTCAGTAATTGTTCCGCAGACATCGCTCTTAGATCTGATAATGATTTTGCTCCAAGCTTCCTGGCAAAATCAGTACCGGAGTTTTCTGCCTGGTTCAGTGAAGCAGTTGGACCAAGATTCAAAAGTGACCCGCTCTCTCCAATGGCGCCTGCGATTAAATTCCTCGATAAAGGTGAAGCCATTTGTGCGCTTACTGAAAAAGAACCGGCAGATTCACCGGCAATAGTAATTTTTCCGGGATCTCCTCCAAATGCTTCAATATTTTGATGCACCCATTTCAGGGCAGCCGCCTGGTCCAGTAATCCATAGTTACCTGATGCGTGATGTGGAGATTCTTTGGTCAATTCCGGATGCGAAAGAAATCCAAAAACGCCTAACCTATAATTTACGGTAATAGCCACCATTCCCCGGCGAGACATACTTTCTCCGTCATACCTTGATTCAGAACCATCACCGCCAATAAAACCTCCCCCATAAAAATATACCAGTACCGGTAATTTTTCCTTGCCCGTTTTGGCTGGCGTCCAAATATTCAGATATAAGCAATCCTCGCTCATTCCGTTAGAACGAAAATTCATATCGCCAAAAACCGGCAACTGCATGGCGCGGGGACCAAATTTATCTGCCTTGCGGATGTCCTTCCAGCTTTTGACTGGCTGCGGTTCACGCCACCGAAAATCCCCAACCGGAGGCGCAGCAAATGGAACCCCTTTGAAGACGGAAACGCCTGATTCATCAATTCCTTCAAGCATTCCATTTGATGTTTTTACTGTAGGAGCGTCTTGTTTATTCAACTGGGCAAAACATGCCGGAATAAACATTATTACAAGTAATATATTTGATACTAATTTATTCATGTGGCAATCGTTTAATTTTTTATCGAAATTATTATCGAAGATAAGAAATGATTAAGGAAAGCTTACCGCATGGAATATGATTCTGAAACTGTCGTACCCAGGATTAAAATGCCTTCAGGTTGGTCATGGGTGGTAAATTCAATTAATGAGATCATGGCAAAGGGAGTAATGACTACCGTAAAGGCACACATGACAAATGACTCATTTCTGTTTACTTAGAAACGCATATATTAGTATTTAAGCCCGGCCGTAAAGTTTGCAGACATGAGCGGGGGCAATTACTCTAGTTAATTCATTTAAAATTACGCGAAATCCCTACATGATATTTTAAAGATTTCCATTTGTTCACTGACGTATCCATATCACAAATAAGATCTTTGCGTTCATAAAGTTTAGGGTCAAATTCGTTTCCATAGTTCATTTCAGTCTTTTCCAACTGATCAAGACAAACATAACAACGGCTGAAAATACCCAAAGAAATAATGCCTAAAAACTTCCGGATATTCTTAAAGGGATAATCAACTTGTTTGGCCTTTTCAATGCCGGATTCCAAAATGGTAGTGAAGAGGGCACGCAGTTCGTTTATTTTTCTTGCTGAAGTTACGAGCGTTTTTATACCTTGTTTATGGTCCTTATAGACATCAAAAATATCGTTACTTAGCTGCATGAGTCCGCCCAGACTGTACAACATTTTTTCCTCCGCATTACTCATATGGAAATCAAAAACACTCCTGTATAAAAGCACAGATTCGGCTCCTTTGCGAATCGTAATATCTTTCAGCCTTTCATGGGTAAGGCCTGGCATAACCTGCTCTTTGCTCCGCAATTGAGCAAGGTAAACCTTGTACAGGTGATCCTGCATCACCATTGGTTGCAACGTATTATTCAGCGCTGTTTTATAAAAATGAAGAAAAAGATTTTCGTTTATTGTATTAGATTTAAAGAGGTCAGGATTTCTTATCAGATCTTCAACTGCATTTTCAGACAACCTTTCTTCATCAAAAAAATCATCGAACAAACCTGTCATGCCACCCAGGCAGGTACTTCCCATCCGCTCTTTATTTGTCATTTCTTTTCCCCTTAATGCGCAAAAGGCTTCGCCCAATATAGCCGGCACAGCAAGTCCATAATAGCCGGTAATTTTCTTAAAATCATTGTCGTTGAGGCTGCCATCAGTTGCCTTTTTTGCATCTGATAATAGATGACCTATATTTTCCCGAATAAATTTTTTCTGTCGATTGATATTGGATATTACAATGAAGGGCTGTTTTATTGATGGGAAAAATGAAGTTATATTTTGAAAGGACATGTTTGTTTATTATTTTCTTTAAGCGGAGTGAAAATTATCAATAAAAGCTTTTTCAAACTATTGCTATTTGTTATCAAAATTGAACTTGGGAATGAATAAACCGGCCGCGAAATTATTACTAATATTCCTTAGAATTATTTTATATGAATTTCACTTCGATCTCCTTGTTATAAGCAGTTTCTGCCCACCTGGACATTCCTTTTGTCGATAGCCAGTTTTTGAAAAAGCGATTAGATATGACGGTGCTGATACCTTTTGAAAAAGCCCAGCCAGGTAAATTATTCAGGAATCTAAAATATTTTTCTTCTGATATTAATCGTTTACGGATTTCCCGATCATAATTGGTAAACATCTTCTCACTAAAGTCATTATGATGGGTGGCTTGTTGTAAAAATTTTGCAGCGATATACCCTGATATCATTCCTGAACCAACCCCTTCTCCTGATGAGGGACAAACGACGGAAGCCGCGTCTCCCAGCAAGAGCCAACCATCTCCATGTGCCTTGCGCCCACCACCGGATAATGGAATACCCCACCCTTTTACTCTTTCTAATGAATGTGCATGCTGAAATCGCTTTGTGAGAACAGGATCAGTTTTTATGAGATCTTCAAATGCCTTTCTTACATTAATATTCTTTTTAGCAATATGATTGCTGGCCATACCAAAGCCCACATTTGCCTCTCCACCGGGTAGCGGAAATATCCAGAAATAGGAAAAGGGAAGACTTTTGGGGAAATAAACTTCCAGCAGATTCTCCCGGTGCAAACCCTCAACACCTTTCCAATATTGCCTGACCGCGCCGGCATAATAATTTCTATCAATCCTTCGCTCTCCAAGATATTTTAGCACTATGGAATGATCACCATCTGCTCCGACAAGAAAACCAGTTTCAATTTCTATTTTACCTGAAGGACCTGAGCCTTCAAGCCTCCAGGTATTTCCTTCTTTTGTTATTTTTTCAATCCGGGTAGAAAACCTGGCATCTCCAATGGATCGGTCAATTTTGTTAACCAGGAGATTATCAAAATCACTTCTTTTACTCACAAAAAATACCGGCATCTTATTATGAACGTTTCTCTTTCCGTCGGCCTGATTCATAATATCAACCTGTTTGCCGCTAGGTAAAATAAAACGCAAGCCTGATGAAGCAGTAAAATTTTTCTTATTGGGTATTATTTCATTTCTTACGATTTCCGGGTCAATGTGATTCAAAACCCTTACAGCATTCAGGTCCAGTCCATCGCCACAAATTTTATCCCTCGGAAATTCTGCAGCATCTACGATAACATGCGAAATGCCCATTTTACCTAAAAATATACTTGCCGTAGTTCCCGCGGGACCTGCCCCGATGATGCAAATGGTAGTTTTGATTTTTTCAACATCCATAAATAACTAAATTAACAGCAGTATTATTTATTTAACCGCAATTAAAATTCCTTCAGGTCATTTGAAAGTATTTCGACATGTGGAAATAAGCAGGTAAATAATTGATCAATTTTCAAATATAATGGTTTCATTTTTTCTGTAAGGCCTAAATACTGGTATTTGCAGAAAAGATGATCAGCCTCATGATATTTTAGGATTGTAAATAATAGCTTTGAATATCACCTTTCAAAAAGCAGATACCAATATCTTCTAAAAAGTTTTGGTTATGATAATAATTGTATTTGGTTTACCTGGTTCAGGCAAGAGTTTCTTTGCATCCCGCTTAGCTGCCATGATAAAGGCTGAATATATTAATAGTGACAAGGTACGTCGGAAACTATTTTTAAGAAGATCCTATTCCACCCACGAAAAATTATCCGTTTACAATGTAATGCTGGAACAAATGATGGAGATTGTGAAGAAAAAAAAGAATGTAGTATTAGATGCGACCTTTTATAAGAATGCTATTAGGAAAAGATTCATTAAAAAAACCCAGAACAAAAACTATATTAAATTTATTGAAGTAAGGGCTGGTGCATCTTTAACAAAGAACCGATTAAAAACTCCAAGGGAAGATAGTGAGGCTGATTTTGGCGTTTACAAGAAAATAAAACTTTCATGGGAACCATTGCCTGATCCACACCTTATCCTGCATTCAACCAATAAAAATATTGCGGATATGCTGGAAAAAGCAAGAAATTACCTGAATATAGAAAATGACGAAGCGACAAATTGAGACATTACATTCAAGTGGAAAGTTTTCCGGAAATACCGGGATACCTGAATTGGTAGAAACGCATATTTCCTGGGTATTTTTGTGTGATTCTTTCGTCTATAAAATAAAAAAGCCAATCCATTATTCGTTTCTTGATTTTTCAACCATTGAGAAACGAAAATATTATTGTGAAAGAGAGATTGAGCTAAACCGAAGGCTTACAGATGATATGTATATTGATGTACAACCTGTTGTTGAAAACAAAGGGATCTTCTCCATCGGTAATGGGAAAGGAGCGGTATTGGATCATGCCGTTAAAATGAGAAAGCTCGATGGTGACAAGCAAATGAATAAACTTCTGCAGAAAGACAAGGTAACCAAAACTGACATTCAAAACCTCGCAGTAAAGATAGCCTCCTTTCACTCATCTACGGATATCATTTATGACAAAGACATTTTTGATATTCATCAGAAATTTATTGATTTAAGCAGTGAAAAAGATTACCTGCAAGGCAAACTTGAAATGAACAGCAGTTATATGATTGATCGGGCTATTGAAGTTTCCGGGGAATTTAACGAAAAAAACAAAGAACTTCTTGCCGGGCGCCTTCATGCTGGTTTTTACAGGGATGGTCACGGCGACCTGCACTCGAGAAATATTTTTTTACTTCCTTATCCGCAGCCATTCGATTGTATTGAATTTAATGATGATTTTCGCCAGATAGATGTACTCAATGAAATCGCCTTTCTTTGCATGGACCTTGACGCATATGAAAGAAGAGATCTGTCCGATTTGTTCCTTGACAGGTATAATAATTTATTTCCATCAATTAAAACAGAAGAGGAAAACAAACTCTTTATTTATTACAAGAGTTACCGGGCTAATATCCGCGCAAAGGTGAACAGCCTAAGATCAAGAGATGCAAGGGGTGATACCGAAAAGAATTCTATCTTATCTGAAGTTAGCAAGTATCTCCTTTTGATGAATCATTATATAGAAAAACTTACGTGAAATAAAACAGTAAATAATAGAGAAAATGAATTTATCACGTGGTATTACGTTGATGCCCGGATATTAATTGCCGGATTGCTGCCAGGTGGGCAAGCAAAACCAATGGCACTACAAAGGTTGGCAATAGATTAAAGGGAAAATACAAGATCGCAATATTTGGTTGATCGAATGCAAATTGCTGAAATGGAAACGGCGCGGACAATAGGGCATTTGCAAGTATATTAATAAGCAGCCCCAGGCAAAGTATATTCCAAATCAGGATCAACCTGCCTTTAATATTCTTTTTCACATAACCGAAGTAATAAATAATAGGAGCGCTTAGACCAGCTAAAATATCAAAATTCCTTCCTTCGAAAGTCATAAGGGCAGGAATAGCTTTCCGGACAAATAACCAAAAGAGCACGATTTCCACCAGAATCCGGACAATATGCAAAATGGTTAACATTTTTACGTCTAACCTATCCAGGTATCTTTTGCCTTTAGCAGTTGAAAAAAGCACAATGATGACCAGGAAGGGAATTATCGCCAATAACATCAGCCGGGGTGGAAAGGTATTAGTCTTTGTATAAAATCCCGAAAGCCCAATGATTGATTGAATTACGATCCATCCCAATATCGCAACCAAGGTCCTCCTGGAATTTCCGGCGGCTTTATAAAAAAGGTATACTGATAATAGCACAGTAAGTCCAAAAACGATGGTGATATATCCGGGTAGATTATCCACTTTCCTGATTAAAATTCTTTGTTACCTGTTTTGAATAAAATGCCCTTTTCCTGCGCCTTAAAACAATGGATTTTTTGAATTACAAGTAAACAAGGCAAAAAATAATTGCCTGCATTCTCCTGGTAGCGCATTCAAACAAATCATTAATCGAAGCTAACTTTCCATTTGTCGAAAAAGAACAATCATTTATCGAAGATAATAAAAAACCTACCTCTTTTGATACATCTTTGTATTCAGAATGAAAGACGAAATAAAAAATCCAAATCCTGAAAAATAAAAGATCCAAATCCAAACAAAACCAAATTCAACATCCTGAAGAAAAAAAACCAAGTGAATCCAACAATCCAAAAAACCAACAACACCTTTTCAAATGAAATGTATTGAAACACCATCTTTCCAAAACTTATCTAAAGAATTAAAGCCCCGTTCGCCGGGGTTTTTTTGTGTGGTTCTATAAATCCGGACCGGCGCAAACATAAGCTGCAGGAAGGTTGTACGTGTTATCGCTTGATCCATACCAATTATCGAAAAAGGAACAGCATTTACCGAGAATAATAAAATTACGCCTCTCTCTTTTGCATCTTTGAATAACCAAACAATAATTAAATATTTAATTAAGAAAATAAAAAAATGAATAAAAATTTTACACCAGTAGGTAAGTTTAACCTTTTACTTATCATTCTAACTTTACTTTTCTCTTATTCGATTAAAGCGCAAACAACTCCTAGTCTTGTCTTCAGTCAACCTAAATTAGTTGCCGGAACAAATGGTCAAATTGGAGCAACCTATAAATTTTCAAATGTTGTTCCAAACATAAATGCGTATGTGAAAATAGAAA
>OBLU010006720.1_pt1 | contig 10216 bp, 8 predicted proteins | sample 1518681 | NCBI WGS metagenome assembly OBLU01 (sample SAMEA3539304, study PRJEB22396) | soil metagenome | biome: tundra; feature: field; material: soil | place: USA | collected 2010-05 | depth 0.15 m
CACAGCATTTCTCATTACGTGCGCACGTTTGTCGCCGACTACGGTTACTGGGCCGTGGCCGTGGCGCTGCTGTGCGAGAACGCCGGCCTTCCCGTGCCCGGAGAGACCACGCTTTTGCTGGCGAGCTTTCTGGCCTACACGGAACATCGACTGCACCTCGGGTGGATCATCGTGATCGCTACCTGTGCGGCCACACTTGGGGACAATTTGGGCTACGCTCTCGGCTATTACGGTGGGCGCCCGCTGGTCGATCGCTATCAGAATTTCTTTCGCGTTCCCGAGAGTGCATTGAAACGCGGTGAGGCGCTCTTTGCCCGCTATGGCGCCTGGACCATTTTTCTTGCCCGCTTCATCTTTGGTATGCGCGTGATTGCCGGCCCGCTCGCGGGCACGTTGCGCATGCGCTGGCGAACATTCACTTTCTTCAATTTTCTGGGCGCTATCACGTGGGTGACATTTATCGCCTGTGCCGGATATCTGTTTGGACAGCAATGGAGGAGTCTGGTGCGCGCGGTGGAGCGCTTCAACATCGCGCTTGTGATCGTGCTGGCGGCGGGGATCGCTTATGTCTGGTGGAGACAGCGCAGAGGCCCGCCGCCGAGGAATGGCTGAAGCCGTTGTGATTCTGTCGTTATTGAGCTTACGATTTCGTTGCCTCCGGAAATTTGAAACCGATATAGGTCCCAGCGCTGAGCCCCATGAGCCCGAGCAGGGTCGTGTCGAACTCCGGCATCGTGAGATCGCGATTTACATTCTTGATAAAAACAATTCCCAATACTATCGTCCAGATAACCATCTGAAAGCGGTGAAAGCTGACGCCCCCTCCGTCGGAAAAGATGTCCAATAGTCCTCGACTCACTGGAATGGTTGTTGTCGTGGGCAGCTTGGCGAGCTGGGAAGTGACTTCGGCGAGGCGAGCAGTCTTCGCTTGAAGTTCCGCTGCCTCCAGGGTGCCGGAAGAAGGGTTAGAGCCAAGTTGAGCAATGCGGGCGTCCAAGGCGGTACGTTCCCCGCGCAGTTGATTTAGCTGAGTCTGTTCATTAGAGATCTTTTGCTGGTCGACAAAAATTGCCGACAATCCAGTAGCTGCACTGATGCCGATAAGGGCCAGAACGGAAGCGCTCAGTGTGTTCGTTTCGCCAGTGATGAGCCAGATGTACAGGTAGGACGCGATCACCACGTAAAACCACCATGCCATTTGGACTCGGCCGAGGCTAAGGGGGGCGCGCGAAGGCGGAACGGGGATTCCTCGCGTTGTATCCCGAAGAAGCTCTGTACGCCAAGCGAGTACAAGAAGCGCTACCAACAGCACTACCAGCAAAGCTTCGATGCCACGCGTGTACCATGGGTATACCGTGAGCGACAGCCCTACCGAAGAAGGAAAAGGCTGCATGTTGGAGTTGGGGCCGACCGACATCAGTATTTCGCCGTCCTGATGGCCGCGCGCCTCATTGACGATATCGATCCATTTCTTTCGCTCATTCTGATCGGTCAACGTAGGCCGTAGCGTAAAGTTGACATAGTCCTGATCGGGAAATATCAGGGCCGGCGTGACGCTGGAGAGCTTCTGGCCTGCGAGGTAGAGTCGCAATTCCGTACTATCGTGGTTCTTTGCCCATCTCGAGAGACCATGAATGGTTACGGTCACCGATTCTCCGAGGCGAGCGCGATTACTGGTGTTGATTATCTGGTGATTAGGTGCAGCGGCAGCAGTCTCTGCGCAATGTACAACATACACTTCGTCGTCCGCGCCTACGCGCGAACATTTGGGAGCAGTGGCTTGATTGGTCGGGGCCGATACAGACGTCGTCACATTTTGTGCCAGGCAATTGCATGTGAGCCCGGCAAGAATGAGGCGGGAAGCAAGGCGAGCAAGCAATCGACGATTCATCACTAGTCTCCTCTGGATTTCAATGGATTCACATCGAGCCTCTGATTGCGCCATGGGCTGCAAACGCGTGCCTACCAAGAACGCGGTTGCCTCACCACAGCGACCCTTAAATTGTAGTATTCACGCGCCCTCGTCAGTCAAGTAAGTCGGCCAACCCGATTCGGACTCTCTGTCTTCGGTCACTTCTCAACGGGAGCGCACCGTCGTATGCTGACCGGAGAACTTTCTGAGGTTCGAGAACATCGTGATCCCTAAAAGCGCGCCCGACTCATCTTCGCCTGGATTGTTGCGGTTCGGACTTTCGCAGGTTTGGGTGCGCTTTCTGTTTGCCATTGTTGGGTTGGTGCTGGCTTTTGGGGCGGCGCTGTTTTCTACCGTGTCGCGCGAGTCGGGGAACGTGTGGGGCACGATCATTCTGGCCTCGGCTGCGCTCATCCTGGCAACATTCGTTGGGCTTACGACCGTGCCTTACCTGGCGCGGCGGGTGGTGGCGGCTCGCGTACGGGAAGCGATGGATTACGAGGTGACGCGGGCGGGCATGATTTACATTCTGATTACGGTTGTGATCGGAATTGCCGCCATCAACACGGGCAACAACCTTCTGTACGTAGTCGTTGCAGCGCTGCTTTCCGCGATCATCGTGTCCGGAATTGCGTCGGCTGCCGTTCTCCGCAGCCTTGCACTCGATGTGCACTGGCCCGAGCATGTTTTTGCGGGACGTCCGATGATGGCGCGACTGCTGGTGCGGAACTGCAGCGCGTGGATGCCTTCGTTTTCTGTGCGCGTGGTTCCGGGCAAGCGCAAACCTGCACAGCGCTGGCGTTGGGAAGCCTATACCTTAGGCGTGCCTCGAAACCGCGCGCCCGAACAGCAGTGGATTCGCCTGCCCGACCGGCGGTTGCGGCGGGTCCGCGTGGAACCGGAACGGCCGATTCTGCAACACTCCGTCTACTTTCCTTTTCTGGCCACGGGGCAGGAGCTGTGCGCCGATCTCGAGATGAGTTTTCCGGCGCGCGGCCGTTATCACGAAAAGAACTTCGGGCTGGCCACGCGCTTTCCTTTTGCTTTCCTGATGAAGACCCGGCGCATTAATCTGGCGCGCGAAATCATCGTCTATCCGGTGGTCGAGCCTACCGAACAGTTTCTAGACGTCCTGCCCATGGTTACGGGCGAATTCGAGACGTTTGTGCGCGGACGCGGCTACGATCTTTACAGGATTCGCGAGTACATGCCGGAGGATTCGGCTCGTCACGTCGACTGGAAGGCCACCGCCCGTACGGGCGCTCTCAAAGTGCGGGAGTTCAGCCGCGAGGACGAACGCAAGCTGCGCATCGTGTTCGACAATCCTGCGCCGGGCGTGCTCGAGCCCGCGGTCTACGAGAGGGCGGTGCGCGTGGCGGCCTCGCTGGCCTGGCACTTCCACCACGAGGATGTGGAGGTTTCCTTCGTCGCGCCCGGGTTGGAACCGACGGCCGACGTGTTTGATTTCCTGCGCTACCTGGCATTGGTCGAGCCTCAGGAGGCGACCCCCATCTTCGGCCGCCTGCGGGCAAGCGAAGATTACAACGTGATCGTTACGGCGCGCGAGCGGGGCGAAATCCCGACTGCCTTCGCAATTTCCTCCTACGTGATCTCGCTGGGGAAGGCTCACCGATAGCGGTTTCGCGCGTGCGCGAGAACGACCCCGGGGGCTGAAGTGTGTGCGTGAGAACTCATTTTCGGGAAATTCGGTGAAATAGCGTGCATAAGAAATCCAGCCCCGGAGGGGCGAACTAGCTTAGCCCACCGCTTCAGCGGTGGGAAAAGTGGGAAAAATGATCGAAGTCCCGGAGGGACGACCCAGTTCTCACGCACTGAAGCCCCTACCGATTCAAGACGACTTACACGGCCCGGAAGGGCCGCTCTTGCACGGTTGTGCGAACATTCCGGAGTTTTTCAAGCAGAACTGTCACGCCGTGGGTGCATTCTCGCGCCGCTTCGCGGCTACGGACAGTGTTTCCGCTTCGTGGCTGAAAACTCCGCGGACGGCGCTGGTCCGCGGCTGCAAACTTTGGGTGCTGGTCCACTGTCAAGTGTGAAAATGCGGGTTCTCACGCCGACACTCTTGCGGATTCTGGGTGACGGCGGGTTCGGAATGTCCGATTGGCGACGGCCTATGGGGAGGGTAATGGTTACTAAGGTTACCTAAGTTGATTGACCCCGAAGGGCTAGGTGCCTCAGGATAGGTGGTGAAAGATCGAGGCGGCGCGATGCACCAAAAGTCGCGCCTTCGATCCACACGATCTCATGTCCTTGCACAGCCACGCTATGGCGATGTTTTTGTGGTGGACACAGCCGACCCTGCAATTGGTGGTGGCTGCGATCATGTGGCGCCGTAAACTCCACCGGCAGTTTCCGATCTTTTTTTACTTTCTGGTGGCGCAGGTTGTAAATTTTGCGGTCACCTACCCGCTCTACCACCTCGCCTCGTACCATTGGTATCTCTGGTACAAATGGTATTTCTGGTGCTATTGGACTGGGGAGGCCGTCAATGCCGTCCTTGGTTTTAAGGTCATTCACGAGATTTTCCTGGACGTCTTCCGCCCCTATCATGCGCTGAAAGACCTGGGCACTCCCATTTTCAAGTGGGCGGGCGCGGTCATGCTGCTGGTATCGGTGGTGGTGGCGGCGTCGAACTCCTTCCGGCAAGATCCAGTTGTGCACGCGGTCACGACATTGGAACGTGCCGTTTTTATGGTGCAGTTTGGACTTATTCTCTTCCTGATTCTGTTTTCGCGCTTCCTGGGGGTTTCGCGCAGGCAAACAAGTTTTGGGGTTGCGCTCGGCTTTGGACTTTTTGCCGGGACCGAACTGATGTTGTTGGCGATGCAGGCGGGAGGTCTGATTGGGCAAGTGACCTACAACCTGGTGAATATGTTGGCCTATAACGGTGGGGTAATTATTTGGCTCACCTACTCGTTGTTGCCAAAAGTTTCGCGCGACCCGAGGGTCAACTATTTGCAAACGCAGCGTTGGGAAAAGGGCTTGGCGGATCTTCAGCAAACGGGGCCCAGCAATTCATTGATCCCGATGTTCGAGGGGATGGTGGAACGCGCGTTTTCGCGGAGTTCGAGCGCGGAGGGTGGAGAGGATCACCTTCCTTTCCCGAGTCCACCTGCACCGACTAGCGTGAAGTCCGTTGCGGTCGGCTCCAACATTCGCCGGTAGGCTCGCGGAAGCCCGCGATAGCGTTTCCGCAAAACCTTGTCAAGAGGATTTTTGGCCCTCCCAAGCTCCTGCAATTCACGTGAGCTTAACCAAGTCGAACTGAAACCATCACTTTAAGTCACCTACGGGAAACCCTGTGTTCTTGCCTGCAAGAAAGCCCTAGCCTTGAGGAGGGCTGTCGGCGGGCGGTCTCCGTCTCGCCTTGAGACGGCTAAGGCCTCCTGAATCAGAAGCTTGCAGCGTATGTATAATGCCCGGTCGAATACTCGTCAATAATTGGCGAGTACTCGGCAGACCCTAAGGAGGAAAGTAAAATGAAACGTTCGCTCAGGGCGTTACTGCTGTTGGTAGGTTTGGTAGGGACATTCGCGTACGCTGCCGTGCCGAGAGTTACACACGGCCCGATCGCGATTTGCCCTCCCGACGGTGGGCCTTGCTAATCGCAACCCACAATCACCTAAGTACGACGACGTAACAGAAGCATCGGAATATAAATTTTGAGGCTGGCCTTTCTGGCCGGCCTTATTTTTTTGTTTCGCCCACGGGGACGGATTTTTCTTGGGCGGGCGGTTTGCCGTCATCGGATTGCTTCGCCGCCAGCCCCGATTGTTCGGCTGCCTCACCATTCTTTTCGATGTACTGGACGATAATTGAGATACGCCGGTTCGAGGGGTCCTGGGGATTCTTCTGGTTGCGCAACCGCTGGTCCGCAAAGCCGCGAACTTGCGAAACCTGATCGGCGCGCAAGCCGGACTGCTGCATCAGACGGCGTGCGGCATTGGCCCGGTCCGAGGAAAGCTCCCAGTTGCTGTAGCTGCGCGCGCCAACAAACGGTTTGGCGTCGGTGTGTCCTTCGACGGAAATATGATTGGGAACCTTGCCCAACTCGGCGGCCAGCAGGGCCACCATCTCTCGTCCGGTCTGGTTGAGCGCGGAACTCCCGCTGTCGAAAAACGTGCCCTTCTCCGATTCCAATAACTCAATCCGCAGACCTTCCGCGGTCACGGTCATCTCGACGTTTTTTTGCAGGCTTTCCAGATTGTTGATCTTCTCGATGCTTTTTTGCAGCTGTTCTTTGAGGTTCGCCATGTTTTGCTTGGTGACTTTGAGCTCTGGCGTGTTTTGTTGCATGGACTGGAACCCGTCGCCCGCTCCCGCCCCGGTTTCGCTGGTCCCGAATTTCTTTGAGGTTCCGGTAGGATCGCGAAAATATCCTGCGACCGCTTCCTGAACCGGCTTGTTGGTATTCAGCAGCCACAGGACGATGAACAGCGCCATCATGGCGGTGACGAAGTCGGCATAGGCCACCTTCCAGGCGCCGCCATGATGGCCGCCGTGGCCGCCTTTTTTCTTAATGACGATGATCGGTGGGGTTGGCATGGCGATGCGTTATCCCGCACCTCCGGCCGCGGCTGCAGCCTCGTCGCCGGGGGCTGCCTCCGACGTCGGCGCGCCATCAGTTCCGGCGGCCTCAGGCGCCGAAGCGGAGGCGGATGATCCCCGGTTACGGCAGGCCTGCTCCACCTCTTTGAACGAAGGACGGACGTGTCCGGGTACTGCTCGCCGTCCGATTTCAACCGCCATAATGGGAGCCACGCCCTTCAGAAAAGCGACCATCACTACCCGCATCACCTGCAAAAACGCGTGCTCTTCTTCGGCTGCCTTTCCCATTCGTGCCGCCACCGGACCCACCAAGCCGTAGCACAGCAGAATACCCAGAAACGTTCCCACCAGCGCCGCCGCTACCTTGTGTCCGATTTCTTCCGGCGGTCCGCCCAACGCTCCCATGGTGATGACGACTCCGAGCACGGCTGCCACAATGCCTAGTCCGGGCAACGAATCCGCCGTTGTGCTGAGCGCCGAAACTGGCTCCGACGCTCCCTGATGGTGCACCTCCATGTCGCTATCGAGCATCTGGTCGAGATCGAATACCTCGACGCCCCCGCTCACTGCCATTCGCATCGTGTCGCAAACGAAGTCGCAAAGATGGTGATTGGCGAGGAAGTCCTTGTACTTGGAGAACAGAGGGCTCTTGGGCGGGTCTTCAATATCGTTCTCGAGCGCCACGAGGCCTTCCTTGCGTGCCTTCTGCAGCAGTTCGTACATCATCTTCAGGGAATCGATGTAGCGTTGTTTGGTGAATTTCGAGGTCCCGAATACGCCGCCAATTCCACCGCCGATCTGTTTCAGAATATGCAGCGGGTTGGCGATCAAAACCGTGCCCGCGGCGGCCCCGCCGATGATGATCAACTCGGCGGGCTGGATCAACACTCGCAGGTTGCCGTGCTCCATCAGGTAGCCGGCAACGATGCAGCCGAAAACAACCACAATTCCAATGATCGCAAACATAGAACATCATCCTCGCAGCGGTTTGGCCTGCGCTCCGCTCTGCGCCGCACCTACTGCGCGGCCAGCGCCCGCCGCGTGCGTCGGTTCCAATCCATTCAGCAGCTTTTCGAGTTGGTCGCCGCGTTGCGCCACGGTGTGCATGACCACGGCCTGCACCGGAAAACAGTCGCCCCACCAGCGCACTTCCGAATTCGTGACGAGGCTCCAGACGGTCGCCGCTGCCGCAGCCGTCGCCACTGGATTTGCCGAGGGCAGCAGGGCGATGAATTCGTCCTCTCCCCAACGCCCCAGGAAATTCTGCGGGTCCAGGCTGTGCCGCAAGGTGCGGGCGGTCGTCTGCATGAAAGGGACGGCGGAGTGCGGCCCGTGTTTGGAGCGAAACTCGTCGAGACCCAGCACGCGAATGCGCAGCACTCCGAAGCCATGGCGCGCTTCCTGCATCCCCTCAATCCATTCTCCGAGCACTGCCCGGGTCAGGCGATGGGATGGAACTCCAGTCACCGCGTCGAGGCAACCGAACATGGACGGCGCACCGGATTCGTTTTCGTTTTCGTTTTCGTTTTGGGAGGCCATCGGTTCTTCGAACAGAACGATTGCGCCCTCGACCGTGTCCCCGTTCCTGACAATCGCATGGCTACGGATTTTCACCGACACCCGGTGCCCCTGCTTGTGCAGGTAAAAGGCAGTAATCTGTCGTGGCTGCCCGTCGCGCAGCGTAGCCATCACCGCACAGTTGTCGCCACACAAGGTGCGCCCGTGGTGATCACAGGCCTCGACGATATGTTCGGTGCACATCCGTCCTACGACTTCGTGCGAAAGATGCCCGACGATGTGTTCCGCGCGCCGGTTCCAGAACCGAATTCGGTGGTCCCGATCCACGATATAAATACCCACCGGCAACTCTTCCAGGGCGGTGCGGAAAAATCCCGGATTGTCGAAAAAGTTGGAAGGCATGGCCGACGAACTCCGCCATTGAGTTCATCGGCAAAAGGGAGGGGAACTTCAAGGAGGCAGCGGTGTATGGAACGCGCTAAGAGATTCCTTAGCAGACTGCTGAAAGAGTCGTTCCCGAGTGAGAGTTGTCACTTCAGCGGCTAAACAGGCTGCGGAAAAACTCGATTTCGTATCAGGGTATCGCTTTAGCGATACCACAAGTCGGTTGTTATCAATGGCCCCTTTAGGGGCTGAGGTCAGCATGTCGACTTTTTCCGCAGCCTGTAAAGCCGCATTCAAAACAGCGCAGTTATCGCAACGCTGAAGCGTTGCGCCACCCACAATCAAGCGCTGGGCGGGACACGATGCCAGGAAGAAAACGGTCGTCTGAAGTTCTTAGGCGGCGGGTCTTGCGCGCGAACTGAGCATCCGCACTAACTCCTCAACCTCGAATACCGGTGGTTGGCAAGTGAGGCCCGCGCACACGACCGCAAACGATCGTCCCGCAGCGAGCGCCGGAAGGTGCGGAATTGTTTCTGCCAATGCCGGGGGAAGATTTTGCGCGACTGCCTTGTCGGCATCCAACTGCACCACCGCTGTATTCAAAGAAAGCGACCGGCGCGCCGCCCGATGCAATTCGGCCGCCGCCTGGTCTCTTCCTACCACTACGACCTGCATATGCGGGACAGTGAAGCGGGCTACGGCCAGGCCATACGTCGCCGCGAAAATTCCGTGCTGACCGGCTACTCCGGCATATACCTCGAGGGTCTGCTCGGCTTGTTCCCGATGCGACGCCTGGTTCGAATAGCCGTGCAGGCGCAGCAAGGCGATGGCTGCCGCGGAATTTCCCGCGGGAGTGGGCGAATCCTGGAATGGTCTCCGGCGCGTCCCTAAGATCCCGTGCGCGGTTTGCTGTTTTGCCGGGTCGCCTGCTGGGCCGCCGCGCGTCTCCGTATCAAAGAACCCGCCCGCTTCTTGATCGAAAAATCCCGCCACCATCGCGTCCGCAATGGTGCGCGCGAAACGAAAGTAGCTCAGGTCGGCTGTTGCCTCGTAGGCATCCAGGCAGGCAATCACCGTGAAGGCATAATCGTCCAGCACGCCCGCCGTCTCGCGCAGCTCAGCCTTGGGATCCGAATATGCGATGACATGCCGCAGTGTGGCGCGGGCGCCCTCGCCCGCGGAAGTTGTTGCTGATCTTGTTTCGGCGTCCCATCCTTCCGCGAGAAGCCGGTCTAACGAGCGCAGCGCAAAATGCTTTGCATCCGGGAGATCCAGCACGTTCGCCGCTTCCAGGTACGCGGAGACGCACATCGCATTCCATCCCACATACACGGTCTTGTCGACGTAAGGTGTCGGACGCTGCAGGCGCGCCGCATACATTTGTTTCTTCGCCGCCGCCAGCAGATCACGGACACGGTCTTCATTCATGTCGAGCCGTCTTGCGATCTCGTCCACTCCCGCGCGAATATAGAGCACATTTTTCGCGGGATCGTGATGCATCTCTCCAATTTCGCCGATGTCGTAATGCAGTTCGGCCACGCGTGCCTCATCCTCGTTTAGAGCCGCGCGGGCCTCGTCGAGAGTCCAGGTGAAATAGTCGCCGTCATCGTCCATCGAGTAGTCGGCGTCCTGTGAGGCGTAGAAGCCGCCATGCGCGCGGTCGCTTAGCCACTCGTCAATCCAGCGAATGATGTCACGCGCGACGTCCGCAAAACACTCGTCCTCCGTCGCCTGATAGGCATGCACGTAGTTCTTCAGCAGTTCGGAGTTGTCGTAACACATCTTCTCGAAGTGCGGCACGATCCAGCGCTCATCGACCGAGTAGCGATGGAA
>OBLU010006721.1_pt1 | contig 10215 bp, 6 predicted proteins | sample 1518681 | NCBI WGS metagenome assembly OBLU01 (sample SAMEA3539304, study PRJEB22396) | soil metagenome | biome: tundra; feature: field; material: soil | place: USA | collected 2010-05 | depth 0.15 m
GCCTTATTTTATTGGATTTTTCTCGTTGCCGGAGAGGGCTGTCACTCCGCATCTGCTCCGGAAACCCAACAAACCCAATAAACAAGAGTTCGTCAACGGGCCGGTCTGATTTTGCGACACCCTTGCGAACCGCTTTTCGGAGCCTTTCAAATTTCCAGGAAAGGCTGGTGAAGTCGTCGGCTTCGTGGTGCAGGCGCTAATCCATTGGGCCTCGAGTCGTAGACGCCGACATCTCCTCTCAATGCCTCGATGCGCCCAGTGAAGGGTTCAAGCCGCGGCAGCGGCGGTTGCCGGACATGCACTCCAGTCGTCATGACAGCCGCAAGGGGGATGCGGCGGTGTCTTAATCGGAATTGTTGCGAGCAGACCAGGCGGTCATACCCGCAGGGGCCTTCCAGCTTAGTAACTGATCGATAGGCGGCGAGTTACGACACCGACAACATTCCCCTCAACTGGGATTACCGAACGTCCGCTTCGCGCCATAAGCCGCCGCTCGGTCCGCCTCGAGAAACGAAAATTTGCTGGAATTTCCTGCGACAAACCCGGACTGCGCAGAAAGCGCTGATAAATCAGGATTTGCTGGCTAGTTTAATTGGCGGTCCACATGACTCGAACATGCGACCTACGGTTTAGGAAACCGTTTTCAATTCAATAATGTCAGTAGCTTAAGTTCGTCGTGTTGCAAATGTGTTGCATCGACGGGCCACAGCAAACCTTCGTTCGCCATTCCGTTCTTTGAGAAAGGGGGATGAGAGGGAGGGATGGTCCGAAGATTGCAAAAAAACTCAATAAAATCAGGACTACTCGATCCGCCCGCTAATGTCGTGTGTACCAGTGTAGTGTCTCGAAGTCGGCGGGATTTGCTAAGCCCACCGTTCCAAAATCACACCCATCCGCTGAGGGCGGCCGAGCCCCTGAGCTTCGGTCGGGCGTTGCCGGTCGTGTGGTGTTTCGGCAGGCTGTGCCGGCGGCACCCCCTCACGGATTCTTGTTTGCGGTCGTCTCGCGCTTTAGGATTTGATAAAGAACCGGCTCGATGTAACGGCGAAACTGGTCTGGATTCTCGCTCATCGGAAAGTGACCGAGCCTCTCCATGATTGTTACTTGCGCTCCGGGAATGCTACGAGCCGTGCGAAGCGTGTCCTCTGGTGTACAGGAAAAATCATATTCACCAGTCAGCAGATAGAGCGGGCATTTTCGGGTATCTATTTTGTCGATTCTGCCACGCAGGTCGCCATCTACGCGGTAAAAATGCAGGTCGCCCTTGAAGACGCCGGGCCCGCCCTGCATGTAGCTCCAAAGTGTCTCCCTACGTGCATTCTGAGGTCCCTGCGGCGCGATGAGTCCGGATACCAGCGCCGCACACACTTCACCCCCATGGACGTCAGGTCTGTGAAGCCAGCTTGTATCATACCAGGGCTGCTGGAAATCGGCCGCTTCAAGCCCGATTAGAGCGCGGAATTCGCTGGCGTAATCGATGGCGAGATTTAGGACGATACGTCCGCCAATCGAGCATCCCATTACTACCGGACGCTCCAGCGAAAGCGCGCTGCAGAACGCACGAATTGTTTGCGTATAGCTCGCTGTCGTAAGCTGGTACTCTTCACCAGCCCGGTCGTCAGGCGGATTCGACTTGCCATGCCAGGGCATATCGAAAGCCAAGATCCTGTAATGCTTGGTCAGCTCAGCGTCACAGAGCAAATGACGCCACTGCCTACCATCCGATCCCGCGGTATGCAGACAGACAAGAGGAATTCCAGATCCATTTTCCTCAAAATAGATACGATGCATGACCCCTTCGATCTCGAAACGGATATAGCGGCCGACGATCGGCTCCAAATGGCCAGTCATGCGGATTGTCCGGAAATTGCCGGCCGCGGGAGCGCCAATAAATCCTTGAAATACTGAAGATGGGTCATAAACGGATACAGGTCACCAGTGAGAGACGCCTCTCCTTTCTGTGTCAGCGCCAAAAGATCGTGCCAGCCGGGCTTGGGCTCGGGGCGCCAATACTCGACCCATGCTGAAGACGACGCCGTGTAACTGAACCGCCAGGATGGCATAGGCTTTGATGCGGCCGATATTTCGGTGATCAGCCCCTGACGAATTGAAACCAAGAACGGCCCGCCGATCGGGCCAAGCAGACAATCGACGTTCAACATTTTTCCGATACGAACAAGGGCGCGGTCGGCCTGAAGCAATGAGGGCAGAGATTCAAACGTCTTGGTAACCTGTGGGTCCGCCGCAGCGGTCCCAACCAGTTGATCAGAAATATCGGCAATGCTGTTGGCCATCATTTACTTCCTTCTTTCTGCAGCGGAGTTCTGACAGAGATAAGGCCCGGTGAAGATATCCAGTCAATTTCTCTCCTCGCCGCGTCACCCGAGCGCAATATCTAGCCAGCCGAGCGCGTTAACGGTTACTCGATCTCCTGCATCGACGATGACCGTCGTGGTCTCCGCCTCGACAATTGCGGGACCCATGAAAGCGTGACCGGGCTGCAAGGCATCGAGCAAATAAACCGCAGTGTCGCGCCATTCACCGAAGAACGCCTGACGCGTTGTTCGCGGTGAACAGATCGCGCCGGACGGCGCCATTCCCACACTTTCTCCGCGCTGCGACACGTCGCCGATCGCCGCCACACGCGCATTGACGAACACAACTTCCTGATCCCGCGATGCGTAGGTATAGAGCTCCTCGTGGCGACGATGAAAGCGATCTTCGATTTCATCGACGAGGGAGCCTACGTTCCAGTCGAGATTGTCGAGAGGAACGTCGATCTCAAAAATCTGCTCGCCGTAGCGCATCTCGGCGGAACGCTCGATGGTCATAGGCCCACCGAACCATGAGCGAAGCCGGCCAGCGGCCCGTTGCTCCAACTGAGAAAATAGCCTGCGCACCTCTTCCGCAGAAATGCGAGCACCTGCGCCGTAATGCGTCCGGCTCATTTCGTATCTTAGGTCGCTGGTCAACATACCCCATGCCGACAGTACCGATGCGGCAGTCGGGACAATGATACGCTTTATGTCCAGTTCCCGCGCGACTTCAGCCGCATGCAAGCCCGCCGCGCCACCAAAACTCAGGAGCGCGAACCGCCGCGGATCGACGCCGCGACGCAATGTCATTAGCCGGATGCCGTCCGCCATCTTCAAGTTGATCATCCGGTAGATCCCTGCGGCGGCTTCCAGCCGCGCCAGACCTAGCGATGCCGCAACTCGATCGATCGCTGTTTCCGCCGCCACCCGATCGAGCGGGCGATGTCCTCCCATAAAAGCGGCCGCATCGAGATAGCCGAGAACGACATTGGCATCGGTGACGGCTGCCGCGGTACCGCCATTGCCGTAGCAGGCCGGCCCCGGCAACGAGCCCGCGCTTTCCGGACCCACGCGCAAGGTCCGCCCGGCATCCACGCTGGCGATAGATCCACCGCCGGCCGCGATGCTGGCGATGTCCAGACTGCGCAATGCGATGCGCTGCCCGGCGAGCATTCCGCCGGCGGAAAGCGATGCACGGCCGCCCGAAATAAGCGAAATGTCGGTACTGGTCCCTCCCATGTCGAACGACACGAGATCCGGAATACCAAGGAGATCGGCGCACCGCTTGGCGCCCGAAATGCCGCCGGCGGGTCCCGAAAGCACCGTACCCGCGGCAAGGCGCGACGCTTCCTCGACCGGAGCCATGCCGCCATGCGACAGGATGATGAACAGGCTGCCTTTGAAACCCGCTTCGACGAGCCGCTGCTTCAGATTGGTCAAATAGTGCAGCACCAACGGCATGACATAGGCGTTTACAATGGTGGTCGAGACGCGCTCAAATTCCTTGATCTGTGGCAACACATCGCTCGACCGCGAAACAGTTACACCCGGCAACTCCCGCGTCAGGCGCTCGACCGCGGCGATTTCGTGAACAGGGTTTAGGTAAGAATGCAAAAAGCAAATTGCGACCGATGTGGCGCCGGAACGGTGAATGGCGGCGATGGCGTCATCGAGTGATTGATCGTGGAGCGGCGTTGCGACCTCGCCACTGGCCTTGAGCCGCTCCCTCACGCCGAAGCGAAGCTCGCGCGGTACGATCGGTTCGGGCGGAGACGAACGCAAATCGTAGCGGTCATCTTTGAGACCTTCGCGCATCTCTACGATATCGCGATGGCCCTCGGTTGTAAGAAGCGCGACAACGGCGCCTTTTCGTTCCAGCAAGGCATTGGTCGCGACCGTTGTGCCGTGAACGATCCGGTCCGTCACAGCAAGCATTTCAGCGCAAGTCAGCTTCAGCCGTCGCGCAAGTTCCTCCAGCCCTGCCATGACGCCGATAGATTGATCGGCAGGCGTCGACGGTGATTTCGCGAATACGATTGCCCCGCTCTCGTCGATCGAGACCAAATCGGTGTATGTCCCGCCGACGTCGATCCCAATTGTGAACATCGTCAGGAACCCTGCCCCTGCGCCGCGCTATCTTGAACAAGAAGACCTTGCTCGCGGTCGCGCTGACGAGCCTGCGGCAATCGGTGGCTGGGCGGTCCCCAACCACCACCGCCGGATGAACGTATTTCAAGCCAATCGCCAGGGAGAATCTCGACACCGACTTCCTTGGTGCGCAACGTGCGCGGCGCACGACCTGCGGATACCAGGCGGTATTCGTGAGGAACACCATCTAAACCGCCAAGCATCCCGCACGGACCGTGGCGCACGCCATCGCCCGCGGTGTTGGCAAGCGCAGGCTTTGCCGTTTCCAGCACCAGATCGAGGGCGACGCCGAGGCCGCCGCGAAACTTTCCGTCGCCGCCGGAGCCTGCACGAAACTCATGGTGGCGGAAATACAGGGGAAACCGCACCTCGGCGACTTCGATGCTGCCGAACTTGATGCCGCCCACCGTGTGCCATTCGCCGATCGACGACCAGCCGTCGCCGCCTGACGAGGCCCCGCCGCCGGGGCGAGCCTGAAACATGTGCCAGATGAAATTCCGGCCCGAGCGCGGATCTTCTCCCTGGATCGCGATTCGGAAGCGGCGGCTCCATCCCGCCATGGCGCGGTCCGGGCACGAGGCCGACATCGCCTTGACGATGGCCTCGACAATCTCGTTCGAGGGATGGCTGGTGCAGAGTGTCACCGGCCGACCCGGATCGGCCCAGACGATGGTGCCTTGCTTCGCAATCACCTTGAGCGGCCGCAAGGCCCCCGCATTCTTGGGAATGTCGGCGTCGATCAAATAGGCGAAGGCCATCACCACCGCCGCCTGCATGTTGGCATGCGAGGAATTGACAAAACTTGTCGACTGGGGATCGGAGTCCGACAGGTCAACCTCGACATCGCTGCCCGACTTCGTGACCTTTGCCGCTATCCTGATGTCATTGCGGCCATGACCGTCGTCGTCGAGGAACGCCTCGCCGTAGAACACGCCGTCTTTCCATGTCGAAACCACCGCCCGCGTTTGCTGCTCGGCGGCGTCAAGGATGGTCTCTACCGCCGCCTCGACAACAGGTGCGCCGAATTCCGCGAACAAACGCGAAAGCCGGCGCTCTCCCAGGTGCGCCGCCCCGACCATCGCCGCCAGATCGCCGCGAAACTCGCGCGGATTGCGAATGTTCAGAGCCAGCAAGTCGAGCAGATCGTCGCGCAGGCGTCCGGCTTCGTATAGCTTGATCGGGGGAACACGAAGTCCCTCCTGAAAGATCTCAGTCGCGCCGGGATTATAGCCGCCATGTGTGGCGCCGCCGATGTCGCTCTGGTGCGCACGAACGATAGTCCAGAGCAACCTGCGCTCGCCATCGAAGATCGGTACGAACGCGGTGAGATCAGGCAAATGACTGCCGCCGTGATAGGGATCGTTCAGGAGAATAACGTCGCCCGGCCGGACATCCCTGAACCTCTCCTCGACGGCGAGCGTCGCCCATGGCAGCGCACCAACATGAACAGGAATGTGATCGGCTTGCGCGATCAGGCGTCCGCGCGTGTCGCAAATCGCGAGCGAGAAGTCCCGGCTGGAGTTGAGGATCTGCGAATAGGATGTGCGAAGCATGGCTTCGCCCATTTCCTTGACGATCGAGCTCAGACGGTGCTGAACGACAGATCGCGTGATCGGATCGATCTTAATGGACATGTGCTTCTGCCGCAAGGATGCTGCCTCCGGTTGAGTTCGTCAGGCCAAGATTGATATCTCTGCGAGAGCTTCCGATGCTGCCGCGACAATCGTATCGATATCGAGGTCGGTCATCGGCGTCGACAGCGCCATCAGCCCGTATCCGGCGGCCAGTACGCCTCGATTGAGCAGTCCCCGATTGAAGATCGCCTGACGTTGCGCTTCCTGTTCAGTCGTGTAGGCGGACCGATAGTCGCGGATCGGACGATCGGCAAAATGGATCTTCAGTAGCGAACCCAGCCCGACGGTTCCGCCAGGGACGCCGCTTCGGCGGAAGGCTTCGTCGATGCCGGTGCGGACCGCTTTGCCGATAACATCGAGACGTGCGAACGCCGCTTCATCAAGCAACTCCATTGCCGCCAGACCGGCGCGCATCGTCACAGGATTGGCTGAAAATGTACCGCCATGTGGAAGCGCCGGCTTGCCGGAACTCGGATCGAACACGGCCATATATTCCCTGCGGCCCGCAATGGCGCCAACCGGAAAGCCGCCGCCAATGATCTTTCCCAGCGTCGTCAGGTCGGGATCGATGCCCCACAATCCCTGCGCTCCGCGGTAGCCCAAGCGAAAGGTGATGACCTCATCGAAGATCAGCAGAGCTCCGACTTCACGAGTGATCTGGCGCAATCCTTCAAGATAGGTTTGGTCCGCCGGTGCAAGACCCGCGCGGTTCGGCATCGGGTCGACAAGAACGCAGGCGAGCTCCGGGCCATGTTCTCGGATCAGGCGGACGGCAGCTTCCGTATCGTTGAAGGGAATAGTGAGCACATCGGCCAGGACGTTATCCGGAGTACCCTTGGCGTAGGCCACCGAAACAGGGGCATTGCGGCCCCACAGTTCAGGCGTCGGATCAAGGCTCACTTCAGCGTAGTCATAAGATCCATGATAGGCGCCCTCGCACTTGGCAATTTTCGGGCGGCCTGTAAACGCCCGGGCCGCCTTCAGCGCCATCATCACCGCCTCGGTTCCGGAATTTGCGAAACGGACCTGGTCAACCGACGGCAATCGCGAGGCAAGGAGTTCGGCAAGGTCGATCTCGGACTCCGTCGGCAGGCCGAACGCCGATCCGAGCGAGAGCTGCCGGGTGGCGGCCTCGATCAGTGCAGGATGCGCGTGGCCGTGGATCAGCGAGGTAAAATTGTTTATGCAATCGATGAATTCATTGCCGTCCACATCCCAGACCCGGCAACCTCCACCGCGTTCGGCGTAAATCGGATAGGGCTTCATGAATACGGTGGTGCGCGTGTTGCCACCTGGCAAACTCGCCAAGGCACGATAGTACAAAGAATGAGACCGCGACTTGAAATCAGGATACATTTCTTGTCCTTGAACCGGATATCCGGCAGCCCGGATCGGCGTCGGGCAAGCTCCCATTTGGTCCGAAATCGCGTGCAGGCACCTCAAGCAAACTGCGTCCTCCTCCAGAATATTTGTCGGGTCGGCGGCCTCGGCAAGAAGCCGATCCGGCGGTCCGATTCAGTGCACCGGCAATAACGCTTCACAAGTCCATCGAGTGCGTCCGAGCGAGATGCCGGTGGTGCTCCAATCCATCCGGTATCTTTGCACGGGCGTCTCCTCTCTTCGCGGCGCAAGGAACCGCAACCCTCGATCGCCCTGCTCTGCGGTTTATTTCTTTTCGAGATACGGGCAATGGCCCTCTTCAATTGGCCGGAACGCCTGATTGCCCGGAATCTCGGCGAGTAGCTTGTAGTAGTCATACTTGAACTTGGACTCCTCAGGCGACTTTACCTGCATCAGGAACATTTTGTGCAGCACGCGTCCGTCCGGACGGATGACGATGTTGTCATTGTACATATCGTTGACAGGCATATCGTGCATCTTGGCCGCGATGACCTTCGGGTCGGTACTATTGGCGGCTTGCCCCGCGCGCAAATAATGCAGAATGCCGCTATATGTCCCGGCGTGGATCATGGTTGGCAGCCGACCGTCGTTCAGTGCCATAAAGCGCTTAGTCCATGCTCGGGTTTTTTCGGTCATATCCCAATAGAACGAGTTGGTGATCACCAAGCCTTGCGCAGCTGGCAGTCCCAGCGCTTGGACATCGGTAATGAAGACGAGCAGACCGGCGAGACGTTGCCCACCTCGGACGATACCGAATTCGGCCGATTGCTTGATCGAGTTGATGGTATCGGCGCCGGCATTGGCGAGCCCGATAACCTTGGCTTTCGAGGCCTGCGCCTGCAATAGCGCGGAGGCGAAGTCACTGGTATTGAGCGGATGCTTCACCGAACCGAGAACCTTGCCGCCGCCGGCGACCACAAACGCTCCGGTATCGCGCTCGAGCGCATGACCGAATGCGTAGTCGGCAGTTAGAAAGAACCAGGTATCACCGCCCTGCTTGACCAGTGCCTTAGCGGTCCCGTTCGCCAGAGCATAGGTGTCGTATGTGAAGTGAAATCCTGTGGGCGAGCAGGCCTTTCCGGTGAAGTCGGACGATGCGGGAGCGCTAATGATAAAGACTCGGCCCTTATCGCGGGTGACCTCCTGAATGGCCAGTCCGGCCGAAGAGCTGGCGCCGTCGGCGATGATGTCGACATGCTCGGTGTCGATCCATTGGCGGGCGATCGCGGAGGCAATGTCCGGTTTGTTCTGGTGGTCGGCCGCGATAATTTCGATGCGTTTGTCGAGAAGCTTGCCGCCGAAATCTTCGACGGCGAGCTTCGCCGCGATGAGCGAACCCTTACCGCCAACATCGGCGTAGGGGCCCGACTGGTCGTTGAGGATGCCGATCCTTATGACATCTCCAGTTCCCTGTGCTTGAGCGGCCCCGGCCATGCAGGCCAACGCCAGAGCGCTTAACATTCGTAGGGCTAATTTAATCATCTTCGCCTCCTCCTCTAATTATAAACACTTCCTCTGGATTCCCGTTCGAAACAGAGTCACTGCACTTCCACCGACTCGTCTTGCCCAATGACGACCAGAACCTGGTTCGCCATCACCGTCTGCTGCTTGCGGCACCGCACTTCGCGCACCACGCCGGTAAAAGGAGCGAGAACTTGATTTTCCATCTTCATCGCTTCGACGACTGCAACTACGGCGCCCTTGGCAACGCGATCGCCCACCACCACAGTGACGACCACGACAACGCCGGGCATCGGCGCGATCGCCGCATTCTTGACTTCTGACCCGATCGGATCGGGGGCGCTAGTGAATGTGAGCACGACGCGATCACCACCGACCACGAGCTCCAGCCGTTCCTGCACGGCGAGCGCGTACCATGCAGTACCGTCAATGGTGCCTTGCCACCATGTACCGTCGAATGATGCCGTTACGAGGTACGCACACTCCGCGATCTTCACCGTCAAGGCACCGCATCTCTCGGCCCAAAGACAGACCTCGATTGGACTACTTCGGTGGTAAAACGTCTGCCGCCCGAGGGGCGCTTCGGGATCGAGATGTCGCCGGTCGAAGGGATCGCCATGTCCGCCCCAAGGAGAGAGTTGCGCTGCACGCGCCGTCATCGACCGGAAGACGGCGGTTGCCGCGGCAGCCGCGGCCGGAACGGCCTCTCCTCCCGACAAAGTTGCGATGTGACGGTCGATGAAATCCGTATCCATTCGTCCGGCCGCGACCTCGGGATGGGCCAGCAGACGCCACAAAAAGCCGAGGTTGGTTGTCAGCCCCGCCAGACGGCTGCGGGAAATGCCGTCGCGCAAAGCGAGCAATGCGCTCGCCCGATCGTCGGCCCAGGCGGTGAGCTTCGCCACCATAGGATCGTAGAATGGCGGCACGTCGCCGGCATCGTTCAGGCCCGCATCCACGCGCAGGCCAGGCGGCCAGACGATGCCTAGCGCACGTCCCGGGCACGGCTGAAATCCGGCGCTTGGATCCTCGGCGTAGACACGCGCTTCAATCGCATGGCCGCGGCATCCGATCTCCTCTTGCGTCAGCGGAAGTCGCTCTCCGGACGCGACGCGCAATTGCCATTCGACGAGGTCGATGCCGGTGATCGCTTCAGTGACGGAATGCTCAACCTGGAGCCGGGTATTTACTTCGAGAAAATAGAATGAGCCGGCCTGGTCGAGAATGAACTCGAAGGTGCCTGCATTGACGTAGCC
>OBLU010006722.1_pt1 | contig 10213 bp, 8 predicted proteins | sample 1518681 | NCBI WGS metagenome assembly OBLU01 (sample SAMEA3539304, study PRJEB22396) | soil metagenome | biome: tundra; feature: field; material: soil | place: USA | collected 2010-05 | depth 0.15 m
AACTTGAGGTTGGTTGCGGGGGGTGGATTTGAACCACCGACCTTTGGGTTATGAGCCCACAGGGAATAGGAATTACAACAACTTACAAGATGCGGGTGGCTACCTTAAAACCTTGTAAGGAACGCTACGGAACCCTTATTGGACAGCTAACGGACAGTCGACTTCGGGCGACATTTGCTGCGGGGTTCGGAGTGAAGCTATTAGACCTCGTTCGGGTTGTCCAGGGCACTGCAAGTCTTCAGACTAGCCCCATTTTTCAATGTTGGGACCTTGGGTACTTCCAGTCAAGCGCGTGCGCGGATCCTCTTATCGCGAGGGCTCCCTGCGGCGACCACAAGAGACAAATGGAGACACAACGAAATCCTCGCTAGTGTTTGTCACATTCACTTCTACTTGTTGCCGGCGGTAGCTTCCCAGACCGCCACTCTGGAACCACGTCCTTCAACGCGGGTGGTCACTGGCAGATCACTTTTTGCTGATTAAGGCCGATGATCGCCTTCTCCGGAAGGGCGGGCTGAAAGCGAGTGTAGACCACCGAATAGGTCTGAGTGTTCTCGTCTGCTTTGCCCGAACTTCCTGTCACAGAAACAGCCAAGGTCCCGTCGGCGTTGTAGAAGGTATCTTGCGAGCGGTTGGCGGCGTAAGCGTGCGTCTTCTTGAAGCCTGGAAGGTGAGCGCCATACCACACGAGGGTGGCGTCTACCTTGGAGTCATAAACGGTATAGAAGTCGGCTTGCATTTTGCTCTTGCAGACGTTCGACTCGGGCAAACGGGTGGGATCGTTACCTAGATGGAGCCGAGAATCGGTGGCTGGATAGAGAGGAAGATTTGTCAGCGGGTCTGCCGTCAGGAGTTTCGTGTTGCCACCCGCGATCACAACGAAGCAAAAGACCAGCGAGATTGCGAGAATTACTGAGGGTTTCATGTTTCTGCTCTGCATTGGCCACGTGAACCAGATTTGATCGCTCGCCATGCATTGCATCGATGTCTCCGTGATCGCCTGGTTCAGGGGTGACATTTGATTTCAATGCGAAGGTCGGGAGGCCCCTTAGAATCCGGCGCCTCCACTATTTCAACGGCGTGCATAGGTTCGGGCTTCATCCACTCCACACTCCATGCGCCGGGATGAACTGCCTCGTCCGTACTCGGAATGTCCCGGACGCTGTCGTCCGCGCGATGGTAACGAACATGTGGTGTCTTGCCACCCGTATCCCAACTGAGAAGGAGACTCGGCCAACGGTGGTGATGCATCGGCACCGTCATACCCGGAGAAACCTTGACTTCGAGCACGCGTACGAATGCGTTTTCAAAAATTACTCTGTGGCTCTTGGGCGCAGCTTGCACAGCGTCGAAGCCGTCGGGAAAATCCGATTTGTCTTGCCCGTAGGCGTAAAAATGTCTCGCGAAGAGAACAAGGCTACTAACAACCAAGGCGGCGCACAACGCTCGCCTTCGGGTATCGAACAAGCCCTTCTGATTCTTCATGCTGCTACCGCTCCTGTTCTCTTGTAGAAGAGCTGCTGTTGAGCAGCGCATCGACGGATGTTGCTACTTTCTCGAAAGCGCCGGTCCTACTTACCCTCACTATTTGCACCGTTCAGCGCCGCAGTGGTAACAGGTATGCGGGGTTTCTCTCGAAGAGCGCCACCAAAGAATTGGCGATCTGCCTGGCGCATGTCCCAAGCGATAACCGAGGACGGTGTGATCTGGATTGTGACGTCGTCCCATGCGGCGAACACCGGACCCACACTCGCGTCCGCAAGTGCCGTTTCGCTTAGATACTTGCGATGAATCTGCGCATTACTCTTCTGCGACAAGTCGACGGTCAGGGTTTGTGCTGTCCCCGTTATGGTGATGCCGCAGGATGCTGCAGGGTCGCGAGCGTCGACCATTAAGGAGACCTTTGGGTTGGAGTGCAGGTTTCGTGCCTTTCGGCTACGCGAGGAAGTGGCCGCAAAGACATGCGTACCGTCGAACCAATACCACACCGCAACCATGTGGATGGAACCGTCCGGATTCTCAGTTGCAAGCGACGCGATATGTCGGGCGTCCAACAACTCTCTGACCAGGGCATCTGCAAAGGAAGCCATCGTGAAGTCTCCTCTTCTTGTTCTTGTCTTGGTATGTACTACGGCTTAACCTCATAAAAGGTGGCCATACCCGCTTCCATGTGATCGTCGATGTGACAGTGAAACATCCAAATGCCCGGATTATCAGGCACCATATCCACCGTTACCATCTCGGCCGGGAGAAGCGCGACAACGTCGGTGCGCTTTCCGTCTCGCAGCACGGTGTTGCCGTGCCAGTGTGGGGTGTGGAGACTGAAAAATTCGCCCAGTGCGAGCAGATACCAGCGGACATGCTCTCCCTGTTTCATGGTCATCAGCGGCCCGGTGCCATAGATGTAGCCATTGATCGAGAACTTGGTGTTGGCAACGGTAAATCCGGACCCAAGAAATGAGGGGTTGCCCTCTCCATCGACGGGCAGGAATTCAGTCTTGTTTACTCCTTTCGGATCGCTCGTATAAGTCTGAAGATTGTGTTCCAGATACCAGCTCGTGTTCTCATCAAAGAACATGTACAGGCAAACGATTTCCCGATCCACGTCTTTCGGTTTGCCGTCGGCGTCGGCCATGCCGCGCCGCGTGATCACGATCGCTCCGACTAATCCGCTCTGCACATCTTTGGCTTCGTTCGTATGCGAATGGTAGAGCCATACGATCGAACTCGGGTCATTCGGCCCTGGGCCGGCGCGTTCCGGAACCTTCCACGTATAGGTGTAAGTGCCGCCGGGCGGGACTGCGTCGTCAGCCTTGGCTGCACCTGACGTGCCGTCTTCATACAAAGCGCCCTCGGAACTCTTGTCGTAGAAGACTCCATGGGGGTGCATGCTGTAGGGATGCGTGGCGTTGTTCTTGAAGACGACACGGATTTTATCGCCGACTTCGGCCCGCAAAATGGGACCGAGAATACCGGCGTGTTCCCAGTCGGGAGCGCGCGGCTTGAGTTTGGTGAAGGTCGCATCAGTGTATTCGCGATAGAGAGCCTTGCGGTAGACGGTACCGATGCGATGCGGCCCTCGTTCGGTGAAAACTTTGGAATTTCCCTCGAACTTCATGCCCATCATTTTGTTGATGCCTCCGGGAGCGTAGTCCCATTCGACCTCGTCGGCAGCAACGTAATAGGTGCGAACTTTTGACTCCGAACCCGTTTGCGATGGCTGGGCAATACCTTCAGCGGGAAACGTCATAACGACAGCTATCAGCGCAGCGGCCAAGAATCTGAACATGTTGGAATTTCCCCTTTTCCTTGTAGCTTGAAATTTGCTTGCGTACGTGCACGATCTCAGATTGCCGATACGAGAACCGCGCCAGGACGCGGTTCCCCTCCCTGCCGGCCGGTCCCGTTTTCGGCGAAACCGAATTCTGGCTAGGCCAACGCAGCCAGCTTCATTGGCCGGTTCCCCCTAACGGAATCAGTTGCGGGCTTCCGGGCACGCTGTCTTTAATGCTGAGCGTGGCGGTTCGGGAGCCGGTCGACTTCGGTGTGAACGCCACGCTAATCGAACAACTCGAACCTGCGACCAACGTTGACGGCGCGAGCGGACAGGTCGTGGTTTCGGCAAAGTCGGCCGCGTTCGCTCCAGTGATCTTCGGTTTGCTGATGGTGATCGGCGTGCCGCTTGGGTTGCCGATGGTGATCGTCTGCGGATTGCTCTTGATGCCAACTTTCTCCGTGCCAAAGTTCAACGTATTGGGGAAGATTCCGATGACCGGAAGATTGAGCAGGACGGAGACCGTCCCGGCAGAAGCATTGGGCACGGCAAGATCGGCACCGCCGTCGCCATTCAGGTCGGCTGCGGCAAGGTACGATGGGAACAGACCCACTGGATAACTGACGGGAGGTTGGAAGGTGCCATCGCCGTTCCCGAAAAGAAGTGAGGCGGTGCCGGGGCAATTCGATCCGGGCACGCCACAATCGCTGTTCGTAACGGCCAGATCTAAGACCCCGTCGCCGTTGAAGTCGCCAACAACCAGACCGAACGGATAGTTGCCCGCCGGATAGTCGACATTGGTCTGGAGAGTGCCATCGCCATTCCCGAGCAGGATGGATACCGTGTTCGAGTAGGTGTTAAGGGCGGCGATATCAGGTTTGCCGTCATGATTGAAGTCTCCGGCTACGACGACAATCGGGTCATCCGCTGCAGGCAGTGTATAGGTAGTCGCGGGCTGAAAAGTCCCATCCCCGTTGCCCAGCAAGACGGAGATCGTGTCAGCACCGGTGTTGGCGCTGACCAGATCGAGCTTGCCATCGAGGTTGAGGTCGACGGCAACAACCGAATCCGGAAACAACCCTGCCATATAGTCCACATGGGAGGAGAATCCGCCTCTTCCATCGCCCAACGAAACGGAAAGGGAGAAGGCGTCGTCGTTCGCGGTCACCAAGTCCAGGTTGCCATCACCGTTGAAGTCGCCGCTTGCAAGTCCCAACGGATAGGGACCAACGGCCACACCAGGAGCGGCTTGGAAAGTGCCGTCGCTCTTGTCCAGCAGAATGGAAACGAGGTTCGACCCGGCGTCGGCCAGCGCTAAGTCGGGGAGTCCGTCCCCGTTGAAATCGCCGGTAGTTAAACCGGCTGGACCGAACGCGGTGGCATAGGCGACCGGGGACTTGAATGTTCCGGGGCCCTTACCGAGCAAAATCGACGCGGTGTTTGTTGCGAAATCAGCAACCGCTAGATCGGGGATGTGGTCGCCATTGAAATCCGCAATGGTCAGGCCGAAGGGCACGGTTGATGCCCCGAGGCTGATGTCGGCGCGGGTCTGGAATTTACCTCCCGTTTCCCCGGCAAGAATAGTGACGCTATTCGATCCTGAATTGGCGACCAGCAAGTCAAGTTTGCCGTCGCCGTTCAGATCGGTGGCGAGCACCCCCCAAGGATTCACGCCAACTCCATAAATTTTCCTCGTCTGGAAGGTTCCATTGCTGTTGCCGAATAAAACCGACACGGTGTTATCACTCGAGGAGGCGACAGCCAGATCCTGCTTGCCATCGCCGTTAAAGTCGGCGACCGCAAGACCATAGGGACTGTTTCCAGCGGGGTAATCGACGTGCGATTGAAATGTGCCATCGCCTTTGCCCAGCAGGATCGAAACCGTGTTGCTGGTAGCGTTGGTAGTCGCCAGATCGAGTTTGTGGTCGCCGTTAAAGTCGCCGGCCACGATGGCTACGGGAATTGCCCCTGTCGCATACTGCACCGGAGGCTGAAAAGTCCCGTCGCCATTGCCCAGCAAAATGGCAACCTGGTCGGAAGGTCCCGCGACCGCCAGGTCAACCCGATTGTCGCCATTGAAGTCGCCCGCGACAATGGCTTCGGCACTATTTCCGGCCGGATAAGTGACCGCGGGCTGAAGGGTTCCGTCGCCGTTGCCCAACAGAATGACGATGGATTCATTGACTCCCACGACCGCCGCGAGATCCATCTTGCCGTCGTGGTTGAAGTCCGCCGCGATCACTTGAGAAACAAAACCGCCCACGGAGTAATCGACGTGCGTTTGAAACGTGCCGTCTCCCTTACCCAACAGGATCGACACTGTGCCGCTGGACCAGTTTGCGACCGCCAAGTCCAGATTGTGGTCACCGTTGAAGTCCGCGACGCAGAGACCATCGGGCAACAAGCCGGCGGTGTAATCCACGCGGGGCTGATAAGTGCCATCGGGGTTAGCCAGGTAGATCGAGACTGAGCCGGGATAACTGTAGTTGGCCACTGCGATGCTTTGCGGGCCGCCCGTCTGAAAAGCGCCGACTGCGACGGCGTTGGGATAGTAGCCAGTAGCCAGATCCATTCGGCCAAAAACGTATCTCTCGGCGGCGACAGGCGCGCCCGCCAAGCGGACCGGTTGCAGCGGAGATGTTTGAGGAGCATCGTCGCGCGAGCGCGGATCGAAGCGCGCGGGCGGCGATTGCGCTGCCGTCGCCGCCGGAGAAGTTTGTCCAGAGTGGGACAGAATTTGCTCCAGGCGCTGCTTGACCGAACGGTTGCGCGGAGATTCCGCAGAAGGAGCCAGGTCCTCGCTTTGCGCCGCCATGATCGCCGGGAAAAGCAACGCCAGGGTCAGGGTGAGGAGATTTCGGAAATACATTTCGTTTCTGCTGCGCATGACATCCTCCTGCTGGATTTGACTTTCTTATCGGTCGGCCAAAATCGAATGCCGGGGAGCGCGCCGCCAGGAGACGGCGGCTCCTCGGGCACCCTCCCACGTCAATCCGCTACGTAGTAGACGTACTGGTTGTTCTGCAAAGAGAAGCCAGCGAATGCGCTGCCGAAATCAGCCAAGGTCCCACCGTTAGTCAAAACAGTCAGGTCCTCGTTTGACCAGGTCGTCGGCGTGGGCTGAAAGAGATGGTTGACATCGGTTCCGGAGCCGTAATAGACGTTGACCTGGTTCTTGGGGCCGCTCGTGAAAGCGATAACCTGGTTATAAGCAGTTGGCACAGGACTTTTCGTTTTTTTCGTCAAGTCACTGCTGGTCCACTTCTTGTTGTTGGTCGAGGCTAATTGCGAAAGGTGCAACAAAGGTGCGATGTAGTAAACGCGCATTTTCTTGGTGCCCGGGATTACCAGCGCCGCGAGGACGCAGTTGTCGCACCACGTCGAAGTCTTGGTCAGTGCAGACAAATCTTCGTCAGACCAGGACGAGTTGTTGTAAACCAATTCGTGAACGTGGCCTGTGGCGGAAGACATAAAATAGACGTATTGAAAGTTGCCGATATTGAATCCGGCCATCTTAAAGGGACTGTCAGAGAGTGCACTGTCGCCGCCAGTGAGATTGGTCAAATCCTGGTCTTGCCAGTTTGAGCCATTGGTGTTGAACATCTGGTGAATGTGCTGATGGCTAAAATCGGCGAGTTCCATGTAGTACACATGCACGGCTGGAGTGGTGGTAAAGGCCAGCAAATTAAATTGCGAAACCTGTGGGCCTCCGGTCTGGGCGGTCAGGTCGGAGTCGGTCCAGTTGTAGTTGTCGTAGAGCAGTTGGTGAAGATGGTTGTTATCGCTGACGTAGTAGACATACTGATAATTACCCACGGAAAATCCGGTAACGACGGTGCCGTTAAGGGCTTTGGCGCCGCCCGACAAAACCGTCAGGTCTTCGTCGCTCCAGCTGACTCCGTTGTAGAAGAGTTGGTGCACGTCGAAGGTGAGATTCTCGCCAGACCCTGCATAGTAGACATGTGCTTGATCGTTTGGCATTGTGGCGAACGCGGCGAGAGCGTCGAAAGTGGGCCCGGAGCCATTGAGGCTCTGGTCCATCCAGTTGGAGCCATCGTAGGAGAGTTGATGAACCTGCTGCCCAAAGGCGGGCAGGGCGGCGAGTGAAAGCAGGATCGACACAATACGCAATCCGAAATACAATCGGCGTCCCGTTCCTGGATAGATAGCTTTGCTGATCATGGATTTCTCCTCAGTTTCGCGAATCGGTGCTTAATTCACATCCTGGGGAAGTCGCCGTTGTGACCTGGTGGCGACTCCCTGCAGGCGCTTTAATCCATTCATCACGTAATAGACGAATTGGAGGTTTCGCCGCGGATAACCAGCCATTTCCAAATGGAGACGAACCGGCCATATCCACTACTCCATGCCAGGCTTCAATCGCCCAGGTAAAACACATTCGGCAAGTTCTGCAGAGAGAGCACGGAGATTCCGCCCTGCGGAGTCACGCCCGCGCCTCCGCTCTCGGCGGTCAGATCGATGTTTTGCCAGGTTGTTGCATGGGAGGGAAGTAGAAACTGATCGACGTGACCTTGCCCCGAAATGTAGTAGACCTGGAGTTGATTGTTCGCAGTGTTGAGGCCCGCCATGGACGTGCCAGGGTACGCTGGCGGAGTTTTTGTCTTCTTCGTCAAATCGGAGCTGCTCCACTTCACGTTGTTGGTGGAAGCCAGCTGCAAAATGTGATTGTTTTCATCTTGGACATAGACCCTCAACTTCTTCGTGCCAGGCAGTACAAAGGCATCGACGCCATTCCCATACACCGAGGGAAGACTGTTGGTTAGAGCCGTCAGATCTTCATCGGACCAGCTCAGGTTGTTGTACAGAAATTGGTGAACGTGACCGGAGTAATCAAGGAAGTAAATATATTGATAGTTGCCGATGTTGAATCCCGTCACTCCATTCCCGTACTCCGAAGCGCCACCCGTGATCACGGTGAGATCCTGGTCCTGCCAGTTCGTGCCGTTGGTGTTAAAAATCTGGTGGACGTGACCGGTGTTGACGTCTGTATAGAAGACGTGCACTGCGGGCGATGTGGTGAAGGCAACCAATTGCCCATACGCTTGTGGACCTCCGACTATTTTCGTCAGGTCGGTATCGGCCCAAGCGCTGTTGTTGTAAAGCAATTGATGAACGTCGTTGTTAACATCGAAGTAATAAACGTACTGGTAGTTTCCAACCGAGAAGGCAGCAACCGGGTACGGGTCAGCCTCCGGCGCACCCGTTTCAGCCGTCAGATCTTCATCACTCCAGTTTGTGCCGTTATAGAAAAGTTGATGCACATGGTATGGGTAGCCGGCAAAGTAGTAGACATGCTCCTGATTGTTGGGCGTTGTCAGAATTGAAGCGATTCGCGAGAAAACGTACGTTTGGGCTCCGCCAAGACTCTGGTCTACCCACGTAGAGCCGTTATAAGAAAGTTGATGAACCCGCTGCCCGTAGGCGGGCAGGGCGGCGAATGAAAGCAGAGTCGACAAAATACATAACCCGAAAGACAACCGGCGTCCCGTTCCTGGACAGACAGCTTTGCTGATCATAAATTTCTCCTCAGTTTCGCGAATAGTTGCTTAATCACATCCTGGGAAGTCGCCGTTGTGACCTCGGTGGCGACTCCCTGCAGACGCTTTACTTCCAAGCCAGGCTTCAATCGCCCTCGTAAAACACGTAAGGCAGGTTCTGCAGAGAGAACCCGGCGATACCGCTGTTCGCGACCGCACCGCCGATGGGACCGGGCATCAGATCGCTGTTTTGCCACGTAGTTGCGTGGGCTGGAAGCAGGAACTGGTTGATGTGACTTTGCTCCGAATCGTAGTAGACCTGGAGCTGGCTGTTCGCACTGGCGAAACCGGCAATGGACGTGCCTGGGTATCCTGGCGACGGCGCTTTTGTCTTCTTCGTTAAATCGGAGCTGCTCCACTTCACGTTGTTGGTGGAAGACAGCTGCAAAATGTGAAGATTTTCAGCCTGGACATAGACGCGCAACTTCTTCGTGCCAGGGACGACAAAGGCAGCGACGGAATTTCCAAACTGAGAGGGAAGGCTTTTGGTTAAAGCCGTCAGATCTTCATCGGACCAGTTCAAGTTGTTGTAAAGAAATTGGTGGACGTGACCGGCGCTATTAAGGAAGTAAATGTATTGATAGTTGCCGATGTTGAATCCGGATACTCCTTCTCCACCGACCGTAGCCCCACCGGTGACGGCGGTCAGATCCTGGTCCTGCCAGTTCGTGCCGTTGGTGTTAAAAATCTGGTGGACGTCATTGTTGTCTCCTTCGGTATAAAAGACGTGCACTGCGGGCGATGTGGTAAAAGCAACCAATTGTCCACGGGCCTGGGGGCCCCCGGTGATTTCTGTCAGGTCGGTATCAGCCCAACCGCTGTTGTTGTAAAGCAACTGATGAACGTGGCCGTAGAGATCGACATAATAAACGTATTGGTAGTTCCCAACCGAGAAGGCGGTAACAGAGAATGGGTTAGTCTGCGACGCGCCCGTTTTAGCCGTCAAATCTTCGTCAGCCCAGTTTGTGCCGTTATAGAAGAGCTGATGCACATCGGCTGAGTCCCCTGCGAAGTAGTAGACATGCTCCTGATTGTTGGGCGTTGTCAGAATCGAGGCGATGGATGTGATAACGGTCGTTTGGGCACTGGGGAGCTGCTCGTCTACCCACGCAGAACCGTTGTAGGAAAGTTGATGGACGTGTTGCCCATAGGCAGGCAGGGCGGCGAGCGAAATCAGAATCGACAAAATGCATAATCCGAAAGACAACCGGCGTCCCGATCCTGGATAGATAGCTGTGCTGATCATGAATTTCTCCTCGGCGCTGTCGTAAATCTTCAATGTTTTTTCAATTTCTGAGGTTCCGAACACTGCGCAGTGATTTGGTATTACTGCGCCACATAAAACAGGTACTGATCCTTGCCCAGTGAAAACCCTGTCAAG
>OBLU010006723.1_pt1 | contig 10213 bp, 14 predicted proteins | sample 1518681 | NCBI WGS metagenome assembly OBLU01 (sample SAMEA3539304, study PRJEB22396) | soil metagenome | biome: tundra; feature: field; material: soil | place: USA | collected 2010-05 | depth 0.15 m
CGGCCTGCGCCGGCCCGAAGCCCGGGCGGTGGGCGCCACCTGCGGCGGGATCCGGGTCTGGTCGCTGTACGCAAGTATCAAACCCGTGTTAGGCTGAGCCTACGGCTTCACCAGGGAGGACACGGGATCATGGGCAACATACTCGGGGCGGCCAGGCTCAGCCGCAAGACTGACGAATCAACGTCCATTGAACGGCAGATAGAGCAGATCACTTACACCGCGAAAGCTCGCGGCGATAACCTCGTTCACACTACCGAAGACAGCGACGTAAGCGGGGGTATCTCCCCGTTTGCCCGTGAAGGTCTAGGCCCGTGGCTGACCGATCCCGAGAAAATCAATCAGTGGGACACGCTGATTATCCCGAAGCTAGACCGTCTCACCCGTTCGCTAAAGCACTTTGACGAAATAGTCGAATGGTGCGACCGCAACGGAAAGACGCTCGTCTCAGTTAGCGAAGCTCTTGACCTTTCAACGTCAACCGGCCGCATGTTCGCGAACATCCTGGCTATGTTCGCTCAATTCGAGCGCGAGCGTATCGGGGAGCGACGTCGTGAAGCTGGCGTCAAGATGCGCGAAAATGGATGGTGGCAGGGTGGCCAGGCACCATACGGCTACCGGCCCGTTAAAGTAGATTCACATTGGGAACTACGGGAAGACCCGACACAGCGCGGAATATTGGAGCGCATAGCCAGCCACCTAATCGCGGGAATGTCGCGTAGGTCAATCGGCCGTAGCCTAGATGCGGACGGAATTCCCACGCCAAAGAACGCTAAGGCATGGGGCGAGCGGACCATAACCCTCATCCTCAAGAAGATCATCAATGACGATGACCCTATTCTTGACCAAGACACTCGCGCCAAGGTGGCCGAAAAGCTCGAAGACAAGAGCGTCGGTTGGACTAAGCGCGGAGAGTCCCCGCTATTCCTTAACGTCGCTTACTGCCCGTGCGGAAAGCCGCTGTACTCGCGCCGCTGGGAGAACAAGACTAGCGGAAAACTTTACGAGTACTACCGGTGTGCGGACAAGTGCCAGGTGTCGAAAGACATTCCCATGACGGAACTGGACGCCGTGGCGGAAATGCTGTTCACGTCACCGGAATACGGGCAGAGGATTCCGGTAGTCCGGGTTAGCGTTCAGCGTGGCCGAAGCGCCAAAGCTGAAATGAAAGCCATAGAGCGCCAGATGGATACGCTAGACAAAACCGCTGACGACTACATTAGCCAGATAACCGAGCTGGCCGCCGAGCTGAAGAGACTACGGAATGCCAGCACGACGGCAGACCAGTACAGCGAAACGGACACCGGCCTGACGCTGGCCGGTTACTGGCCGACAATCGACCGTGAGGCAAAGCGTCAGCTACTTCTGGATAACGAAGTCAAGCTGACTGACGTCACGCGCGGAGGCGGCCAGGTCGAGGCCGTCGTGCCTGACCGATTCGTGATCCGTAGCGAGGTGTAGCTAGGACGCAAGACCAGACCCCCGGCAGGGATTGCCTGCCGGGGGTCTTTCGTCTGCCTGCGGCCAACCTGACAGCCTTCTAGGCCCATCTGGCCGCAACGCCGTAATGCCTCTGCGCGCCCGTGAGAGCGCGACACGGCGGCCAGCACGGGCCAGCATGACCGGGGGGGGGGGTCACGCTGGCCAGCTTGCTTGGCTCACGGGGCCGACACAGGGCCGGTGGCCGCCGGCCACCTGGCCGGCTACCAGGCGAAGAGCTGGCCGCATGATGCCCTGTATGACGCTTTGGTCTCTCCGGTGATGTGATTTAGGTCACAGGACCAAGGACTCCTAAAAGATCATGAATCAAAGGTCATGAGCTATTTGTCGGCCGATGTTGACACTATGCCGCTCCGCTGAAATCCCAGACTCGCTCTTACCCTTGCTGACATGAGCCAACGGAACAACCAACAGAGAGAGCAGGAGATGACAGAACAAAAGCCAATGACCTACCGGCAGATCAAAGGTTACATCGAACGCCAAGGATGGCCAGCCGTTCACACGTCGGGCGACGACCCTATGCCATGGGGAGTGGACCAATGGCTGAATCATGAAGTCATACCGGCTATCAGCAAGACAGGTCGCTACGAATTCCCGTCAGACCTCGACCTGATCTGCCCACACACAAACCCGCTAAAGACGGGCCGGTATGCGACGGAGCCAATCGAGTAGCAATTATAAGAGCGGAATCGGGAATATCGGAGGCACTTTATTTGTTACGGTTAATAGAGGGAGCGATATTCGCTCGACCTCTCTACATACTTCCCGAGTGCTGATCACACTAATCGGGACTCAAACGGTGGCCAGCCCTAGCGGGTTTACTCGCCAGTTTTCCCGCTAGGCTGGCCACCCCCTTATATAACTGGCGAGAAACTATGGACCAGAAAGTAACCCCGGAGTCATTCAAGGCTTACCGAGCATGGCAAAAGTACATGCTGGCGACCCACCCAAAGCTAAGCAACGGATGCACGGAGCCGACCCTAAAGCTGTACTGCTTTGCCATGGCAAGCCATGGCGCTAACGGGCTCGGGTGCTATGCCAGCGATGCCGTCATAGCCAAAGAGACCGGCAAGAACCAAGCCAAGCTGATACGGCCCTACCGGCATGAGGCATTGCGGCTTGGCTGGTTCGTGCGGACTGGCGGGACCAAAGGTCGTACTCAGGTCTTGGATATAGCGATTCCAGCGGATATCGAATCGGGTACACGTATACCGATTCCAGCGGTTGCCGAAACTCCGCGAGTTTCAGCGGACGGCCACGTTTCCGGCGCCTACGCGGTTGACTGTCCAGGCTGCCAGAAATACCAGCGCGACGTCGAGTGGGGTGACGCAGACTCAAGCGTTCCGGCATACGAGATTCACCAGCAAGCCCTAGCGCCATTAGGGTGCTCAGCACCCTAATGCACTCCGGGCCTATTGGGGTGCTCTGGTCTGCCTATTGAGGTGCTCAGCACCCTGGCATTGAGGTGCTCAGCACCTCACTACCAAGTATATGACCAAGTAAAAGAACAAGAGCTGCTGGGCCGACTTCGGCCCAGTGATTGACAGTCTTGTTACTGGCCGGTAAACCGCCCAGGTTATTATCATCACCGCTGGATCTTTTCTCCGCTGGGAGCGAGCAACGGGCGCTAGCCCGTTGTGAGCGTTCCGGGTTTAGGGTTTAAGGCTACGACGTCTCCGCTAACGCGAAGTCGCCCAAGATTCAACCTCCGCTGAATCATTCATTCAACCACTGCCAATTCAACCACCGTCGCCTATGAGCGACCTGGCTCGTAAAGAGACGGAAAACATGCCCACAGTGCCGACCCCACGTCGTCGCACCATCGGAATGCCAGCCATTAGGTCAAAGCAGCTAGCACTGGCCGCCGCTGCGCTTGGCCTAACCTCAGAGCAGACGATTCAGTCGTTTATCACCGCCGGCCTACTTAGCTTGGCAACCACGACAAAGCCTTTGCCATGGCGCTAGCCAGGTCGGCAGGAATGACGTGGGACGACCTTGCCAAGGCTGATTCAACAGACGTGCTCGCTAGGTTGCTGCCATGAGCAATACCGGCTATGACGTTACCCGGCGCTGCCGCGAATGCCACGCTGACACTAAAGTCAACGTTTATGTCTTGCCGACCGTGGTTGAAATCATATGCCGTACTTGCGGAGCTGAGTATCAGCTCCCCAGATTCTTAAAAAGCGTGCTGCCGTGAAAGCACGCTATACAAAAGACATGACACGGAACCGCCTACCGGCACGCGGTAAACCTGTCCGGCAGTCATCTAGGATGACACCCCTTTTATGGGGAAACGGATAACACGGCAACCCCCGGTCGGTCTGTTGTGAGCCGACCGGGGCTTGCTGAATCCACTTACAAGACTTAGTGAATTTACCGGGCTGATGATCCGGTCGGGTGCTTACCCTTTCCTACCGGCCGTCGATCTCTCCGGTTATCCCGCGCTTGCGTTCCCTTGCCTTGACGCAAGCGCGGGAATTCTTTAATCCCCGCGCTTGCACTGCCTATCGGAGTGCCTATTCGGGAGTGCTATTGGAGTGTCTGCAAGGGGAATTCCAGGCCGTTATGCCCGGCCCGCGGTCGGGCAATTGGGTGCCATTGTTGCGCGCAATGCGCCAGCAATTCCGCTGGGAATGCACCGCAGGGGTAGAGGAGGTCGAACCTTCAGAACCTTGCGACCTCCGCGTACCGCTCCCCCGGCACGCGCTGGCCGGCTCGTAATCCTCGCCCTTTTCCGCTGGTCAGCGCCTCGCACATCGCTGGCCGACCCTGCGTAACCGCTGGTCGGGAGCCTCACGAGGCATCACCAGTAACACGGAATGGCGCTAAAAGCGCGCTGAAAAGCGCTAAAGAGCCGAAAAGAACGTAATATCACTCCACAGACTTAATTGCCGTGACGCACTTACGGAATCCGTAAGCCGCAATACCGGCAGCCTGCAAAAGCCGTGCCAACCTCCGCTTTTGCAGCTATTTCCGTTGGCATCATAAGCGCTTTAGCCGGGGCTTTCTGTCCCACTCAGCGCGTATCCAGAGGGATACCCGTAATGACAGATTACACGGTTCATCCTGATTCCTTTTCCAGCATCGAGCTGCGTGCCGACGAGGATATCGATAGCTACATTTCAAAGGCCCGCGGATTTAGCAGCGTAGCGGAATTTAGAGAATTTCGCGATGCCAATCCGCAGCGGCGCAAGGAAATGCGCAAGGACCGGGACCGGGATAACACCAGGGTCGATAGCGACGATTGCGATCGTCGCCGCACCCTAGAGCTTTTGAAGGCCACATGAGCAATTACCGTAAAGAACTAAAGACCGAGCGCAAGGCGAAGGTCGCGGAGATGTCGCGCATTATGGGTGACGGAAACCGCCAGCTTTCCAACGCAGACCGCACCCATTTTGACAGCCTCAAGCTGGACATTGACAGCATTGATGCTCGTATCAGTGGCTTGACCGGCGGCACCGATTACCGGGGAAAGACTGCCAGCAAGAAGAGCGAGACTCGCGACAAGCGCAGCTATAAGCATAACGACCGCGTAACCGGCCGGACGGCCGAAGTGCTCGATTCCGGTATGAGCATGCGCAAGTGGGTCGACCGCGCTGCGCAGAATGGCATGACCGTCGAATCTCGCGACGGCCGCCCGCAGCGGATTGTCGGCTCTGACTTCGACGAAAATGCTTACTGGGGTGCTCGGCTTGGGCTATCTAAGCCTAATGCCGAAGTGCGTACCCTGAATGAGGATACGGTCGGCTCTGGTCTTGCGATTACGCCGCAGAGCTGGACGGCGCGGTTTATCGATTACGCTTATCCCTTGACTTTGTTGGGCCGGCTTGGGGCCAGCGTCGTGCCCATGACGACCGAACTGGTAAATGTGCCGCAGCTAGTCGGGGCTGTCCAACCCCAGTGGGTGGCAGAGGGTAGCGCGACGTCTTTGGACGCTACGCCCGCTTTCTCGACTTTGCAGCTTGCCGCAAAGGGTATGTTTTACGATGTAACCCTCTATAGTATGGAGCTTGCACAGGACGCTTTTCTTGAGGGAACGCTTCCCGGTGTGCTTGCGCAATCCGCCGCGCGCAACTATAGCGTTCTGATTGACCAGGCCGGATTTTACGGAATCGCCGGTAATACCGGCTGTCCTGGCTTCAGCAACGAAACCGGTATGCAGCTCCGTAAGTGGGGCCAGGGTGGCGCGGCTAGCAACACCCCCCATACCCTGACCACAGGCCAGGCTATTGCAGACTCGCAGGAGCCGTCGACTATGGTCGAATTGGTAAGGGCTAAGAATATCGAGCCGACCGGGTTCGCGACTAGTCCGCAGCTTGTGGGAACGATGGCGCGTATCAACGTGCCGACCTACGCCAATTACTGGGAAATGCCGGTTGACGTTGCCGACCTTTGGGCGAATCATACGGCTTATTCAACCACCATCCCGGTTACCGAAACCGACCCTGCTGTTAGCGTTATCCCGGCGCAAACCGCTGGCACGATGACTAGCCTGTATTGCGCTGACTGGCCCCGCGTGATTATCGGCATGCATCTTGGCATGCAAACGGCCGTCCTAAAGGAACGCTACGCCGATCAGCTACAGGTCGGCCTGCTGACCTATATGCGCTTTAGCGTCCGCCTAAGCCACCCTGAGGGGTTCGTCCGGTCTACCGGTGCCCTGACTACCTGACGATTGGCAGTGAGCCTTATGGCTAACTACATTCCTAACTTCCCCGCTCCCGAGCGGGCTTATGGTCAATATACCGGCCCGACGTTCCTGCAATGGAGCGGCGGCACGACCGGATACCAGCCGCAAGGTCCTAACAACCCTGCTGGCCAGATTCCCGGTGTTCTCGTTATGAGCATTAACGCTGAAACCCTGGAAACGCTCTGGGGTCCGCAGCCGGGCTAGTACCGGCTGAAAGCCTTAAGCAAATAAAGCTATCAAGGCAAAGCAAGCCCTCTAGGTCATCAGACCTAGAGGGCTTTGCTGTCTCCGGATTCCCTAAGTAGTTATAGCCGTTTCGGAGCTAGCGAGGCTAGCTAGCGCCCGGCCACCTGGCCGACGGGCTGGCAAACCTGTAGCACCTGTTGCACCTGTAGCGCGCGCCAGACCACGCGCGCCAACTCGACAGCGTGGCTCTCAACGCCGTACAGCGCTATCCAGCGAGAGAATCGCTCCCACAGAAACGTGCTGGTCAAAGGTGGGAAAATTCCCCACCTGTTAGGACGTTTCCGCAGGTCGCTAACGAACGTCATCCGACCCTGATGGATATACCCTCTTTGGCGCGAATCGGCTTAGGATCGCTAGTGCTATTCCCGAGACGACACAGGCTTTAGAATGTACCGGCGCTTAATCCTCCTGTACGGACCATCCAGCACTGGCACGTCAACAAAGCGCCTGCCACCCACTAGGAGCTTGACGCTCAACGTCGCAGACGTCCACGGCTCGTCTATCCCACGCCGCGGATCGATACCACCGATCAGCCACCTTTCCCCGGAATGTCCCGGAATCCTAATCGGCGGTTCAGGGCCATCCAAGTCAGGGGAGACATAGTCTAGATTACCCCCTCTAAAAGGATAGCTTAGATGATAATTGTTACTAGTACTAATCACTAGAGCCATGATATCCAGGGTGGCGTCTGCACGGCCAGCATTCCAAACTTGGAGCAGAATATACTCAATGTCATCCCACTCCCTATCGATTTCTTCTCCTATTGCTACTGGATCGACACTTGCCTCAGCTTGCAGGCTAGGGCCGCTACGCGCGAAATACCAGGCTCCTAGCAGTGTCGATACTGTAGCGACAACAGCGCCATAGATAGCGATTATCGTTGTGACCATAGACTTATAGTGGACCGTTTTCTGCGCTTTCGCAGGCGCAGTGCCATCTTCTGAATATCCCCCAGTTGGGCACGATCTCCACTGAGCCCGTCACCTAATCACAAGGGGCAGGGCTACGAAAAGTGACACGATTGACACAAGGCCGCCGATGGTTCCGAGGATATCCTTTGGCGAGCCCGTCAGGTCGCGGATTACGTTTTGCCACTTGCGGGAGACGAAGATATCCCTAGCCCTTTGCCATTTATGCTGGCGAATCCAGCAACCGAGCAGGAGGCCGTGAGAGTTGTTCCTGCAATGATCCCCCTTACGGATATCGGCACCACAGGTGAGGGGTGCTTGCACGAGGAAGTAGATCATTGTGGCTATCGACAAGATCAAGATCACTGCGTACCCGACATTGTGAGAGACCCAACCCAAGATCACTAGACCGAGTGCGAGATATCCCCAGTAACGCGGCAAGAGTTTCCTCATGATCGAACAGTAACTCAGCGTCAATGACTCGTCTAGTAGACGGCTTCGGCCGCTTAGGTGACAAAAGGTACCGCACCCCATGAAGCACGACAAACCGACCCTCTCCCGCAAGCTCCTTGTATTGCTCTGCGGATTATGTCCCGACTTATGCCGTATTGCTCCGCTACTTCCAGCTTGTCCGTCGCCAGCTCGCCAGCGGCCACCACGGCGCCGCCTAGGCGGCATCTGGCGGTATCGGTGCCAGCAGACAGCAAAGAGGGGCACCCTCAGATGAGAGCACCCCTCTACGGGCGAGCGTCAGACGCTAACCGAACGTCTGCCTTCACCTGCTCGACCAGCCGACGCCATGCGTCGGCCGAGAATCGGAGGATAGGGCCGGTACGGTTCTTGGTATCACGGACGAGTACGCGGCTATCGTTGTCGGCGACTTCTATGCAGTTGCCGCTGTTACTGCTGCTGTAACTGCTCTTCCGCCAGTTCATGATGTTGACCATCGTTCCTTCGCCACCTTCGATATCAGTTCTAGTGAAGCCTCGCGCGGAAGTGCATCGGCACGCAATACGGTAACTCTTTCCCGTACTTTGACGACAATATCAGGATCGGCTGACGTTCTGCCCGCCGTGAATCCGTCTTCATGGACGAGAGTACCGCCGTCTTCAGTGTCGGCCATTGATGCCGCTCCGGCCAGTCCAGCATTTACGCCTATGTTTGCCGGTATCACCTGAATGGTAACCTTCGGCTGTTGGCTAACTTCCGCCAGATAGATAAGCTGATCATGCATTACCTCAGCACTACCTACGCAACGATTCAAAACATCCTCGGCCAGCACTACCGAAACCATCGGAGGCCGAGGACGGGAAAGTATTTGCTGACGTTCCAGTCTTCCCGCGACACGTGCATCTACTGTCTCGTCGCTGTTAGGATCGGCGGCCAGGATCGCACGGGCATACGCTTCTATCTGCAGAATGCCGGGAACTACCATCGGTTCCCAATAGAACAGGCCAGTAGCGGTTTGCTCATTGTCAATCCAGCTATGGAGAAACTTGGGAAATACCCCACCGTTCTTTTTTACGTGCGCTGCCCACCGTTCGATCAGCCCGCTTTCGACAAGCGCGTTAAGCTCGGGAAACTCCCTGGCGTATGCCTCGGCCACGTCAGGTGACGGCGGACGAAGGCCAGACTCGGCTTTGGCGATGACGGTGCGGTGAAAGCCGAGCCTCGCCGCTAGCTCTTCCTGACTCGCGATGCCGGCCGCCAGCCGAGCCCTGCGCAGCTCCGCACCCAGGAACGAGCCGTCCCCGTCTTTTTCCATCGTGCCGTTCCCCTTCCGAAGGTGCCGACCGTGCCCGGTGTGTGCCGCTAGGCCGTGCCACGTAGCCAATTGTGCTCCCTGGCTGGCACGTTGGATAGCGAGATTCCGTTGCCAGATGCCGAAGGACGAGCCAACGATGCCAGCCGAGCCAAGCCACCCCGTCCACGCGCTTACGACTTACGAGCTTGCCCGCAGACGGCGAGAACTTGAGCACGCCGTCAAGGGGATTTCCCCCGATGCCCCGGTACAGGCTGACCTGCGCCGCAAGCTTGACGAGGTGCTAGCCGAGCAGACCAGCCGCGAGCGGATAGCCGACCGTGCCTGAGCACGACGCGAGCGATGCGGCCGAACCTCGCCCGCTGGCCGACTTTGACGACTGGGCACTAACCACGTACCGCGAGAGCCTAGAAACCGCGCTAGCGCAGTCAGAGCTGCCGAGATACATGCTGCCGCGTGAGGAGCTGCAAAAGCAGCTTGGCGAGGTGCAAGCCGAGCAAGCCGAGCGCGAGCAAACCGGGAGCGCCGATGCGAACACCTGACGTCGGCCGGCTATCCGCCAGTGAGCTAGGGGACGCGCGGCGGGAGCTAGCCGTATCCCGCGCGCTGTCACGTCCCGACTCGCCGATCCACCTGCCGATCAACGCGCAGCTTCTGGCGATTGACGCTGAGCTGGTTTCTCGCGGCTTGCGCATGTGCTCATGCGCGCTGGCTACCGATGACAACGGCCTTATGGACGGGCATTTGTTCGAGTTTCCCGCGCATGAGGAGAGAGATCTCGGCCGGTTTTTCGCCGGCCGGTAGACCCCCGCTTGCGTTGCGGCTCGGTTGTGGTGCTCGGAGAGATTCCGAGTCAGGGCTGATCTACAGCAGCCCGCATGAATCAGACGGGTCAGCAGCGCAGCGGGAAGGGCGACCCCCCTTCGGCCTGGCCCCCCGTACTCGCCGAGGGGGGGCGTCGCCATGCCCTCCGCAGACTAGTCGACCCCCTGTGACCTGCGATTATGAAGTTTGAGACTTGCGTATATTGTCTGGTCGCTGTACGCGCCGAACAGGCGGACACCCGATTCCGCCCACTACGCCTACAAGCTCGACTGGTACGCGGCGCTG
>OBLU010006724.1_pt1 | contig 10211 bp, 13 predicted proteins | sample 1518681 | NCBI WGS metagenome assembly OBLU01 (sample SAMEA3539304, study PRJEB22396) | soil metagenome | biome: tundra; feature: field; material: soil | place: USA | collected 2010-05 | depth 0.15 m
CACGGCCAGAATCGCCACCGACTTCAGATAACGCCCGGCTGGAGATAAATCCGGTAGCGCTCCCCGACGATCCCGAGCACCTGCCGGGTGTCCTGGCGCACGTTGGCGTAGTAGCCGGGGATCTCCTCACACCGCGGCTCCCACCATTCATGCTCGGTCGCGGCGTCGCCGCGGTCGACTGCGATCGGCTCGCGCTTGACCTGCCAGCCCAGTCCCGAGAGCTCGATCGCGTCCCCGATCGTCGCGGGTGGACGGTCCAGCACGGCACCGAGGCCGTGCCACGGCACTTGGCGCACGGAGAACATTGAGTCGTTGGCGGTGATTCCTGCGGGCATTCGGCCACGCTCCCTTGATGCTTGTGGGCCCGCCGGGGTGGCGGGCCCGTTCCCCGACCCCCACGCGCCCGGCAGGGTGCGAAAATAGGGAGGGGACGGACCCGCCCACCACGGACGGTTTCCACCCTACGCCTCTGCGGGCCCCGGGTAAATCTGGTCTGGGTCAGTCGCTCGCCTGGGCCGCGAGCGCTTCCTCGCGGCCGTGGACGAGTTGGCGAAGCTCGCTCTGGCGCGGATCCCACCCCGCCCACGCCAGCTCGAGGTCCTCCCGTACGCGCGCGAGGTCCTCGGCGCCGAGCTCGGCGATCCGCTGCTCGACCCCTTCCAAGCGCGCGATCGCCGCCTCGCGGACCCGGCTTTCCGCGAGCGCTTGCTCGCGCTGCTGCTCGCGATCCGCGAGCACGGCCTCGAGCAGCGCGACTGCCGGCGTGGGGAGCCGGTCTGAGACGAGCTCGTCGAGCAGCTCGCCGACCTGCGCCGCCCACGGCCCCGAACCCTTGACGTCATGCCAGCTGCGATTAGACACCGCGACCGCCCGCTGATCTGCGTAGACGGCCATCGCGACCAGCGCCAGTTGCCGGCCTACCAGCTCCCCGCTCGTCGTGGCGCCGCAGAGATATTCACTCGCTCGCCGCTGCGCATCTGGGCGCTGGTCGATGTAGACGAGCTTGGTCTTGCCGTTTGCCTGGGTGATCGCTTGCACCCAGCCGGGGAAGCCGTAGCGTGCGCCGCGCATCGCGAGCTCCCCGAGCTCGCCGGTCACGTTGACCGAGCTGAGGATCTTCAGCGCACGCTCCTCGACCTTGACCCGCGACAGGCTCGCATAGACCGCCCGGCCGAGGTCGGCGTTGAACGCGGTCGCGCGCTCGCGCGCTTCCCGCTCGGCCTCGCGCTCGGCGCGCCTGGCCTGCTCGGCGTCGCCGTCGACCGGGTTCTCGCGGGCGTCGATGGCGCGGTGCTGCGCTTGCGCTTGTGCTTGGCGCTGGTGACGTTGGTTGGCGCGCTGCACCTTCAGGCAGCGGGCGATGTAGTCGCCGGCGAGCTGGTCAGCGACATCGTTGCCGACGATGATCACCTGGTGCTGCTCGCCGTGGGCGGCGCCGAGCTGGCGGGCTTGCTCGACGTCGTCGTGCGCGAATCGGATCTCGGTCAGGGAGCTGCCGAGCAGGTTCTCGAGTGCGGCCAGGTCCGTCTGTGCCTGCTCTGAGAGGGTGAATGCGTCGACCGGGTGGGACGCGTAGGCGCGGTGCACGCCGTCGGGCAGCTGATCGGCGAGGGTCGCCACGCCGAGCGGGCCGCGCTCGAGATCGGCCCACGTGTACGGCTCGTGCTCGTCGTTGGGGTGCAGCACCTGGGTGATCGCTCCCATGGCGAGGCCGGGGGCGATTGCCGCGAGGCCCTCCAGTGCCTTGACCGCTCGTAGCGGCACGTCGCCTGCGGCGAGCTTGGCCTGGGCGTCCTCGGGGAGCTTGAGGATCCGCAGGTGCTCACGCACCCGCGCCTGCGTCGTCGCGAGCCGCTGCGCGACGCCCTTGACCGTCAGGCCGCTATCGATCAGCCGGCGGTAGCCGCGAGCGCGGGCCGGTGCATCGAGATCGACTCGCAGGTCGTTCTCGATCACCGCCTCGACGAGGAGGTCGGTCTGCTCGTCGTCGTCGTCGGCGCCGGTGGGACGGACGATCGCGGGGATCTCCATCAATGCGGCCTTGGCGGCCGCGCGACAGCGCCGCTCGCCGGCGATCAGGGCGTAGTCGCCGTCCTCGGTCGCCCGCACGCGGACCGGCTGCAGGCAGCCGTGCTGGCGCATCGACTCGGCGAGCTGCTCGAGCTCGCGATCCTCGAGAACCTCACCGCGAGGGTTAAACCCGTCCGGAACGACGATCCGCGAGAGCGGAATGTGACGCAGCTGCGCGGTCGCGCCGGCGTCGTGAACTGGTGTGCTTGTGGTGGCCATGTGGCCCTCCCTATGGTCAGGGTGGCCCGCCCCGCTGGCGGGCCGATCCCCGATCCCCACGCACCCGGCAGGGTGCCAAAATGGGGAGGGGACGAGCCGACAGTCGGGCGCCACGGCGTCCACCTCTATCGGGTGCCGGCAACTTTGTTCGCGCTCCGGCTGCTACGGGTTCAACTCGAGGATCTCAAGGCCGGTGGGAGCGGTCGTGATCGAGTCGAGGTAGTCCCAGGGGCCTTTGGACCCGAGGTGGAAGTAGGCGGGCGTGACGAAGTCGCTGACGATATCCCCGTCGTCGTAGTAGCCGATGTTCTCCACGGGGTCGCACACCTCCCGCTGAAAGCCGTCACTGCGGACGTTTGTCGTTGGGTCCTCGAGCATTTCCAGCAGCTCGTGCGACGCCGCCCACGTCCATGCCAGGCCGCCGCTGGGATACACGAGTGCCCAGACGCCGTGCTGGTTGTCGCCGTGTAATCCTGGCTCGGGCGCGTTGACGTTCGCTGCGGCGATCGTGACGCGCCAGCGGGCGCCGGCGGCGCTTTTGGCCGTCGTCACGATCACACTGGGACCTGGCCACCACGCGCGGAGATCCTGGTTGACTTGCAGGGTCAGCGCACGCGCGCCTCGAGCGAGAGCCCACGGTGAGATCTGCCTGTCGTGGTTTACGAGGATCACCCGCCGCGCCCGGGGGTGAGCACTTGCCCGCGCATCGCAGATCAACGCGCCAAACACAGCCAGCACACACACTGCGGCACGCATCGACAAGCGAGCTTGGCTGATCAGCCGTTGGGAATCGTCATGCGCAGCGGTGAACTTGTCGAGTCTCATTGTGACCTTCTCCTCCCTCCGCGACGTGACCCGACGATCCGCGTCCGCGATCGCTGATCCGGTGGGCTACCCGTCAGCCTTGACTGTGCTGTGCGCCGGCGCGTTAGGGTTGCTCGACGCGCTCGAGCTGCGCGAAGGCTTGCTCGCCGGCGATGTTCACGGCGCCGCGAATCCCGAGGCTGTCGAGGATCTCGATTAGCTGGTGGGCGTGCTCGTACGCGCACCCGCGCGGCGCGAACGTCGGGTCGAGCTGCTCGTGGGGATGCTCGCCGGTGATCGTGATCGCCTGGTGCCCGGGCGGCCCGAGGACGAGGTGTACGACGATCGTTGAAACCCCGTGATGGCCGACGAAGGTGGAGTGAAACTCGAGCGCGAGATCGGGCTGGGGCAGCACCGTGTGCAGGCTCAGGATGTATGGGCCGGCCCACGTGTAGGTGGTGTGGCTCTCGACTGGCTCTCCGGCGAGGGTGATCGGCAGATCGATCCTGGGACGGTCGGCCACCGCCTGACGGTAGCGCAGCTGGGCGACGCCTGGCGAGGATCACACGAGCCTGGGCAGCTGCTCGAGCGTCAACGCCACCGGGTGCTCGAGTAGCCAGTCGGTGAGGTCATAGCCGTCCTCGCGCTCGGGCGCAAGATCGACGGCCACCAGCTCGCTCACGACGTTGTGCAGGTCGCCGGCGATCCGGCTGGCGAGCCCGCGTCCGGGCGCGTCGGCGTCGGTCACGACGGTAACCCGCCGGCCGGCGAGCAGCGGCACCCATTCCGGGCGCCAGGAGCGGTCCCCCGGGACCGCGATCGCGGGCAGGCCGTGAGAGCGGGCAGCGATCATGTCCGGCGGACCTTCGACGAGCAGCACGTGCTCTGAGGGCTCGACAGCGGGATGGGGGATCAGCCCGAGGCGGGTGCCGTTGACGGCGAGCATCTTGGGACGCCCGTTGGGCCGGTAGCGCAGCACGCCTCGCAGCCGCCCGTGGCGGCTGCGGATCGGGATCGTGATCCGCCCGCGGTCAAACCCGAGCTCAAGCTCGCGCATCGCCTCATAACCCCACGCCCGCTCTGACACCAGACGGGCAACGAGTCTCGGGCGCGACGCGAGCGCGGCCTGCCAGCCAGCCAGGTCGCCCTCGTCGACACGCGGTCTCACGGGCGACGCGACGCCGGTAGGACGCTGCGCGCACTGCACTGGCCGGGTGGCCGCGGGGCGCGTGGCGCCGGCGCGCTGGTAACCAGCGCCGTGACGGCGGGGCCGGCGCTCGGCCAGGCCGTAGGCGACCAATAGGTCCATCGCTGAGCGTCTGGAGTGCCCCTGGACGATCGCGGCGTCATACGGGCCGCCCTTGGTACCGCACGCGTGACAGTTCCACACCCCGTCGATCAGACGCACCGACAGCGATGGGTCGCGATCCTCGCGGCGGTGCGCGCCGGGATTCGCGAAGCAGCGAACGCTCGCGTTGCGCTCACCCTGGGGCGCAAGGTGGATGGCGAGAGCCGCGTAGAACCCGCGGATGTCGGCGCCGGCCAGGACGGGCATCACTCCGGCTCCGTGACGGGCTCAAGCCACACGGTGTCGCGGCCGCCAGGGATCGCGCGATGCCAGCGCCCGGCGGCGTCAGGACGCACCGGCGAGCCGATCAGCGATCGCGCGAGCGCAAGTGCGTCAGGCTCAGGGTCAGCCAGCGGGCTGGCGTAAGTCGGGTCGGCGGGGCCCGCGAACGCCAGCGCACAGCTATCGCTCACGTGCAGGCGGCAGGAGATTGCGCTGCTCACTCGGCGACGACCTCGGGCAGGTATGCGGCCAGGAACTCGAACTCGCCGTTGAGCCGGGGCAATTGGTCGGGGTAGCGGGCCGCCCAGGCGCAGCACTGGCGCATGTTCAGCGCGCCGCGGCGCATCGCCGCGACTCGCTCCGGGGGTGTCATCGCCCACAGCTCGCGCAGCTGCTCCGCCAAGCGCTCCTGCTCGGCTGCCGCAGGTCGGGTCGCCGGGACGGCGCGTGCGCGTGGCTGTGTGCGCTCTTTAGTCATGTGGGCTCCTGGAGGACGCGGATTCGTTCGGGTTCAACAGCGGGGCGCCGGCGGCGGTGGACCGCCGGCACCGGTCGTTGCTCAGAAGGTCGCGACCTCCTCGGCGGCGTCTGAGGTATCGGCGGCAGGTTCGTCGGGCTTGCCGCCGAACTGCACGCGACCGACGATGTGATGGCGGCTGCGGCGGGTGCCGTTGTCGTCCCACTCGCGGTAGACCAGCCGGCCGGTGACCGCGACCGCGCGGCCCTTGGCGAGGTACTTCGCGCAGGCGTCGGCTTGGGCGCCGAAGGTCGCGACGTCGATGAACATCGGCTGGTCTTTCTGGTCGTTGACCGCGATCCGCAGGTTGCAAACGCGGCGGTCGTCGTCGAGCTGCTTGAGGACCGGGTCGGCGGTCAAATTTCCGACCAACGTGACCGAGTTAACTGCGGGAGCTGAGGCGCTCATCTTTGGTTCCCTCCTTGTGGGATCCGGTGGTTGACAGAGCCCAAAACGCCGGGCGAGCGGCCGGACGCGGAACCGAGCCCATGGGCGAGGGGAAGAGAGCGAAGCGACCTTGAAGCGTCCGTCCGCCGGTCGGCGACACTGGGCGCCGGCAACCCACACCGGGTCCCGCAAGGCGGACCCAGGGCTGCCGCGCACGCTGCGAGTAGGTTGGCCGCCGACGCGGTCGGATCGTCGCCGCGATCGGTTCCAGCGAGCGCCGGCGATCCGCCAGCCCTAGATCCGACCTGTCGGACGAGACGCCGCGGCCGACATGCTGCGGGCCCGCCGGTCATCAACGCGCCGCGGCTGATCGATGGTGGGCAAGGACGGGGATGAACCGTCGCCCGAGGTCGGCGGCTGCAATCTTGAGCTCATCTCCGGCGCTGGGGCCGGTGCGAACACGGATCCGGGCGGCGAGTCGCTCGAGGGCGATGACCTCGACGATCGCGTGCGGGCGGCTGAGATCGGTGTCGTGCCACAGCGTTCCGAGAACTGCCGGGGAGAAGGCGCTGCTGCTCACGGTCCTGACGGTCGAAGACAGAGATGACGGCCCCAATGCCGCTCATCGACTTAAGGGGGCCAACCGCGAGGTTTGCCGAAAACAAGCCGCCGCCCCTGAGACGAACAGCACGTCCGGGGTTCAGTCCAGAGGCCGGCGAGGCGTTGATCAGGACCTGTGCGCGCTCTTTGCCAAACGGGCGCGCGCGTTAGCCGATCCCGAGCTCGCGCATCACCCGCCGCTGATCGCAGCGCCTGGGCGCGGATCGACCGGGCGTTGGTTGGCGCGGGCTGTGCTTGAGAGTCTTTTCTCACTTCAGGTCGTGCCTAGCTTCCCCGCGCCGCTCGCGGGATCAAAACCGCCGGGTGGGCGGGTGCTTTGGTGAGCTGGTGGCGTTTATCGCGACGCCGCCATTCCCCGCGTCGTGGGTGGCCGCGGCGGCCGCCAACGTCCGCGGCGCGGTGGCCGCCATCCCCCGGGGATGGGCATCACCTGACCGCCATTCCCCGGTCCGCGTGCCTGCCAACCGCGCCAGCGGCCCGCATCAGCGAAGCTCACGCACGCCCAGAGCGGTGCTGCGCGCCTCCCGAAGCGCAACACGTCCTGTCGGAGGCCTCGAGCGGCTACCGCAGGCCGAGATCGGGCCTGCGACAGGTCGGCTGCTGGCAGCGGGCAGCTGCGGGCAGCGAGCGGCGTTCAGTTGAGCAGGAGACGGCGCGCGGGCTACGGGCCGGCGCGGAGTGCCGCGCCCGGATGCAGCCCCGCAGCGAGGGTTCTGCTGTCGTTCTCGATGGTCTGTGCGGGTGCTGCGGCTTGTTGAAGTGCTCGGCGGACGAGCTCGACCTGTTTGTGGGTGTCGCGCAGCGTGAGCCCGCGCAGCCGGGCGGGGCGCTCGCCGGGGCACTTCGCGCGCGCCAGCGCGCGTTGGGTCGGAGCTGAACCGCGGCGGTGCGGGCTGATGCGAAACGCGGGCAGATTCGTGTTCGCATACCGGCCGCGGATGCTCCACTTCGCCGCGCCGCGATAGCGCCGGTCAGCGCCATAGAGCTGGTTCAGTGCCGCGCGGACGCTCGCCGCTGCGCGATGCTGGCGGCCATGAAGTCCGAGTGTGTAACGCAGCGGCGCGGCGAGATAGAACTCGATCGCATCGTCATAGCCGTCGCGATGGGTACCCTGCAGCCACACGTAAAGCCGCTGCCCCACGGGCCGCAGATGCGCCCACACCCGCAGGTCAACACGCACGTGCTCACCGTGCGCGATTTGCTCACAAACCCAGTCGGCAAGGTAGATCCTGATCGTCGCACCCTCACCCTCAGCATCCGAGCTGTCGCCATCGGCCCCGGCAGTCCGCAGCGCATCCTGGTCTGAGATGTCCGAGAGCGCCGTCACGTAGTCGGCCTGCTTCACCCAGCGTCCGTCCGGAAGACGCCGCTCGACGCGCTCCACCGGCGAGCACGGGATCGCGAGCGCCATGTTCGGCTTGCTCCCGTCCCTCGGCCGGTTCGCGGCGGCCGTGAGGTCGAGCTGCTCGAGTTCGGCGAGCAGCCGGTGGATCTCGCGGATGTCCTTGCCGCCCAGCCGCCGGCGCCCCGTGATCAGCTGCGCAAGCTCACCGGCGGTCGTCTGCGCGTACGGGCGAGCTTCGCGGTTGCGCGAGTGCCAAAGCCCACCGGCGGCCGCGAGGATCCCGAGATGCCCGGCACGCAACGTCTGCGAGCACGACACCGACCCGTACACGTCCTCGCCGTCGTTGGGTCCGTGACGGTGGGTGTCTGCCGAGGTCGGCAGCCGCTTGGCCAGCGCCCGCGGAAGCTTGCCGACAAGCCCATCCAACCGCTCACTGCGCCGCTGCCCGTACGCACGCTCTGAGCGTGGACGCCTGCCTCTGGGTCGCCCGTACCCGACCCGCTCGAGGATCTCTAGCGCCTGGTCGACCTGCTCGCGCTGGCCGTCGAACAGGTCGCCAAGCTCGCCACGCTCCCCGTCAGTCAACGCAGCGGGCGCCAGCCCGCCCAAACGAGCCGGCAGATAGGTCCGGGCGAGAAACCCGACGCTGAAATCACCCGTCAGCTGATCGACATGCTCAGCCAGGTCAACCGGCGCGACCCCACGCCGGCGGCCGCGCAACGGCACAAACCGCCACCGATCCACCCCGCAACAGCGCTTGGCCTTCTGCCCCGACCCACACGGGCACGGGTCGTTGCGCCCGGGCGCAGTCCCCGGCGCGTCGAGATTGATGTGGCTGAAAGCCATCGCCAACACCGCCATATGCGGCGCTCGCGATAACACTCAGCAAGGACGATCGAGCGCAGGGCTACATGCCGGTCGTGGTTTCCGTCCGCAACCCGGCTACACTGCCCGTACTATCTTGTTCGGCGCTGTAAGGCGCCTATGTCTTTGAAAGACCGGGCAGCCACCCGGTCTTTCGCGTTTCCGAGGCCAACTCACCGGGGCGGACCCCTGCAACGCAGGACGAGCCGCATCCCCTTTACGCTCGGCGAGGCTGCTGGCCGCAAACGCACGCGACAGCGGATGCGCGGAGTCATCTGACCGTCTCCTTAAACCGCTCGCCGCCGCGATCACCCGAGATCACAACGCACCGCTCCGCCGCGATCCAAGTGACCGTGGCTCGGATCTTCGGGTGACCGGCGAAGACTCCGTAGCGATCCCAGGTCGGCGCCTCCAGCGCGTACGTGAGCTCGTCACAGCCGGTCCAACGCTCGACATCGATCAGCTCGCCCGCCTCAATCCGGCTCAAGGTGATCCTCCCGACACGACCGCCCTCCCCCGCCCGACCCGAAAACGACAACACCGCCACCGTCGCACCCCGGCGCTCAAGCTCCGCCCAAACGTCCGCGCACGCGACCAGCTCCGTCGGCCCCCTCCGCAACCGGGCCGTGTGTGGCTGGGAGGCCTCTCGACCCGACGGCGTCCGGCAGACCTCGCCGACCATCGCCCGGCACGTAGGGCACAACCGGCACCGCCACCCACGCCCAATATGCAGCCACGGCGCGGGATCGCGCTTCTTCCTCAACGACAGGTGCCGGCAGCGCGCGCCGGGCGCCGCCCGGCAATCCGGACACCACTCATCAAGCCACGCGCGACGGTCGCTCATCACCAACGCCGCTCCGATCGGCGACCGCAACCGAAGTTCATTTCAGGCGTCCCTCGGGGCACGTTGAAATGCTGGTGCACCCCTGGTGCACCCTAAGACCGTCCTGGGAGACCTCCGCGGGGGCGCGAGAGCGACCGCCCAAACCGCCGTTTTGCAGGATCCTTCCGCTAGTCGGGGCGCCCGGATTTCAACCGGGGACCTCCTGCTCCCAAAGCAAGAGTCCCGCCGCTCACCCGAGCGCGGTAAGTGCCAATCTGGCTCGCGCGCGATCGTCGTCGGTGACCGCTGTCTCAGTGGCCCAGCGACTCCAACTCCTTCGTCTGACCAGCCTCCCTCGCACGAGGCCCTGACTATTGGCGGCACCATTTCGAAGGTCACTCCTTGAACATCCAAACCCGGACGCTCGCAAAAACTGTCCTGCTTTGGACGCATCACGGGCGGGCTTCTTGCCACGCACGGGCCGGAACCCGCTCGGTCAGCCCCGCGGCCGTATATCTCCTCGCCGCGGCGGCCAATCGCCGCACGAGAGAGGCCGGCAACGACGTCGCCGATCCTGATGGCGTGTGCTGTTTCGCAATCCCGCGTGAACGCTTCGGGGACCCTGGGAAACACTTGGATCCGCGCCGCGTCTTACCGATCGCAGGCCGCCCGAATTCAACGCGATACCCACAAGACCCCTCAGAGACGCCGCGAAGGAATCTAAGCGTCCAAGCGAGGGGCGACCCTCCCCTGCCCGCCTTTGAGACCGTGGCCTGCTCCCCACCCAAGTTTGGGTGGCGATTGCCACCCAAACGCCACCCATCCGCAAGCTGCTCCCGCAAACGCGGTGCTTCTTGGTGCGGCTCGGTGCGGTCCGCATTTTCGGTGCTTGCAGGGGTTTGCGGTCTGGTGCTGCTCGGTGCAGTCGGGTTTGTGCACGCCCCCGGCAGGACTCGAACCTGCGACCCACGGCTTAGAAGGCCGCGGCCGA
>OBLU010006725.1_pt1 | contig 10210 bp, 12 predicted proteins | sample 1518681 | NCBI WGS metagenome assembly OBLU01 (sample SAMEA3539304, study PRJEB22396) | soil metagenome | biome: tundra; feature: field; material: soil | place: USA | collected 2010-05 | depth 0.15 m
GCTCACGGCGCCGGGCGGACCGCCGCCGGGAGCGCGATCGCGGTGAGTATCAGTCCGTCGCGCACCAGCCACCTGCCCGGGAAGGTCGTCAGTCGGCGGCCGTCGAGCACCGGCCCAGAGACCAGCAGACGAGCGGAGAAAGTGCCTGCCGGCGGATCTATGGCGATCGACGCCTCATCGAAGTCCAGCCAGCGTTCGGTCAGCGGGAACCAGGCCTTGTACACGGACTCCTTGGCGCTGAACAGCAGCCGATCCCAATGCACCGCCGGCGTCTCACGTTTGAGCCTGCGCAGCCACGACAGCTCATCCGGGAGCGCGATCTCCGACCGAACTCCCTCTGGCAGCATGGCGTTCACCTCGGCGTCGATGCCGACCGTTGCGATCTCCCGTGTGCGTGCTACCGCGCACGCCCGGTAGCCATCACAGTGGGTAATGCTCCCAACCACATCGGCCGGCCAGCGAGGCTCGCCGCGCTCGCCACTGAGGATTGGAGAAGGAGGCAACCCGAGTCGCTCAAGCGCCGCGTGTGCGCAGGCGCGACCGGTGGTGAACTCTCGGCGCCGCTTCTCGACGGCGCGACCCACGATCCCCTCCTCCGCCCCGAGCAAGGTCACGTTCATCAGGTCATGGCGCGCCTCGACCACGATCACATCCGCGGGCAATATCTCCTCGATCACTGCGCCTCCAAAGGCAATATTCGCCGCAAGACGTTGCGGGCGCTTTGCCGACGATGCCACTCGCGCGGATAGCCGAGTGAAACCTCCTCGAATCTCACACCGTCGTGCCAGGTGGTGCGAGGAATGTGAAGATGACCATATACGACAACGGCCGCTCGAAAACGGCGATGCCAATCGGCGGTGAGAATTGTGCCACACCACTGCGCGAACTCCTGATGCCAGAGAGCGCGGGTCAGCTCTGAGATCAGTGGAAAGTGACTGACCAATACGGTCGGAGCTTGCGTGTCACAGTCGATCAGTCGTGCTTCCGTCTCGCGCACGCGCGCACGGCACCACTCGTCTCTGCTCGGGTAGGGAGTTGCGTGCAGCAGAAACTCATCGCTGCAAACAACTCCGGCTGCATGGGCTCGTGCCAGCGCCTGCTCCTTGGTCGGAGCGATGTTGCGTCCAAACGTGTAGTCGTACAACAGAAAAAGCGGCGCGATCGTCACCGGGCCGTCCGCGCCTTGCCATACCGGATAAGGATCCTCCGGGGTGATCGCGCCGGCGCGACGGCACAGCTCGACCAGGTGTCTATAGCGGGGCTCGCCGCGCAGTTTCAGACTTTCATCCGGCGGCGTCCACAGGTCATGATTGCCGGGTACCCAGATGACGGTCGCAAACCGCTTCCCCAGCAGCTCGAGAGTCCACTCGACGTCCGCGATCGTCTCACTGACGTCTCCGCAAACGACCAGCCAATCGTCTTCGGACTGCGGGCGCAGACTTTCGACCACTCGGCGGTTCTCAGGATGCGTGACATGCAGGTCGCTGATCGCAAATACACTCCCGTGTGGCATTTAGACCGCCGGGAACGCTCTGGAGGGGGCTCTGGGCTCGAGCTCGAACGCCTCGGCCAGCAGCTCGTAGGAGCGCCTGCGCGCCTGATGATCGAAGGTGATCGTGACGGCGATGACCTCCTCCGCGCCGTACTCCTCCGCGAGCCGCTCGAGCTCCTCGCGTACCGCGGACGGCGCCCCGAGCACGGCGCGGCGAGCAACCCCGGACCTCGCCTCCGGCTCGTGTCGCTCCTCCTCGCTCGCCAAGAAGCGCAGTGCCCTCTCCGGGGAGGGCACTGCGATCAGCTCACCGCGGCGCAGCAGCTTGAACGACATGCGGCTGCTGGAGGCGAGCCGTCGCGCCTCCGCGTCGGTGTCGGCACAGATCGTCCAAGCGGCCACGGCCACCCGGGGCGCTGTCTCGCGGGTGTCGCTCGCGCGAAAGCGATCGCGATAGGAGCGTGCGATCTCGGCGCCCTGCGCGTTGATGAAGTCGGCGAACGCGTAGGGAAGACCGAGCTCGGCAGCCCAGATGGCGCTCTGCGCAGAGGAGCCGAGCAGCCACGGCTCGGGGCGCTCGGGCCCGCCCGGAAGAGTGGTGGCGAGTCGCGCGAAGGGATGCTCGGCCGGCAGGAGTCCGTCGAGATATCCGAGGAGCTCTGAGAGCTGTTGGGGGAAGTCGTCGGGGGCCGCCGCTCGCCGGTCGCGCTGCAGCGCGAAGGTGGTCATCGGGTCGGTTCCCGCGGCGCGACCGAGGCCGAGATCGATCCGCCCGGGGAACAGGCCCGCGAGCAGGCTGAAGCTCTCAGCCACCTTCAGCGGGCTGTAGTGGGGAAGCATCACGCCGCCGCTGCCCACCCGCAGCCCGTGCGTGGCGGCGGCGATCGGTCCGATCAGAACCTCGGGCGAGGGCCCGGCCAGCATCGGACCGCCGTGATGCTCGGCGACCCAGTAGCGGTGATAGCCGAGGTCGTCGGCCAGGCGCGCCAGGTCGAGCGTGTTTTGGAGGGCTTGCGCACCGGTTGAGCCTTCGGAGACCGGGGACTGGTCGAGAATCGATAGGCGCAGGGAGGCAGGCAAGGGGCTCTCTATCGATCCTATACGGCTCGGTTTGCAACTCTAGACAGGATGGAGTGGCCGGCGTCCTTCCCGAAGCGCGATCGGCTGGACCAAAGCCGATTCTGGGCTCGCGTATTCGGCTACGGTATGAACATCCTGGCACAGCACGAAGGACAACATGGCACAGCGTGAGATAAACGCCTCAGCCGCAAACACCCGCCCTTCCAGGCGGGACAAGAGCACCCAGCGGGAACGGCTGATAGCCGGAATGATCACCGCGGCGTGCCGCGACGGCTACAGCGGCGTGACCGTCTCCACGGTGATCGCGCACGCCGGTGTCTCCCGGCCCACGTTCTACGACTACTTCGCCGACAAGGACGACTGCTTCCTCGCCACGCACCGCGATATCTCCGAACGTCTGATGAAGCACATCCAGGCGGCTGTCGATCAGTCGCTGCCCGAGCAGGCTCCCCAGGCGGCGATCCGCCGGCTGCTGCAGCGTGCCGAAGAAGAGCCCGCCAGGGCGCAGTTCATAGCCAACGAGGCGATGGCGGGCGGGCCACGCGCGCTCGACGCGCGCGATCATACGATCGGCGAGATCGAGAGGATCATCGAAACGGCACGGGTCGAGGCCGCGCCGACGGCGCCCACCCCCGACCTGCCGACCCGTTCGATCATCGGCGCCGCCCACTGGCTGCTCTCACAGCGCCTGCGGCGGGGTGAGCACAATCTTTCCGGACTCGCCGACGAGCTCGAGGGCTGGATCGAAAGCTACAACCAGCCGGCCGGCTCGCGCCGATGGTGGGCGCTCACGCCGGAGCCACCCCCAGAGCCATCTCCGCATGTGTCCGAGATCCCGACTCGACCACCGCCGCCGATACCGTCCGGCAGAACGCGACTGTCGAGCAGCGAGATCGCGCAGAACCAACGCTGGCGCATCCTGTTCGCGACCGCCGAAACCGCCGCCCTGAAAGGCTACACCGCCACCACGGTCACGGACATCGCGGCGCTCGCACGCGTCGACAAGCGCGTCTTCTACACCCACTTCCGAGACAAGCAGCAAGCGTTCCTGGCCGCCCACGAGCTCGCCTTCCAGCAGACGATGGCGGTCGCGGCCAGCGGGTTCTTCAGCGCCGAGAAGTGGCCCGAGCGTGTCTGGCAGGGCATCCACGCGGCCAGCCAGTTCATCGCGACGCACCCGATCGCCTATCTTGTGCACGTCGAATCGCACGCGGTCGGCGCACCCGCCATCCAGCGCGTCGACGACAGCCACACAGCTTTCGCGATCTTCCTGCACGACGGCAACCAGCACGCCGACGAGCCACGCAGCCGAACGGCCATGGAAGCGATCATCGCCGCCACCTTTGAGATCGGCTACCAGCAGTTCCGCAACCGCACCGAGGCTCGTCAGCTGCCGCGCTTCGCCTACCACGCGACCTATCTCTGCCTTGCTCCGTTTCTTGGGCCGCGGGCGGCTAATGCGTTTATCGACGAGAAGATGAAGGACAGAGAATCGGGCTAGTCGCCGCGCCAAGTTCGCGTCACCTTCTGAATGGCCAGACCCAGACTCGAACTGGGGACACCACGATTTTCCGAGGCGCTTTCAGAGCCGGCGCGAGTACAACACCTCCGTTATTTGAGGTACAATCCCGTCGTCATGTCGAGTACGATCCCTCCGCAAGGCCATCGCGAGCGGATCATCGAGAAGCTGGTGCAGGCACGCTTGCGCACCCACGGGGGCGTCCTGCTCACGGGTCCAAAGGCAGTCGGCAAGACGACCACCGCGCGCTGCTTTGCGGCCTCAGAGGTACGCCTCGTCGCGAGTGGCCCGAACCACTCCGTGGCGAATCAGTGCGATCCCGCCGATGAGCACATAGCTCACGTGCGCGCGGTTGAGGTCGTCGAGGATCCTCCCGAAACCGCTCATCCCGGCGTGCGACCAAGCGCAGCCAGCTCCATCGCGCTTATGCTCAGGGCAATACCCTCCGCGAGCAACTCGTCCGGGTCGCGAGCAGAATCGCGGATGAGACGGTAGCGACGCCAAGCCTCGCCCGCTGCGGCATCCTCACCGCGCGCTTCGGCCTCACGAGCCACCTGAGAGGCCTCCTCCAGCCGTCTTGAAGAGCGCTGATTGGGCATATGGCGAGAGGCGGACTCGAACCGCCGACACCACGATTTTCAGTGGTGGGGCGACCAGCCCTGACCCGCTGTGCTGAGGGTAGCAAAACCCCGCCGTTTGCGGGCATTTTGTGAGGAGCCCAGCGCCACTAGATCATCGGGCTTCAGGCCGGGATACCGCCGGATACCGGCGGATTCCGGTGGGTTTGTGCCGCGATGCGGGGGTCGGCGGCACAAACCGTCCGCAGTCATCGCGGGCGCCTTGTAGCGCACGGTTTGATCGCGCGCGAGTCGACTCACCGGGGCTGCTGAGGCCACCCGAGCGCGTTGAATACGGCGAGCGGGTCAAGGTAATCCCTCCAACGAGCCACCTTGCGTCCCTCGATCGTCAGCACCGAGATGTAGCGGTTGGCATAGGTTGCGCCGGTCGCGACAACACTGCCTTCTGAGGCGTACTCGAGCACGATCACCCCGCGCTCTCTGTCGTGGTAGACGGCCAGGTCGGAGCATCGGTCCAGCTTTAGCTGGGTTCCATAAGGCCGGTAGAGGTCTGCAACTGCATCGCGGCCGACGACACGACGTGGATAGCCGGGCACGGTGATCACGTAGTCGACCACGATGTCCTCGGCCAGCATGTCGAAGAAGTCGGCGCCATCCACCGTCCCGGTAAGCGCCTCCTCGACGATCCTGAAGAACGGGCGCAGCGCGAGGAAGTCGTCGTGGTCGGTGAGCCTGCTCACGAAGCGGAGCCTAGTCGCCCACGTCGCCGTCCGGCAATTCCTCGGCTCCAGCTCGACCTTCAATCCGAGGGAATCCATCCGGGTCATCGGTCCTCCTGACCTCGGCGTCCCCTATGCCTCGCCCGGAGCTTCGAGCACTGTCTTGAGGTTCGTGCAGTGCTGCTCGAACTCGCGCAGCCCGGACCAGATGAACTCGGCGACTTCACGCCACAGTTGTCGACCATCGGCCCCGGCCTGCTGCCTCTACCCGAAAACCACGACGACCGCCCGGAGGGGTGCTCCACCCGCAAAGGCTGCCGGCGTCGGTGACCGACTCGCCTTGGGCGAGCAGGATCATGGCGTGGATGGCGCGGGCCTGCGCGCGCCATTGGGGATAGCTGTCTCTGCACGGAAAAGCCGCGAGAGGGTTCGTTCGGTCGTGCGCGTGGCGTCGGCCAACATGGTGCGTGCTCGCCGCGTCGGGCGGGCACGAGGGCCTGTCGCCCAGGCCAGGCTTCTACGATCGAACCCATGTCCGCACCCGTGCAGCTCGATGGCAGGTTCGTCAACTGGATGAGCCGGCTCAACGCTGGCGAAGCCTCGCTGCCGGACTGCGAGGGGTCACGGCACCATTACGTGCCGCAGTTCCTCCTGAAGCGCTTCCGGGGCGGCGGCAGGCTCTACGAGCTCGACAAGCAAACGGGCGAGATCGTGGAGACGACCCCGAAGGACGCCGCCTGGGACAAGGATCTCTACAAGGTCGTGAGCAAGAGCGGCGACCACGACGGCATGATTGAGGGCTTCTTCTCGCTCGCTGAGGGCTTCGCGAGCGAGGCGCTCGACGGGCTCGTCCGCGACGGCGAGAACCTGACCGAGCATGACCGCAGCGACCTCGCCTTCCTCGCCGCCATCCAAGAGCAGCGCGCTCCGGGCTTCCTCGATGAACTCAGGATCATGTTGAGACACGCTGCGCTCACCGAGTCCGTGGTGCACCTCACCAACGTCAAAGGGAAAAGGCGAAAAGAAGCGGTCGAAACACGCGATGCGCTCCTGGCAGGCCGGATCATGTTGGAGCCGCCAGACCAAGAAGCCCTTGTGCAAGCAATGCAACTCCTCGTCGCGACCTGGCTTACGATCAGCATCCTGCCGTGGACGGTGCTGAAGGCCAAGCCCCCCTACCGTTTCGTCTGCTCTGATCGGCCGCTCACGATGTACGACCTGACGCCACCTCGCCCCTGGTCGGCGCCAGCGTGGGAATCGTCGCTGCTCGTGGAATCGACGCTGCCGGTAGGCCGCGACCTATGCCTGCGCATCGGCCCGAGCCAGCCAAAGCGGCTGTCCGTGAAGGAGACCACGAAGCAGGTGGACCGAATCAACCTCCGCACCTACGGCTGGGCGACGCGCTACGTGTACGGGCCTTCACCCGACCTCCTCGAACGACTCCATGAGCGCGCCGACGAGGCGCCGAGGCCGATCAGGAAACGGCCGGTGATGCTGGAGGACGCCGATCGGGCCGACCCGGCAGTAGCCGACAGGAACGCCGCCCGTGGCTGGCCGCGCTACATCCCCGACCCCAGCGGCAAATCGGATCGGCTCATGTCCTACGAAGTGATCGACACCGACGATGACGCTCGCCGGTCGGTGTCGCCACGCCCGCGCTAGGACCGCGCCACGTGTGCTCAGGCGGTACGCGGTGAGCAGGCTCTCACCGGCTCAGTGGGCGTCTTGGCCTCGATCAACAACGGTGCCTGGAACCACGTATGTGACCTCGGAAGGATCGTATGGATTGGTGACTTCGGCACCTCCGAGGGTTGCCAGAGCATCGCGCAGCATCGCGCGTGCCTCCTGGCTGGGCACCCCTTCGTCGCTTGCGACAAGCTGCACGACTTCGTGGCCGTCAAACCGGAACTCGTCCCTCGGTGTACGCGACCCGGACTGCCTGGCCGCGTAGACGAGAAGATCGCTCAGGTGCTGTGCCCGCTCTCGCCTGACGCGGGGATCGAGTGCGCCTGGCCCATCGACAAGCACGCCCGTGTCCATCACCTCGCGGACGTGCATTGTCGAGCGATGGAGGGCGACATCGGGAGCCGACCGCCGGACGGTCTGCACCGCGGCGTAGCCGTCGTCGGCAACCTCCATGACACGTAGTTGGATCGGGTCAGCCATGCCCTCGGAAGGAAGCTCCCATAGCTGCCCGGCTGCGACCCGCATTTCGTTGGCGATCATAGACCCGCGCCAGGCGGCGTTTCACACGCGAGAGGTCGCAGGTTCGATCCCAGAGCCAAGTCGCCGCTCAGTTCTCGATCGCGCCGTCCTCGATGCGCCGTGAGCCACCGGCCCTTAAGAGGCGAGCGGCCCTAAAGGTCGCCGTAGAATGGTCGCGCGATGATCGACATTGACGATCCAGGCGCGCTCCCTGAGCTTCGGCAGTTCATCGTGTCAGTGGGGCTCGACCCTACCCGACTGACAGACGATGAGGTACGGGCTCGTGCACGTGCGCTGCTTGAGGAGCGGGTGCCGGCGCCTGCTGTCGGGTTTGGGGATCAGCCAATCAATGGGCGCGAGTGGTTCGCTGCGGCATTGACCGCGGGCGGGTTCCGGCAGCCCGAGGACCGCAGCCGGCGTGCTGTCGTAGATGCGGGCGAGCCGGTGCATCTGGTTGTACTGGCGATCCTGGTAATGCGGCATCTGCCCAATGCGCGCCCGCAACAGCCGTGGACGGACGAGAGCCTTGCACCGCAGTCGGGGCAGCCGGTCGAGGACTTCGCTCGCGCGCAACGGCTATTGGATGAGGTTGCGGCAAATGTGGGCGTTCCGCCGCGGCTTGGCTCCCGCTGGTGGGAGCAGTAGCGCCGCTACCAACATCATTCGATCGCCCCGATCTTGAGGCTGCGGGGTTCTCCATCGAGTCTCCTCGCTCGCACTGAGGATCGCTTCGCGCAAGCTCAGTGCCCTCGGGTCGCCGGCGATCTACGCTAACGCTCACCGTGACCATGCTTGCCCTGGACGTTGAGATCGCAGTCGAGCTTGTCCGCCGTGCCGAGGTCGATGGTTGGGGCTGGCTGACGGAGGATCTGATGTGTCCCGCACCGAGTATCCATCAGAGCAATGCGGAGCGCGCAGATGACCTGGTCGCTTGGCTGGCCCCTTACGCCGACGCGCAGCCGAGCATGGTGCAGGCGGCGGTCGCCAACTTCGCCCGCGTTCTTGCTGACTTCCTTCTCGTGCTTCATTACGACCTGGATGTCGATAGCCCGTACCTCCGCGTGCCTAAGTGGTACAGGCAGGAACCGCGGTCGGTGAGCGCGCACGAAGAGTGGGACATTCACGTAACCCTGCTTTACAACCTGACTATCGAGCTCACGCGCTCCATCAATCTCGTGATCGCTCGCGCTCAGCAGGCGGACCCAGGCGTCCTACAACGGCGGACCTTGGCTGTTTGCGACTGCGGGCCGGCGCACGCGCCGCTGCAGGCCATCAGCTACACAGCGGAGCAATCAGAACAAGCTCAGCCGTACCCCGGCCTCGCCGGATTCCCCTCGGTAGTGGCCGATCGGAAGGTCGGTGGCCTCGGCGTTCGCGAAGGCGACGTTCCGCGAACCGATGACGAATTCGAGCGATGGATTGCCTACCTCATCGAACGTCGAGGCGCGTGCAGCGAGCCACCGCCAGCGTCGGCGGGGTTGCCGCTCGCTCTTCCGAAGCCACCGCGCTCAGAGGATGCCCAGGGCGTTCCGTCCAGGTGGACGGTCGCGAGTGGGATCCTCGCGTTCTGCGCGGCCGTGGGAGGTGTCATCGGCTATCCCTGGCTGGCGGGCGCCGCGATCGTCCTCGTCGCAGTCGCTGTTGTCTTTAGGAGGCGCCTCTGGCGGTGGCCCGCTTCGCCGCTCGCCGTGTTTGTTTTTGTGATCGCCGGGTGCCTCGGCGCCGCGATCGGCGAGCTTGCCGCCTCCGCCTTTGACGGCACCGGAAAGACCCCTCTCCACGGCGCACCGCTACGTCCCTCTTCTTCCGCGAACTACCGGCCCGTTGGACAGATCGAACAGGGCGCCTTCTTCCGTGGGGGCGATGGTCCGGTCGCCGCGTTTACCGACCCCGTGTCGGTGCTTGTTGGGCGAGAGCTGAGATTGGGAGTCCGACTCGTAAACGGCGGCCCCGACGAAATCCCCCAAGCGATTGTGAAGGTGACGGTCCCGAACATCGCTGCTTCCTCTGAGGGCGTCACCGTCACCGTTCGATCAGAAGAGATGCGTCCAAGCGAAGTGGCTGACACCATGACGGTGAACATCAACGCGAACCGAAGCGCGTGTCTCCGCTACATCTCAGGCTCGACCCAATTTCTGGATTCGCGCCACGGCATCGTCCGATCGCTGCCCGATGGAGTGCTCGGCAGCGGCGTTGCAGTGGGACCACTGGGGTTGGTTCTGTCGAACGGTACGCGGTACGTGGTGTTCTCGGTGCGGGCGGTCGGCCTCGCCAGCGGATCGCGCTGTTCCTAATCGAGCCTGGCCTCGGATGGTGGTCGTGGTTGTGGTGCCTGGGTCATGTAGGCAACCCCGGCGAGCTAGCTACCCGAGCCGAAGATTGCCACGCTCACGGGCCGTTGAGCCACCTCTAACCGAATCTAAAACCTCTAAAAACCTCTAAAGGGATCGGGTATGGTGGTCGGATGAGCAACCCATTCCACGCGAGCTTCGGTGTCAGCCCGCCGCTGCTGGTCGGCCGCGACGACCTGCTCGATGACTTCGTGGAGGCCCTTGAGGATGGTCCGGGATCGGCGGGCCGCGCGACGCTCTACACCGGCGCTCGCGGCGCGGGCAAG
>OBLU010006727.1_pt1 | contig 10209 bp, 10 predicted proteins | sample 1518681 | NCBI WGS metagenome assembly OBLU01 (sample SAMEA3539304, study PRJEB22396) | soil metagenome | biome: tundra; feature: field; material: soil | place: USA | collected 2010-05 | depth 0.15 m
ACTCGGAAGGCCAACTACCCGCAACCTTCAGCGCTCGACTAGTCCTTCCAGCGTGGAAAAGAATTCCGGGTACGAGATCGCCGCGCACTCGCTGCCGCGAATCAAGGTCTCACCCTGGGCTCGCAACGCTGCGATGCTGAAGGCCATTGCGATGCGGTGATCGCCGAATGATTCCAGTTCAGTACCGTGAAGCGATTGGCCGCCGGGAATCTTTAACCCGTCTTCGCGCTCCTCCACCTGCGCGCCCATGGCGCGAAGATTTGTGGCGATGGATGCGATTCGGTCCGACTCTTTCACGCGCAGTTCCTTCGCATCCCGCACTTCGATTCCCTGCTCCGTGTAAGGCGCAATCGCAGCCAGAACGGGGATCTCATCGATCAGCGCAGCCGTATCCGATCCTGCGATGGTCGCGCCCTTGAGCCGTCCGCCCTCTACCTGCAGCGTGCCGACTAATTCACCGTGAACTTCCTCGAGCTGGGTTACAGAAATGCGCAGCCCCATCTGCATAAGGATGTCGAGCAGCCGCGCCCGCGTGGGATTCATCAGCAAGTTCGTAATGCTCAATTGCGAGTTGGGAAAAAGAGCGGCGGCACAGAGAAAAAATGCGGCGCTCGAAAGATCTCCGGGAACAAGCGCTTCGATGCCGTGCAAGGGCTGTCCCCCGCGAATGCGCACTTTATTTCCCTTGCGCTCGAGTTGCGCACCAAAGGCGCGGAGCGCAACTTCGCCGTGGTCCCGCGTGCGCAACGGTTCCTCTATGCGCGTTTCGCCCTCAGCCAGCAGGCCGGCGAACAGCAGGCAAGTCTTCACCTGGGCACTGGCGACCGGCATGCGGTAATCGATTCCCTTAAGGTTGCCGCCGGCGATGCGCAACGGTGGACGCCCGTTTTGCGATGTGATGTCTGCGCCCATGGCCTTGAGGGGCGTGATCACACGCTCCATGGGACGGCGCGAGAGCGATTCATCCCCGGCCATTTCGCTGGTGAACTTCTGACCCGCGACTATACCGCTCAACATGCGGATGGTCGAACCTGAATTACCGCAATCCAAGGGTTGGCTCGGGACGTTCAGCGAAAGGCCGCTTCCCTGCACTTCAATGACGTTGCCAGCACCGGTCTTGCGCTCCCAGGTCACTCCCAGCGAACGCAGACAGCCGAGCGTGCTGGCACAATCCGCTCCCGTGGAATAGTTGTCCAGCCGTGATGGTCCATCGGCGATCGCCGCCAGCATCGCATAGCGGTGTGAAATGGATTTGTCGCCCGGCAGGCTGACACTTCCACTCACGTTGCGCGCCGGGCGAACGACCATCTGTGATTCACTTTTCATCTGGAATCAATATTAAAGGAATGATGTGGCTGCTACCTTTGTAGCAGGCGCATTGCGCAACTTAAACGATATTCGCTAGCGTACTGTCGCGGAATTTCGCGGCAAAAGTTCGAGGCTTTGAAAGGGCGCGGCTTTAGACGCGCCGTAAGCACGGGCCCTTAATGAACAAGGCTTTAGTCCCTGGACCGCTCGATTCGCGAGATGGAACCGGTTAGTTATGCCTCTAATTTGTGGGACAGTACGCTAGGCCACCTTGTGATAGATGTGATACGTCCGAGTTGGCACTTCCTGAATCCATTTGTAGTAGCCAACGGAGTATTTTTTTCCCCGATTCGGTGGCCACGGATCAAAGATCCGAAGTGTCGTTCCCTTGCCCGACTGGTCGCCGTCGCCGCGGATGCCAACAACCGCAATCATGTGACCGGAACTGGCGTTTCCCTGCGCGTATTGGGCCGAGTCCCATAACATGTCAAAAACCAGCGGCCCGCGCGACAACATGGAAACGAGTGCGGTCGGCATCCAGGAGGTGGGAGCGATCACCGTCATGAAGTTAGCTTTCGCGAAACGGGCGGAACCTGTCACCGGGTCGTTGCTCTCCGAGAAATTGAGCAAACTGCCATCCTCCATCACCAGATCGGTCGGGGTTCGTGCGATGACCGCCGGGACGTTGGCGTAGGTCACCATGGCTGTAGATGCCGCCCAGCAGGTGCTGTTCGTTGGCTGAGCGATGAATGGAATCGTATGGAGAATCGGATTGTATGTTTCGCCGCCGGTCAGCGCGTTCCAGGTGCACGGGCCTGCCTCTCCATCCTCGACCAGCCAGTTGGCCTGCTGAAAGCGCAGTACGGCGTTGCGCGTCGCGGCACCGAAGGAACCGTCTAGGACGAGCTTTGGACTCGGAGTGAGGCTGGCGTTCAGCCTGGCTTGTAAAGTCTTAACGTCATCTCCGCGTGAGCCCAATTTCAGTACGGTATTCACTTAGCCTCCGGACGCCGGCAAGATCCACCTTGGCGACGCCAGCCTGCACGGGCGATTCAGATGCCCGCAACTCACGCTGTCGCTTTAGCTTCGGCTGCAGTTTGTTTCAGAATTTCAGAGGGAATTTCTTTCAGGCTCAATCCAAACTCGAACATCGGCGTTTCCACCCCGCGTCCCCAGCGCGCCACTTCCCAGTGGGCGCGCACGAACTTCACATTGGAATGCGCTGTCAGGTCGAGTAGTAACGGATACTCGCCGCGATAAAACTCCTGCGGATAGGAGACCAGCGCCTTTGCGTCCCACGAGGTGCCGTCCGCCGAGCCGAAAATGCTGAGTTCGAGAGATTCCTGCTCGATGATGTTGGTTATGTCGAGAGTGAGCAGGAAAACACGATTCACCGCGCCGCTCACGTCGACAGCAGTGCCATCGCCCTTGGAACTAACTACCGTTTTGCCGTTTACCAAAACTGTGTCAATCATGGCGAGGATTCTAACAAAGGCCGAGCCTGAAGTCAGTGCGGCCGGATCACTCCGAGGGATGCGGGCCGGTGAAATCCGCGCAGCATGGCTTCTCTACGGGCTTGAATTCCATGAGCTCGACCCGAGTCAGATCTGGATCGAAAACATTCAGCTGCCACTTGCCGTCTTTACCCATTTGAGCCTTCTCGCTCCCATGCGGCTTCCAGCCGTGCGCTTCCAGAATGGCCTGCGCCTTCTTCATGTCGGCGACGCCGAGCGAGATATGATTCAGCACGCCCATCAGCCGTAAATCGGGATGCTCGGGATGGTTGAGCATGTACTCTAACCAATCCGTGCCGTCAGGTACCTGCATCGCGACCCAGTCGGTTTCGCCGGGTTGCATTCCTCCGTGCCAGTAGAGGCGAAAGCCAAGCAGGTCGCGGTAGAAATGATCTTCCGCGTCGCGGTTGTGGACCAGAAATCCAACATGAATCATGTGGCGGGAAACCGCGGAGTCAGGCGAGGCGGGCACTTCGGCTTTGCCGCGCTCCACGAACTCAATGCGATGACCTTCCGGATCGACCACGGTAAGGCTCATGCTATGGTCGGCGCGGCCTTCGATGGCCGGCACTTTCACGCCATTCGCCATCAGGTACTCCCGCAGCGCGACGATGTTGTTGGTGGTGAAGGCCACGTGATCCATACGGTCGGTAGCGCTGGGATCGGGTGCGGCGCTGTAGCCAACCCACTGCCTGCCGACCATGTAGCGCACGATTCCGCCAGACTCAACCGGCGAGGTGGAAGTGAGGCCGAGCGTGCCGCTATAAAGCTTGTTTGCCCCGTCCGGCTGAGTCGTGTAGAACGAAACGTGATCGATGCCGAGAATGCGGGGACGCTGGGGAGAAGGGGCCTGCGAATAAGCGTAGAATTTACCGGCGACGCAGCAGGCGCCGAAGAAAACTACGAGTGTGACGACGGACCGAAGTCTTTTCATAACGTCCTCAATTCTAGACCGAACTCGCGCGGATTCTAAACTTCATCCAAAAACTGGCGCAACACTCTGCCCACTTCCTCGGGTTGCTCCCACGCCGAGTAGTGGCCAGCTTTCGGGATCACCCTCAACTGGCTGTTGGAAATGTGCTGGCGCATCAGTTCGGCTTCGTTCCTGCCAGTGAGCAGGTCTTCGTCTCCGGTCACCAGCAGCGTAGGCACATTGATGGTCTTCAATGTATCAACCGAATCCGGGCGCTCGGCCATGCCGCGCTGCACTTGCGCTACATCTTCGGGAGACATTTTCCGCATCATGCGCAGCGCGCCCTCGACCAGATCAGGCCGCAGTTCGCGCGTGCTCTTGCCGAGCAGGCGTGGAAGCATGCTCTCGAAGAACGGTTCGGTGCCGCGCTCGATGACGTCATGCGCCGCGTGCAGGCGCGCGGCGCGGGCTTCGGGAGGATCCGCGGGCGCCTTCGTATTGCACAGGCCGAGAGCGGCGACGCGCCCGCGATGCTTTCGCCAGAATTCGAACAGCGCATATCCGCCGATGGAAACGCCGATCAGGGGCGCGCGGCCGACTTCGGCATCGTCCATCACGCGGGAGATATCGGCGGCGTGCTTCTCCATTGTGGCCGGACCTTCGCCAATTTCCGAGTCTCCGTGACCGCGCAGATCGGGGAGAATGACGCGGTAGCGCGTGGACAGAGCATTGGCCACAGGCAGCCAAAATTCATGGTTCGCGGGAAATGGATGCAAAAGAATTACCGGAGAGCCTTCGCCCAGTACGTGATAGACGATTTCCGCGTCGCCGCTCTTGATTTTCTGGAAAGCGATGCGCTGCATGCCAGCGATTTAATCACAGAGACGCGAGGCCTGTCGCGCTGCCGTGCGTCGCCTACGGATTCGTAACGCGCTGCGCGCCCGCGGGCGCCATTAGCAGCAGCGGTTCTTCCGGCATAACGATCCAGGCGATGGGATAAGAGAGGATGCCAATGCCGGTCATGAAAGATGCAATCAGCCACATCAGGCGAATGGCGGTCACGTCGATATCGAAGTATTCGGCGAAGCCGAGGCAGGCCCCGGCGATCTCCCGTGACGAGCTTCATGAACGATAACTTCGGAAGGCTCGGGTAAGTGGAAGATCAAAGCCCCCGGCGGAAAGCAGGTTCCTCGCCGGGCTTGGCGCCCGTTTCGGAATGACAAAGATTTTAGGAGAGGAACACGCACGTGCTCCGCGTCGCTAGGTACGTCGGGGGCTGAAGGCCGATTAATTTTTCCAAGCTTTGCGGCATGACTGGAAGTCGTACCCTTCCCGGTTTTGTTTCGGCGCTGGCGGGCGAATCAAAATCCCGAGGGATTGGCGTTCGTGGAATCCCACCCTTGCGCAAAGAACGCGCAAGGATGGGGCACCCGCTTTGATAAGCCTGCGGCTTAGCCGCTGGCGGCGCCACGGTAGCGGCCGACCAGTCCGGCTTGGCGGCCTAGGGATGGATTTGTCGGGCTTTCGTTGATGGGCTGGACTTTGTTGTCCTGGGCAGAGCGGAAGCGCAAGAGAGCTGCGATGTTGCCGACGTTGTCGAACTCGGGATCGTCTTTCACGTAGAAGAGTTCGATGTCGTGGCGGATGACCCAGGGCAGGATCGCCTCGGCGACATCGACGACCTCGCGGGTTTCGCGTCCGCAGATCGGACACATGCTCACCAAGTGGGCGTCGAGGTGACCGCAACCGGTACACTCGACCGCCTGCGCGACGTAGTTATCGCCAATCAGCAAGGTTTGTATTTCGCCCATCTCCAGGGAGCGCAGAACGCGGCGCAATCCGGTAACGCCGCGGCCATGGCTGCGGGCCTGGCTAATGGTTTCGTGAACCGCCTCGGTGGAGCGGCGCTGTTGCCAGCCGGAGAAGATCCGTTCGGCCTGGGTGCGAATTTCATCGCGGCTCACGTGAGCCACCTCGGCGGAAAACCGGCCCAGCAACTTCTGCGCAGCCTCGGGATGCAATTGCGGGGCGAATTGCGGCCAGTGACTTTCCTGACAGCCCAGAATCCACTTTTCGAACAGGCCTTTCTCCAAAGCCTCCTTCAAGAAGTCGGCGACAAATTTGTAATGCTGGCGGGCTTCGTCGGCGACGCGGCGCTCGGCATGGCCTCCGTCATAACCGGCGAAGCCATCGCCGCGGCCACGGCGGGAGAGTGGATGAAAGAATCCTTCGCGCTCGGTTAATTCTCCGAGACGAAGGTCGAACATACGGGCGCGATGACGATCTACGAGAACCACGCCCAAGCCGGGAAACGCTCCCAGCAAGTGAGCCAGGGGCTTCAGGCGGAAGTGCCGATCGACCAGAAGTTGCGTGCCGCTGAGTTGTGCGGGCAGATCATACTCGCGCCAAAAGCCTTGCGCGGAACAGGCGAAGACTGCCTTGGCATGCGCAGCGTTGCCGCGCAGGTCGTGCGACAGGCGCACGATGCGATCGAGATCGGCGCGGGCCGACTCGCACTTGTCTTTCTTATTAACCTCGGAACCTTTTTTATTACCCTCGCAACCTTTACTTTCCAGATGGCGCAGAGCTTCGCGCGCCAGATCTTTGGTGAGGATGGCTTCTTCCTTGTGGGCTTTGTTACGTGGCGCTGTGGGCTGGAAGTAGAAGCTAAGGGCGCTGTTCCCCTGATCTTCAAATTGCGCTAATTCCTGAATCTGTTCGCGAGTGATCATTCGAGGTCAGTTCCTTTCGTTGAAATTTGATTTATGCGATGCCGGTATTGGCGAAGCGCCCTTTGAACTGGCCGACAAATTGGGGCGATTTGCGCAGGTGATCGCGCGCGGCAGAAATGGAGTTCAACACGCGGTCGGGCGGAATGCCGGTGATGGCGGAGACTTCGTCGACCCCGAAGCCTTCGATGGCATGCAGGATGAAAGCCTCGCGATGGTCCCGGCCCACATCGCGCAGAGCGGCGGCGATGAGGCGCATCATTTCGCGGGAGCCGACGATTTGTTCCGGCGTGGACACGCGGCCGTCGGCAATGATGGTTTCTTCGGTGATGGCTTCGTCAGGCTGGTGGAATTGCAGTCCGGGCTCGTCGCTGGCCTTGACATTTTGCTTGCGCGCGGATTCTTCCAGGCGTACGGCGTTTCCGTTCGTGCCTTCGGGACGGGATAGTTGATCGAGCGCATCGAGCGCCAGGCGGTAGAGCCAGGGCTCGAGCGCGAGCCGCTCCGGTTTTTCGCGGCCCGGATTTTCTCCATCACTGCCGAGCGCGGCGGCGATGGTTTCGTCAATCACTTCGTCTTTGCCGATCGAATCCGGCACAATCTGGTCGGCGATCTCGCGGAAATAAATTTCCCGTTCCACAAAGCGTTCGAGGCGGGAAAGATTTACGTTGACGTAGGAGCGTACATCTTCCGCCGAAACCATCACGGGAAACACGACCGCCAGCGTGTCCTCGAAGGGCACAGAAACATTTTTCCGCGCCGAGCCGTCGTTCTGCCGCCTTGTCCACTTGTGAGTGGAGCGTAATAATTCTTTGTGTTTGTTGACTTGTTGCAGCAGGTCTTCGAATGCGGTCTTCACCGCGGCGGAGGCGGTTGCGGCGGTGGTCTGCGCTGCCATTTGTCCGGATGGCAGACGCAAGTTGAGAGAGACGCTAGTACCCTCGCGCGCAGAGATCTCTTCCACCATGCCTTTGAGATGAATCAGTTCCGGGCGGAAGACTTGCAGCCGCCTTCGCAGTTTTTCGATTTGATGTTGGATGTCTTTTTCTACGGCGGGAGTTTTGTGAAGCCGGTAACTGATGTGGACGTTCATTAGCACCTCAAGCTTGCAAACGAAGGACGCAAACCAGTGCTTTCTAGGACGATTGTACACCCGGTCGACGGACGGCAAACCGTGAAATAAAAAGTCTATGTTGGCGTTTTGCCGCTTTCGGAACTCGGTCGCGGGACAGGATTGTCAGGACAAAGGCATTTGCAGCCAGCCACGGTGCCAGCTATGATCCGTGAACTATGAAACTGGCAAAAATCTTGCTCCTTGCGTCTCTAGTTGCTTCGGCCTCGGCTCAAACTCCCACATCAAAAGAAGTTGAAAATGTCTATCCTGATGCGCACGCGCTGTATCTCGATTTGCATCAGAATCCTGAACTCTCTGCGCACGAAACCCAAACCGCGGCGAAGTTGGCCAGCCGGTTGCGCAATCTGGGCTATGAGGTGACCGAACATGTCGGCGGCACAGGGATTGTTGCCATCCTGAAGAATGGCGCAGGGCCGACCGTGATGTTGCGAACCGAGCTTGACGCGCTGCCGGTGGAAGAGAAAACCGGTCTTGCTTACGCGAGCAAAGTCCGCACCAAAGATGATGCCGGGCACGATGTCCCGGTGATGCACGCGTGCGGACACGATCTGCACATGGCATCGATCCTGGGAACGGCCACCATCATGGCCCACAGCAAAGATACGTGGCACGGAACCCTGATGCTGATCGGCCAGCCCGCCGAAGAAATTATCGGCGGGGCCAAGGCGATGCTCGACGATGGCTTGCTCACGCGCTTTCCCAAGCCCGACGTGGCCGTGGCCTTGCACGTGGGCAACATACTGCCTGCGGGGGAAGTGGGCATTACTCCGGGAGTTTTCAATACGAATGCGGACTCGCTGCGTATCACAATCTACGGCAAGGGTGGACATGGTTCCGCGCCGCACACGGCGATCGATCCTATTGTGATCGCTGCCCGAACCATTCTGGCGTTGCAGACGATTGCTTCGCGCGAAGTGAAGCCGCAGGAAATGGCGGTGGTCACGGTGGGCTACATTCAGGCGGGCACCAAGAACAATATTATTCCGGACCAGGCTGAGTTGGGATTGACCGTGCGCACCAATAAGCCGGAAGTGAGGAAGCAAGTGCTCGCGGCCATTGCGCGGATCACCAAGGCCGAGGCCGAAGCGGCGGGTGCGCCGCGTCCACCGACGATTGACCGCTATGAAGGTACGGACCTGGTATACAACGATCCCGCATTGGCGCAGCGGCTGCGCGGAGTGCTGGAGTCAGCGCTGGGCAAAGACAAAGTTGTAAATCAGGAGCCGATTACCGGCTCCGAGGATTTTTCTTACTTCGTGGAACAGGGAATTCCCAGCTTCTACTTCAGTCTTGGGGGAGCCGACCCGGAGAAGTACGCGCAAGCCAAGGCTGCCGGGACGATGCTGCCGTCAAACCACTCTTCGCTTTTCGCGCCCGACGTAGATCCAGCGCTGCACACCGGCATTGCGGCGGAGGTGGCCGTGCTGCGGAATTTGCTGAGTGGATCGGCGGAGGAGTTGCGGAAGAGCGTCACGGGTGGGAACGAATAGTGGGCGGTAAAATCCGAAGCTAGTTCAGCGGGTGACAGCATGTCCGCGAATAACGATCTCACCATCCGATGGAACGACCGGGCATCGTCTATGCGCAAGCTGAAGCGGATTTAGCTTCCGGCGGGTGGTGGCGCCACAGCGACCGTGTGAAGAACCGAACCGCGGCTCTCGAACCCGATGGGGCACTCTCGTTCAGGAGATTAGCGCAAGGCCTCCCACTCATCTTCGTCGCTGGCTGGAGAGACAATATCGCCCACAATTTCTATCGTGTCTTTCATCGAGCCAAACCAGTCCCGCGCGCTTGCCTTCACCGCCTCAGGCACGACTTCCGCTATGACTTTTCCGAATCGCATAACGCGGATCGGCTTCCGCGTCTGCTGCATTTGCTTGAGCAACGCGAAGCAATCGGCCCTGAACTCCGAGATGTCGATTTCTTTCATAGGCTCCCAATCTAATTGGACTATCGTCATAAATGATGGCCAACTCGAGATCAAACGTAGCCCGTGGCGAAACCCGATCAGGCAAATCCTGCGCCTTAAAGGCGCGCTGATCACGTGGCACTTGCGGTATGCCTGAAGGCATACCCTGATACGAATCGTACTTGAACCACGCGCGGCTAGGGATGACAGACGCCGAAGTCTTTGATCATGCTCGTCGCCACCCACACGCGCGGCTGGTCGCCTTTCGACTTTGCTTTCTTGCCCTTTAAGCTCATCCGGTCGCCTGGAGTAATGCCAACTGTGTTGCCAGTCAGTGCATAAACTTGCTGGTCTCTTTCGTCGGCGATCGTCATCCCGTTACCCTCCGACTTGACGCAGCCCGTGATGGTTCTATCTTTCTTCGATTCGTGCATGATCACAACGGTGATGACGACGGCGATGGCGGCAGTCACGGCTACAATTCCGATCACGATGTTCCGGGCGGCATTGTCCAGGTTATCGGCTTTAGCAGGCGTGGCGAGGGCCAGACTTAGAGCGACAATCAGAACTGCGCGCCAGATACTTTTCTGGGGCATATGTCCTCCTTAAATGTGAACTGGGATTGCCCGATGCTGTGCCCGTGCCGCTTTTCAGCAGCAGCAATAAGTGAATTTCTTTGTGATCTTGGAAACGGAACGATA
>OBLU010006728.1_pt1 | contig 10208 bp, 5 predicted proteins | sample 1518681 | NCBI WGS metagenome assembly OBLU01 (sample SAMEA3539304, study PRJEB22396) | soil metagenome | biome: tundra; feature: field; material: soil | place: USA | collected 2010-05 | depth 0.15 m
CGAATGAACTTGTAGCGGCGCAGGGACCGCACTTTTCGGAAGTCGGCGACCCAGGTCAAGACCGTAATGACCTCGCCGGCAAACGCGGGGCTGAGATATTCAATCCGGTGCATCCGGGCGACCCACGTCGCGCCAATTGCTTCCGTCATCCGCATGCAGCCCGTGGCAGCGGAATGTCGAATCGCCGCATCCTGCATCCACTGCACGTAAGCGACATTGTTCACGTGGCGGTTTCCATCCACCGCCTCCGCGGGCACGACAATCTCAACACGATAGACCGGGTCCATAGTTATGCTTATAGCAGGTCCAGCCTTTTGCTCCAAGTCCCCAGCCAAATGGATTGTATCTGTGTAACCTCCGCACCGGTTTTGGACTCTATAGATGAGGCTCCCGCACCTCGGGAAGCAGTGCCGGGGTGCGGCGAGCTGGAGTGGCCTGGCGGCGCGGGGGCTAGGGCAGGAAGAGGGCGGGAGGACGAAGGGCAGAGCCTGAAACGAGCCTGAAACGAGCCTGAAACGAGCTTGCAACGAGCTTGCAACTACGGAGGCACTAGCGCGCTACTCCGGTGGCAGGGGCGCGTTTCTTCCTTTCCGGCAGCGACAGCGACACGGGAATCCAATTGACGGGCCACTGCACGAGTCGGTCTCATCCTCCCAGGTTGTCATAGCCCACCCCGCTTGACACTGTGCCCGTGCCCGGGTTTTCGCTTCCGGCTCGCTTGGTAGTGGGCTATTCTATCGCCGCTAACATCTCTTATGAACCACAGTCTCGCTGGCTTGAAATCCGTGAGTTCCCCAATTGCCTTGGCCGCTGCTCTCCTGGCACTGATAACCGCAGAGGCAGCGCCGATTATCCCGGTTCCGGAGAGAATTGCTGACGCCGTTCCAGACCGGCAGGATGCCCAGGTACCCGACCGGGTGCAATTGGCGGGGTGGATCGGGCAGCGTATCCAGGCCAATGAAGCGAACCGGCTGGTGAAGCTCGACGCAGCGCGATTACTGGAAGGCTTCCGCAAGCGCCCTGGCCGCCAGTCCTGGGACGGAGAGCATGTGGGCAAGTGGCTGCATGCCGCGACACTGGCATGGGTTAGCACCGGCGATCCGGCGCTCCGGGAGAAGCTCGACTACGTCGCCGCCGAGCTGGTCAAGTGTCAGCTCGCGGACGGTTACCTGGGGACTTACGTGGAGAGCAACCGGTGGAAGTCCTGGGATGTCTGGGCCCACAAGTATAATCTCATTGGACTCATTACCTATGTGCGTTACACCGGCAACACCGCCCCGCTCTCCGCCTGCCGGCGCATGGCGGATTTGCTCTGCAACACGTTTGGCGACGAACCCGGCCAGCGCAACATCATCAAGGCTGGCCCGCATGTCGGCATGGCCCCCACCAGTGTGCTGGAGCCGATGGTGCTGCTGTATCGCCTGACGGGCGAAACCCGCTACCTCGACTTCTGCAAGTACATCCTGCGCGCCTGGGAGCAGCCGAACGGGCCGAAGATCATCTCGACGCTGCTGACCGCCAAGCGCGTCGATAAGGTTGCGAACGGCAAGGCCTACGAGATGCTCTCCTGCCTGAACGGAGCGCTCGAGTATTACCTGACCACCGGAGACTCCCAGGTGTTTCAAGCCTGCCTGAACGCCTGGCAGGACATTGTGGATCACCGCCTCTATCTCACCGGCGCAGCCAGCTACTGGGAGATTTTCCATGACGATTACGATCTGCCGAACGTGAATAACGTGGGGGAGACCTGCGTTACCGTAACCTGGCTCCAGTTTAACGCCCAGTTGCTGCGGCTGACCGGCGAGGCGCGTTTTGCCGACCAGCTCGAACATGTCATCCTGAACCAGTTGTTCGGCGCCCAGAAATGTGACGGCTCGGCCTGGGGATACTACGTCCAGATGGAAGGGCGGAAGCCCTATACTTCCAACCTGGACGGCCAGTGCTGCCTTTCCAGCGGTCCACGCGGCGTCGCGCTCATCCCTACCTTCGCCCTGACCACCGACGCCGAAGGCGTGGTCGTCAACCTTTACGACACAGGAAGAGCCACGCTCACCCTGCGTGATCACACCGCAGTTGGCCTCACCACCGAAACGCAATACCCCGGCGATGGGCGGGTTCGCATCACCCTCGACCCAGCCGAAGCAAAGGCCTTTGCCGTTAAGCTCCGGGTGCCGGGCTGGTGCCGGAGCGCCGAAGTGCAAGTCAACGGCAAGACATTCAAGGGACTCCCTAATGCGGAGGGCTACCTGGCCATTGAAGGTGTTTGGAAGAAGGGCGACCAGATCGTGCTCCGGCTCAAACTGGAACCGCGGCTCGTCGTCGGAGATCACGGCAACCACGGCAAGGTGGCGCTCCTATACGGTCCGCTGGTCCTTGCCGCAGACGAAGCCTTGCTGGGGAACGGTGATCCGGCACAGGGGGAGAGCGCAGCCAACCTGCCTCTCAGTGCGATCGCCGTCGCCGGGCCGAAACTTGACATGCTCAAAGTCACGCCCGAACCCGCCCCCGCCGCGGTGAAATCCTGGCCCGGCGCGCAGGTGTTTCGCGCCGAGGCCGTCACGCGCCGACCCGTGAGTTCTCTCAAAATGGGCACGCCGCTGACGATCCGGCTGATTCCCTTTGCGGACGCCGGCGGAACCGGCACTCGTTACAAAGTCTGGCTTCCGCTGCCCAGCAACCTCTACAGCGGCAATCTGCTGCTCGAAGGCCAGGAAAGCCGCTCGCGGCGGGGCAACCTGGGTGGCTCCATCGTCGATGAGGACTTCCAAACCGCCGTGACCACCTGGAACGGCAAGGCCGCTGAAGAAGATTGGTTCGCCGTGCAACTGGACGAACCAATCACGGTAAAGCGGGTGCTCTTTGCCCACGGCAAGACGTTCCACGATGGCGGCTGGTTCGACGCGACCGCCGGCAAACCACGCGTCCAGGTAAAACGAACAAAGGATGGCGCATGGGAGACCGTCGCGGAATTGAAGGACTACCCCGCCACCACCGCCAAGAACTCAGCGGAAATGGACGGTGGGGAATCCGTCAATTGCACACTCGCAGAGCCGCTTAAAGTGTGGGGCATTCGCGTTGCTGGCAAACCGGCGTGCGGCGACAACCCGCAACAGGCATTCTCATCCTGCGCCGAGCTGCAAGCGTTCAGTGAGTGACCAGGATTATGAAGTCTCCCGCATTCCGGATTACGTCGATTCTCTTGATCATGTTATCCCTGTCGATCGGATGGGGCATCCGGGGCAACTACGGGCACGAATACGGGGCCATGATCGCGGGAGCCCTGGCGGGCATGGCGGCGGCGCTCATGTCCGGCCGGGAGGACTGGCGGCAACGCGTGCCTTACTTTGCTTTTTTCGGTGCCTTGGGCTGGGCCTTTGGCGGCTCCATCGCTTACATGCATCCGCCCTCTTACACCGAAACCGGCCACCTCCCGACGCAGGTGTACGGGTTCCTGGCCACTTTCTTGGTAGGGTTTCTTTGGGCGGGACTGGGCGGGGCTGGCACCGCCTACGCGGCGGTCGAGGACCGCGAGAAGCTCACCGCCATATTCCGGCCACTGGCCTGGGTCTTTGGGTTTTGGGCGCTCCAGTATGTGCTCCAGGACACCCCTTTCCATTTGGCCGAACGTCTGTCCAAGACCGCCGGAGGGGACCGCTCCTGGTTCCGGCAACGCGATCATCTCTACTGGCTCGACAGTGAGTGGCTGGAGGCGGCCTATGCCTTAGCGGCCTTGTGCTTGTTCGACCTGTGGGATCGGCGCTTCAGAAAGCTCGGCCATTTAGTCGGATTCGGCGCGGTCGGCGGCGTCGCCGGTTTCGGCCTTCAGCAGTTGCTCGCGGCAACGGGCTGGCAGAACGCTGTGGTTAACGCCCTAGTGCATCCGCAAGGCGACTTAACCCTGTTCGATGGCGCCACCGGCGCGCCAAGATTCGCGCCCGAAGACATGCTCACCAACTGGCCGGCGTTCTTCGGCCAGCATAGCGCGCATCTGGGCTGGGTCTTCGGTGCTGTGGTGGGCGTGTCGTTGTACTTCTACCGTTACGGCGCCTGGCGTTCCGGTTCCGCGCTGCTCATCCGCATGGCGGTGTGGAGCATGGTGGTGTTCCTCGCCGGACCAGTGCTGCTGTCCAACGTGCCGTTCTTCCGAAGCCACGGCGGCTTCCGGCTCACACCGCCCCGCGGCGATAGCTGGGCCAATATCCTCGGCTGCATGATCGGTCTGCTCCTTTACTTTCGGAAGACCGGCCAGAAGCCTGTGGTCTTTGTGACTTTGCTTTCGGGAGCTTTCGGCGGGTTGGCCCTGACGACCGCCCAATTCCTGAAAGTGCTGTGCTATTCCCCGGGCAACCCCCGGCTCACGGACAATCCGGCCGTCATTCAGGCCTGGCAGCACTGGCGCAGCGCCAATTGGCACAGCCTCGTCCTGGAGCAATTCGCCGGCTGCCTCTACGCGTTGGCCATCATCGTGCCTATCGGTCTCCTGGCCTCACGTCTGCCCGTGCGGAGCAACGAACCGCGCGCCCGCCCCTGGACGGAAGTCTTCGCGATCGTATTCATCTTCAACATCCTCACCTACCTGAACATTGTTAAGAACATCAGGGACTGGACGGAACCACGCCAGATCATGGTTAACGGCACCCCAGGGGTGTTCCGTTCGGTCGCCGAAGTGCTCCGCGCGCCGTTGTTTGGCAGCATCAGCATGTCCGCGTGGTCGTGGTTTACCCTGATGTGGATTGCCTTCACGGCCTGCACCATTCTGGTGCTGGCGCGCCACCGCCGCCAACCCGTGGCTTTGATTCCGTCAACGTGGCTGGGCAAAGGCCAACTGCTTTATCTGATGTTTCTTTGGTTGATGGTGATCGCCAATTTCACCAAGGCGCTGGTGGCCTTCTCCGATGGCCGCATTGCGACGGAAGGCACGATCATGTCCAACGCGCTCGTCTGCACTGTCCTCGTCCTGGCCTACGCGCGCCAGCCGGAAGAAGCTCCTGTGCTCAAAGAGACCGATTTCGGATTGTTCACGCGCAAAGCCGCCGTCCTGGCAGCGGTCCTGCTCGTCGCGACCACGACCCTCTACACGACAGGCATCCGGAGCCTGTACGGGAACCAACCGACGGGATGGGGCGGCAACAACCTGCGGCTCGGGCCGAACGCCGACTGGCGGGTCAAGCCCCTCCTCAAGACCAAGCCCCACGCCTAACGAACAAAGATTTCATACCTCCCTTGCGCGTAGTCCCAGGTCTTAACAATCAGTCGCTCGTGCGCCGCGTCGAACTGCCATGAGTCACCTTCCGCCAGCTCGCCGCCGTCCAACGTCACGCGGGCTGGCTTGGCCGGCATAAAGATTCGGAGGATATGAGGCTCATGCTGACCGGAGAATTCGATCTTGAGGGATTGGCCAGCATCCACCGCTACGGTGGTCCTTTCCGGTTTGGGGTGGGTTTCCGGGTGCCAGAGGGTGAACTGGCTCTTGCCGTCCGGGTAGATCAGCCACGTGGTGAAACCCGCTGAATTGGTATCACCCAATCCGGTGTAAGACCGCGTGACCTTCAGCGGGATGATCGCACCTTCGCGAACAAACACGGGGAATTCGTCGAGCGTGAACTCACGCTCAAGCTGGGCCGGGCCTTGCAGGCGCTCGTGGTCGCGGAAGAAGTATCGCCAGCGGCCCGCGGGGAGCGACACGATGCGTTCGAGCTTGTCCGCGTGGATCGGCGCGACCAGGAGGTCGTTGCCAAAGAGGTAGTGGAACCGGCCCTTGGGGAGCGGGCGCATCAGCGGCTGCCCGCCGTTGTGGCACTCAACCACATGCGAATACATGTAGGGGACGAGTTCGGTATGCAACCACGAAAACTTGCGGATGATCTCAAGCTCCGGCCAGGAGCGCTTCCAGAGGCGGCGTTCGCCATGACCGCCATTCAGGAACAGGCCGCAGAAGGTCGAGAATTCGGCCCAGCGGATATACACGTTGGGGGCAATGTCGTTGTCGGCTGATGTGCCGAATTCGTTGGCCCCCCCAGCCATACCGCTCGCGGGCTTCGACCAGTTCCCCAGCAAAGCGGCGGTGGCCGGGCCGATGTCATCGGGGTTGCTGCGGCCATGGTAGCCGGCTACGTCGCTGCCGATGACACAATACCCGAGGCGAGCGCTCTGCAAGATGTCCCTCAGGGCGCCTTCGATGCCCCGGTCTTCATAGCTCCAGGTGTGCCGGTTATCGCCCACCCACGTGACGGTGGCTGCATCGAGCGGCGAGAAGCCTTCCGGGTGGCTCCAGGACTGGTCGAGCGACCGCACCAGGATGGCGAACTCCGGATTGCGGCTCAGTCCATACTGGTACTCGTCGCGCGCGAAATGGTCCATGTACTGGCGCGTCGTCATCCATCCCGAATAAGCCCGGTTAAAGGGGACCGGGATCTTCCAGATTCTGCCGGAGAAGAACGTGTCGCAGCCGTCGAGCTTCCAGCCGTCCACACCCCAATCCAGGACCTGTTTCTGAAGGCCGTGCCACCACTGCATGGCCTCGGGGTTGCTGTAATCAATGAAGCCGCCGGCGCCTTTCCACCAGCGCCATTGATAGCCGTTGCCGGCCAGGTACCCTTTGGAACGCGCTTCCTCGTAAAACTCGGGCGACTGCTTGACCTTAGTGTCTTTGCTGTAACTGTTGACCATGCAGGTCATCCATAGGACGATGCGGTACCCTTGGTCCTTGAGGTGGTGAAAGTATTTCTCCGGCTCAGGGTAGCGGTCCTCGTCCACCTTGAAATCGTTGTAGCGGTAGCTCCACGGACTGTCGATTAGGATGGTGCGCACGGGCAGATCGTATCTGGCGTAACCTTCCAGCAACTCATTCACCCGCGCAGCCGTGTTGATGTCGTCTTCCCAGAGCCAGCATTCCAGCGCCCAGGGCGGCGTCAGCGGCACCCGGCCGTGGCGCGACTGGTTGAAAGGAATGCCCCAGAACGGGAGGATGTACACGAAGTAGAGCAGCGCCACACAGAGCAAGGCCAACACCAGCAGCACCTTGAGAATACGGAATAAACGATTTGGCTTCGTTGCAGCAGGCGCATTTGTCATCAAGCGGCCCTCAGGTTGTGTGTCGCGTTTGGTTGAGACTTTGCTAGGATAGTTACCAGCGCTTCAGAGAACAAGCTTGAAGGGCGGCCGATGCGAAGGATTATGAAAGAGTGCCTGGCACTGCGTGGCATCGTGACGGTGTTGAACACCCCGTTCACCGACGCCAATGAACTGGATGCCGCCGCCTTGCGGCGCCACGTGCGTAAGGCGCTGGCTGCGGGCGTGGCGGGTTTCCTGGTCCCGGCCATGGCGAGCGAGGTGGACAAGCTTACGCCGGACGAGCGCGCGGTGTTTGTGGACACCGTCCTCGAAGAGGCCAAGGGCCGCGCGGTAGTGATTGGCGGGGCGTCGGCGGCTTCGGGGGCAGAGCGGATTCGTCTGGCGTGGCAGTTGGTGGAGGCTGGGTGCGACGGCGTCTTGGTATCGATTCCCTACGAGAATGACGAACAATATGCCGGTGCCGTCGGCGAAGTAGCCGAAACAGCGCCACCATTCCTGATGCTGCAGGACTGGGACCCGCACGGCTATGGCGTGCCAGTGGCCACGCTCGTGGAGCTGTTCGAGACGGTCGAATCGGTCCGAGCCGTCAAAGTGGAGGTCGTCCCGGCTGGGCGCAAGTATTCCGAACTGCTGACGGCCACCGGCGGGCGGCTCCACGTGTCCGGCGGCTGGGCGGTCATGCAGATGATCGAAGCGTTGGACCGTGGTGTGCACGCTTTCATGCCCACCGCGCTGCACGCGGTTTACGTCCGCATTTACCGCCTCTACGCGGCTGGCGACCGACAAGGCGCGCGCGACCAGTTCGAGAAGATCCTCCCCGTCCTCGCGTTTGCGAACCAGCACCTCGACATCTCCATCCATTTCTTCAAGCGTCTGCTTTACGCACAAGGTATTTACCCCACGCCGGCGGTGCGACCACCCATTCTACCCTTTGACGCTACCCATGTCCGGGTGGCACAGGAGCTCATCGCTCGGGGCTGTGCGCTGGAAGTTGAGGCGGGAGGCTAAGCGCGGCTTCAGTGCCGCCAGCAGAAGGGTCCTTGCCTCCGGATACCGGCGGCATTTATGTTCGTGATGTGTGTTACTGTCCAGTAGACAATATCGTAAGCCAATCCGGCAAATCGGGAATAGAATAGGGGTGAACAAGCTGTACTGATGCACGCTCAAAGAGAAGCCGAACTCCGCTCGAAGGGGGAGAACCGCCTTGGCTTCACGCTCATCGAGCTCCTGGTCGTCATCGCGATCATAGCGATTCTGGCCGCGCTGTTGCTACCGGCGCTGTCCAAAGCTAAGCAGAAGGCCCAAGTCACCCAGTGCCTATCCCAGTTACGGCAGTCTTACGTGGCAATGCAGACCTACCTGCCGGATTTCAATGACATCCTGTTTTGGGGCGACCCGCGCTCCGCAACGATTGCCACAGATGGGATGGATTGGTTTGTGTGGGCGGGGCGCACCAATAATAACATTTATACCGGGCAGGCGAACCTGTTCAATCGCATTGACCGCCCCCTGAATCATTATGGGCTGAATTACCAGGTTGTGACCTGCCCCCTCGATCAGGGCCGCACTGAAAGCCAGCCTAACAAGAACTTCGAATGGGTGGGCAATTCGTATCTCTTCAATTGTTACGGACTGCCGCCAGGCACGACGGGGGGACTGGACGGGCAGCGGGCAACCGGGGTGGCCCAACCGTCCCGGACCGTGCTGTTTGCCGACTGCATCCTGGCGTTACCGGCGGAACCGTATGGCTGGCACAAGCTCAAACCCGCTGGGAACGTGGCCGCTATGGACGGCCACATCGAGGCTCGCACGGCCGTCACGGTGACAAATATGATCTGGTGACGGCGTTCCCGCGGCCTGGAAGGGGTGGAGTCGGCCCACTGGTTCTCCGGTCAACGTTTTGCCAATGTTTCCGGCCGGGGACAATCGTTGATAAACTTGAGAGCTTCGGTGACCAGGATGTCCCCGGTGCGTTCGCCGAGGCTGGTCCGCGATATATAAGCATACCGCTTGAAGCTGTCGAAATCTTCCTTGGTCAGGATGTAGCCAAACGCATCATTGGTTAGGCCGAAGAGCAGATTGTGTTCGCCGTGCATCTTGCGCTTCAGGTAGTAACCGATGTTCGGCAACGCTTCGCCCGGGATGGTGAGGATTTGGGCATTGCCCAGGTTGACGACATTGAGTTGTGTGGTCAGGCTCGTCACCTCCGCGCCGGGGCTGCCAGGGAGGGTCTTCAGCAGCGCGCGCATCAAGGGCCCATCGACTGGTAGCGACAAGGGACGCGCGGCGCAAAAGAGCTTGGGCGATGCCTGCTCCGGCGCGTCGCTAACGATCCGCAGGGCTTGGTCGGCCAGCAGGCTGCCGATGCGCTTGCACTCTTCCCAGCTCCTGGCCTCCTTGCTGGCTGGCTGCCGGTTGTCGGCGGTCACCATTCCGCCCTGGGCGCTATTCATGAAGATTCCCGTCCCGCCGCCCTTTTCCGCCACGCGCTCATACAATGGCCCGACTAAATCCGGGCTGCAAATGCCTGCATCATTGCCCAGCACCTCGGGGTGGATGGCGTAATTGACCAGTGTGGCTATCGGTTTGCCGGATGCATCCAGTGCCTGGATGACATGACAGCGCGGGTCATACAACTGCTCCGCGTAGTAATTGTAGGCAATCTTTCCCTTCGCCTCGCCGGTGGCGATCTTGAGTCGCGCCGGCCGAAGGTTGGTGGCCGCTTCATGGAGCGCCTCGGCCATCCGGGCGCACACCAGCTCCATATACTTTTCGTCCCGCGCCGTGCCGCCGGCGCCGTCCGGGAAGCCATAACAATCCGGCGCGCTGTGCGTGTGCGTCGCGCCGATCAGGATGTTCTGTGCCGGGATCTCTTTCACCGCGGCGCGGACCCGGTTGCCCAGCACCGCCGGAAACCCGAGAAAGTCCGCGCTGACAATCGCAACCAATGTTCCTTCCTGCTCCAGCACCAACGCCCTTACCGTCAGGTCGCCTTCCCTTCGATTGACCGGGTGCGAGGGACCAATTCCACCGCTGACCGGCAGTAGTGGGTCGGGATTGACCTTGCGAACAGCGATCCCGGCGCGCAGGCCCGCAAGGGCATTGACGTGAGAGACAACGAGTAGTAGCAGTAA
>OBLU010006729.1_pt1 | contig 10207 bp, 5 predicted proteins | sample 1518681 | NCBI WGS metagenome assembly OBLU01 (sample SAMEA3539304, study PRJEB22396) | soil metagenome | biome: tundra; feature: field; material: soil | place: USA | collected 2010-05 | depth 0.15 m
GGTCAAGGTCGTGCCGGAACCGCCAAAGCAGTGCCGCACCGGATGTCACTTCAATCGGGCGTGTCTCAATCCGCGCAAGCAGGCACACGCCGTCTTGCGCTGGGAATTGGTTATCCGGCGGTATTTGCGGATCCGCAACATGGTGGAACCGGTTGGGTGTATACTTGCGGCACCTGGGACGCCTTCAACCAGCTCGCGGCTATCCGGGAAGATAATGCGCGGGCCAACCCACAGGTATACGAAATGGAGACACAAAGCGGTATGGCCTTAGATCCTTCGTGCGTCATCGCGCCCCCTGCGGTTGAGGTTGGAGACCGCACGCGCCACCACATCGCCATGCGGTTGCTGCCATTTCTTTTCGTCCTTTACATCGCCAATTATCTGGACCGCACCAATCTGGCTTACGCCGCGCTAGGCATGTCTCGTGACCTGGGGTTTAGCGACCGGGTGATCGGTCTGGGCGTGGGCGTCTTCTTCGTCAGCTACGTTGCGCTGCAGATTCCCGGCGCCCTTCTGGTCGAGCGCTGGAGCGCCCGGCGGATGATCTCCGCAAGCATGATCGCGTGGGGATTGCTGACGGCGCTGACGGCGCTGGTCCGCACTCCCGGCCAACTTTACGCGGCGCGCTTCTTGTTGGGAGCGGCGGAAGGCGGCTTTTTCCCGGGGGTCGTTGTCTATCTGAGCCACTGGTTCATTCGGGAGGATCGCGCTAAGGCTACCAGTAATTTCATGTGCGCCATTCCGTTGTCTTTTGTCATCGGATCCCCCTTCGCCGGCTGGATTCTGAGTCACAACTGGCTTGCCCTGGAGGGTTGGCGCTGGCTGTTTTTCCTGGAGGGAATTCCCGCAGTTCTGTTGGGCGCAGCGGCATTCTTCTTCTTGACGGATTGGCCCCGCGAAGCCTCCTGGCTGGCTCCCGCTCAGCGTCAATGGATTCAACAGAAGCTGCAGCAGGACAAGCCGGCCGTCAGGCAGGCGATTACCGTGTGGCAGGTGTTCCGGTCTGGCACAACCCAGTTGCTGGCGTTGCTGACCTTTCTTATTTATTTCATGACGTACAGTTTTGTCTTCTGGTTCCCAACCATGCTGAAACGCCAGTCGGGACTTACGGATGGGCGTGTCGGCCTGCTCGGCGCAGTGCCGTACCTGGTGGCCTTCCTCGCGATGCTGGTCAATGGTTGGCATTCCGATAAGAGCAACGAAAGACGCTGGCACTCAGCCACCCCGCTGTTTCTCGCGGCTGTTGGGCTGCTCGGCCTCTTGAGCCAACCCCGCTCCATTGTGCTATCAGTCGTTTTGTTCACCGTGGTATGCAGCGCTTTTGCCTATCTGCCGGTGTTTTGGGCGATCCCCAGCGAAATCCTGAGCCAGCCGGCCGCAGCCACCGCCGTGGGAATGATCAACGCGGTTGGCAGCGTTGCAGGTTTTGCTGGCCCCTTCCTGTTCGGTTACTTGCACACTCGAACGAATTCTTTTTCACCGGGGCTCGCCCTCATGATGCTCTCAGCGCTTGCCGGAGGGCTGCTGATCCTGTGTGTTCCCAGGAGCGCGCCATCAGCGACACGATCGCCGCTTTAGGCGACGCGGGGGCACCGCGCAAACCGGAAGTCGGCAAGATCGGCGGCTGGCAGCCAGTCTCCGGTTTGCCGACCAACTGTCCTCAATTCGTATCGGCCACGTCTCCCATAAAAGCTGGCCTCCGGCAAGCCGCGTGAAGAGCGAAGGTCCCGGTTGCCGCGATGTCCGATGGCCAGAGAGTTGATTGTTGTCCTGAGCCAGGCCGCGGGTTCACCTATAATCAGAAGTATTCTTGAAGGCTCCGATATGGCAGCGTCGGCTACTAATCCCGGTATTCGTGATCTGATCCCGGAATGGATCGTGGATCAAAGGATGGTGGATGAACCAATCCCGGACGGGCTGGCGGTCGAAGATGGTTCGGACTTGACTCGCCAGGCGTGGGAGATGCTGGAGAGTGAGCGGCAGGCGCTGAAACTGCCTGATTTGAAGATATACCCGCTCGCGGAGTTCATTCGCGGGTTTCCTTTTCCTCTGCTGACCATCGAGCAGAAAACGGCCATCGTGGACCAAGCCATCCTGATGTTCCAACACCTGTATCCGCATCTCCCGTTCAAGCAACAGCAGTTCAGCTTTGCTGACCCGCTGAAGGAGTTGCGTGAACTGCGGGCGAGACTGGCGACCACAACGGAAGTGCAATTTCACAATTCGATGATCCGGGCTTGCAACAGCGTAGTCGACACGCATACGATTTACGGAGTCCCCCCACCTTACGGGGGAGCGGTCGCGTTTCTGCCCTTTCAGTTGAGAGCTTACCAGGATAAGGACGGATGCAACCGGTTTGCGGTGACGCGGTTAATGAAGACGCAGGAGGACGGAAGCTTCGGCCATCCGCTATTCGCTCCCGGCGCGACCATTACCCATTTGAACTGGTTCGCGGCGCAGCTCTACATCCAGGAGTCGCCAGATCGGCTCCCGGCCGGCAACCCTGTCAGCAGGGCGGCTCGCGGAGCGATCTCTGCCACGCTCCGCCCGCTGACTTTTTGCCCGCTCCCCAGTATGGTGCCGCTCGAGCAGATGCCGGCCGTCGGAGATGACGGAGCCGGGGACAACCGCTCCTCACCTCCCGGCTGGCCGTTCGGCGAGGAGACGACGACCATCCATTACCGCCCGCCGGGATCCAGCGAGATCAAAGCGATCCGGTTTCCCTGGGCCGTAGCAACCGGCCTGGGCGATAGCAGCGTTATCCCCACGAGTGCCTTCAGTGTCAGCGCACCCTTCCAGGCGACGGCCAGCATGAACGGCATTCTGGTCCACCGGGAAGATCTCCACGAGCAGCGCCGAATCGAGATGGGGCTGGGCCTGACGCCCTTCTTGGTCATGCCTGACGCCGGAGACGGCGCGACGTCGCAGGTCGATTTGACACGCGTGTCGAAGATTCCGTCCGTTTTCGTTTTCCAGTACACCGGCGGGCTTCCAGGCGCTGGAGTTCCGGCCCCGGACATCGTCCGCGACGAAAGCCGGCCGGACGCAAAGTTCGGGTACCTCAAGATCCGGACCTTCACCGGAGATGGCGCCGGCGCCGATCAAATGATTGCGGAATTCCGCCGCATCCTCACCTTAATGAACGATAAGGCTCCCGACGGTCTGGTCCTTGACGTTCGCGGCAATCCGGGAGGCGATATTCGGGCCGCCGAGAGCATGCCGCAGATGCTCACGGACCGCCGCATCACCCCAGCCTTTTTCCACCTGGCCAACACCCCCGCCGTTCAAGCGATGCTGCGCCTGCTCCGGGACGAAAGCCGCCATAACGTGCCCCTGACGGTCCAACAGGAAGCCATGCTTCCGGACGCCTTGTTGGAGTTGCGGCCGTGGATCAACGACGTGGAGGATTCGGCGAAGAATGGAGGCCCGCTTACGGCCGGCCACCAACTGACACCCATTGATGACGCCAACAGAATCGGCCGGGTGTTTCGAGGGCGCTCCGTGCTGCTGACCGATGTAGCCACCTACAGCGCGGGCGATATCTTTACCGCGGCGTACCAGGATCATGAGATCGGTCCGGTGATTGGAGTGGATCCGGCCACTGGCGGCGGGGGTGGCAACGTCTGGACCCACCAGGACATCCTTCGCAACCTGCCTGTCACTCCTGACCTGCCCTTGCAGAAGTTGCCGGACGGAGTCACGCTGAGATTGGCGATCCGGCGCTGCATCCGGACGGGAATCAGTTCCGGCGTCGCGTTGGAAGACGCAGGGGTGACCGCCGATCTGCATTTCCCGCCGGACTCGGCGGAGAGTTTGATGGACGGCTTCCCCGGGGTCATCCGCCACGCCTGCCGGTTGCTGGGTGCGGGCAGGGAATTCCTCTTGCGCGTCCGCAGTGCGGCTCTGGTCCCCGATGGCGCCGCCGTGCAGTTGGGACTCGATCTCAAGAACGTGGACACATTGTGTTTCTCTATTAATTCCCGGTTTGCCCTTTCGATCGCGGCCGGGCCGGACGCGCCCTCATCGTTCACCGTGCCGGTGGATAGCACTCTGCTGGTTGAGGATGATCCAGCACTTCTCCTTCTGTCCATCAAAGGCTTCGCCTCATTGCCGGGCGCACACGGATTGGAACCAGTGCTCGTGGCAACCAACGAACAGATGGTGAGACGGCCTCCGCCTCCCGCATCCGGCGACTAGTGAAGAGCGGCGATACCATCTCGCGATATCGCATTATCCGCCAGATCGGCAAAGGCGGGATGGGGGTGGTCTATCAAGCCGAGGATACCCGCCTCGATCGTCCGGTGGCCCTCAAGTTCCTGCCCCCGGACTCGTTCGAGGATTGCGACCGCGAGCGTTTCCTCAACGAGGCGCGCGCCGCAGCTCGCATCAGGCACCCCAATGTCTGCCCGATCTATGACGTCGAGGAAGCCGAGGGCCAGATCTTCATCTCAATGGCGTACCTCGAAGGCGAAACGTTGTCACGGAAGATCGCGCGCGGCAGGATGGAGATCCAGGACGCGATCCGCATCGGGATCCAAGTCGCCAGCGGGCTGGAGCGGGCGCATGAGTTGGGCATCGTCCACCGCGACATCAAGAGCAGCAATATTCTGATCGGCTCCGACGGGCATGTCTCGATCCTGGACTTTGGTCTCGCCCTCCTGCCGGGAGCGACGCGCCTGACCGTTGCCGGTCACGCTTCGGGAACTCCGGCCTACATGTCGCCGGAACAGGCGCGCGCACAACACGTCGATCCCCGCACGGACATCTGGTCGCTCGGCGTGGTGTTATTTGAAATGACGACCGGAGTTCTGCCTTTTAAGGGGAGTCAGCCGGTTGCAGTCGCGCACGCCATCGTATACGATCCGGCACCGGACGTCTCCTCATGGCGGCCGGATGTGCCACCCGTACTGGAAAAGGCGATACGGAAGGCCCTCGAAAAATCTCCCGGCGACCGTTGGCAGCGGGCCCGCGACCTGGCGGCAGAATTGAAACGGGTTCCGGAGGCGCAATCGCCGGACTCCCGCGTGGCAACGACTACGATTCCCGGCTTCAACGCCACACCCGGGAGCCGGCGAAAACTTGTTGTGGCCGCGCTCTGCCTCCTGGGCGTCGCGGCGGCCGCCGGAGCCTGGTACGTTAGCGGACATCGCCTTCCACCGGGCCAGCCTTCGATCATGCGTTTGACCTCCGGGCCGAAACGTGTCGCCGTTCTGCCGTTGCAAGTCTCTGGCGCCGGCGACAAGGCCCGGATTGTCGCGGATGGCCTGGTGGAAATGATTACCGAGGCACTTTCCGACTTCCAGCGGTTTCAGGGAAAGGTGATACCGGTTCCGGCGAGCGAGATCCGGCGACGGGAAATCACCACTGCCGGGGATGCACGGCGCGTCTACGGAGTGGATCTGGCGATTACCGGCAGCGCCAAGTCCCAGGGCAACCGGATTCAATTCACCCTCCAACTGGTGGATGCCGCGAGTTCCCGCCAAATCGACGCTGCGGCGTTCGAATACGATCCCGCCGCGCCGCGGGAAGCCATCGATCGGGCCGTCAAAGAAGTGGCCCGGATGCTTGGTTTGAAGCCGGCACCGGAGGTACGGGAGCAGACCACCACCGCCGATCGAGAGGCTCCCGATGCCTACTCGGCGTATCTGGAGGGCCGCGGCTTCCTCTCGCGGTACGACCTGAAAGGGAATCTGGACAAGGCGATTACCAGCCTGCGCCGCGCGGTCAACCTGGATCCGAAGTTCGCGCTCGCCTGGGCGGGTCTGGGTGAAGCTTACTGGCGTCAGGCGAGGGACAATGGCGAGAAGCAGAACGCGGAGCTCGCCTTAGAAAGCGCCCAGCGGGCGGTGCAATTGGATCCTGACCTCGTGATCGCCCACACGGTCCTCGGAACGATCTACGGCACCGCCGGCCGGAACGACGAGGCCATCCGGGAATTACAGATCGCCCTCAAAATAGCGCCCAGCAATGCCGGGGCTCCCAGAGAACTCGCGCGGATCTATAGCAATCTGGGCCGATTCCAGGAGGCCGAGGCAGCTTACCTGCAGGCCGTCAGAGCCAGCCCGACGGACTGGTATGGACATCTTCTCCTCGGCCTCTTCTACAACGGCCGCGAGCGCTATCAGGAGGCCGAAAACGCCTTCAAGCGCGCCATGGAAATGGCGCCGGATAACGAAATTGCCGCGCGAAATCTGGGTGGCCTTTACATGATGGAGGGTAAATATGCCGATGCCATCAACGTGCTGCTGAAATCCCTGAAGGTTCGGCAGAATGCACATACATATGGAGCTCTCGCGGCCACCTACTTCTATCAGCACCGTTTTCAGGATGCCGCGTCCGCGATGGAAACGGCAGTCGATTTGGATTCCAGCCGCTATGAATACTGGGGCAATCTGGGCATTTACTACAAGTGGATTCCCGGAGCCGGGCCTCGTATAACGCCTGCGTTGCGCCGGGCGATCGAACTCGCCGAAAAGCGTCTGGAAGTCACCCCGACCGATTACGGAATTCGTGCCGATCTGGCCGAATACCAGGCGAGACTGGGGGATTCCAGGGCGGCGATGGCCGAGATCGGCCGGATTCCGGAAGCGGCGAGACAAGCGCTGGCCAGCCGTCTGGCCATTGCCTACGAATTGACCGGTAACCGCACCAAAGCGATCGAATTGATCGGGCCCACACTCACCAACCCGGCCAGCCTGAGTCAGATCAAGGACGATCCCGATCTCGCGCCGCTATGGGCGGACCCGCTCTTCCAGCAAGCGATCCAGAGATCTCTCCGCCGCTAATTGGTGTCGCCCGTCATTGGATTCTGACCGATAATACTCCGGGTGGCTTCGGCCAGATCCACCTTCGCCTGGTCCAGCAGGCTGGCGAGACTGGCGGGCGGGGCATTGCTTGCCAGTTTTGCCGTTACCAGGTTCAACTCAGCAATGACCACGTTCAGCTTGGCGATTTGTTCGTTCATATTCGCCTCTTAGCATTGCATAGTTCCATCGCAGACGCCACAGCTCAGCCAACGGGGACGCACAGATGCGATCCTGGGAGTTTCATTTGGCCGATGATCCTGGATAACGCGCTACTCGGACATTGGGCTGGAATTCTTCCACAGGCGGTGTTGTTGGCCCCAAGTCGCCTTCGGGGACACGCCACCGCGCCTTCGGTCTTCGGTAGCGTTTGTCGAGCATACGGGGCGCGCCGAGGAACCCGTCGCCGGCTGCACTGATCCATCGCACCGTCGTCGATCATCGCCTCAGCCTCGTCCGCAACTTCGATCTTGCCTGGCGGCCTGGCGTTTGGGGCAGCCCTCCGTCAGGGCCTGATCGGGATCAGACGCACGGCGTATCCGCCGCCGGAAGCGAGCCTTGCCTTGAGGCGTGCCGATCGATCCACGGTTTGCTTCATGATCGACACGTTCTTGGGTAGCCGATCGGCATCGTCCGCATCCGCGTACACCTCTGCCTGATAACGGCCGGCTCCCAAGAAGTCGAGCGGTAGCTCCAGTTCGCGCGGCATCCAGCTCGTCATGCTGCCCAGGAACCACTCGTCGCCGTGCCGGCGCGCGATCGTGATGTACTCCCCGGGCAGACCGTTGAGTACCTTCGTCTCGTCCCAGGATGTCGGCACGTTCCTGATGAACTCGAACGCCGGCTGGTCGGTGTAAGCCTTGGGGTGATCGGACACCATCTGGATGGGCGCCTCGTAGATGACGTACATCGCCAGTTGGTGCGCCCGCGTGCCCATCACCATGGGCGCCAGTGAACGGGCCTCAAACCCGGCCTTGGTTACGTTGTCGAAGCCACCCGGCGTGTAGTCCATCAGTCCCCCGAGCATGCGCGTGAAGGGCAACATCACGTGGTGATCGGGATTGTCCCGGCTGCCCGCCTTGGACTGTTCCATCCCCAGCACACCCTCATACCCGAGCACGTTCGGCCAGGTGCGCTGCATCCCGGTGGGCTTCGTCGAACCGTGGAAATCCAGCATGAGGTGATGCTTCGCAGCCAGCTCGGCAACGCGGTAATACCAGTCGATTCCCTCCTGGTCGTCGCGTTCGATGAAATCGATCTTCAGGCCGGCGACGCCCCACTTTTCGTAAATCGGGAAGGCGTTCTCCATCTGTCGGCTGGTGTCGGTGTAGCCAAGCCAGATCCAGACTCTGACGTTTTTCGTGGAGGCATACCGCACGACTTCAGGAATGTCCACGCGGCCGTTCATCTTGGTGATATCGCCGCGGGCCGACCAACCGGCGTCCACCAGCATGTACTCGAAGCCCGACTGCGCCGCGAAATCGATGTAGTATTTCATGTTGTTGGTGGTGTAGGCGCTCTTGCCATCCGGCCCCAGGCTGCCGCTCCACCAGTCCCACGATGCTTTCCCCGGCCGGATCCACGATTTGTCCTGAATCGTGGTCTCGGGATTCAAGCTCGTGAGGACGTTGGATTCGATCAGCTTACCCGGCTCAGCGCCCACCATCAGCACTCTCCAGGCAGACTGGTAGGGCAGCCTTCCGGCCACCGCCACCTCGGGATCGTCTACATGAGGGGCTAGCCGCGCTTCGAATTTGTGGCTGGTCCAGCCTCCGGAAGGATTCATGAGGTACATCCCCGCGGTGCCGCGCAGGTCGGCTTCGTCAATCGCCATCCATGCCACGCCCGGCACTTCCATCGTCAGCGGCAGCCCGAGGAGTTGCGTGCTGGCGACGCCGCCCTGGTTCGAGAGGCTGCTAGCGGAGAGTTTGATGAACTCGCTCTCGTACATGCTGCGGTAATTGGGCAGGAAGAGCGCATAGATGAAAGGGTCTTTGGCGATGCGGAACTCGGTAGTCTCCTTCGCCAGGCGAAAGTTGTGGATGGGCGCCTGCTCCGGCACCAGGTAGCGAAATGCCACGGCGTCATCGTAGGCCCTAGCCTCCATGACGAGTTTCCGCGACGGGGCAGCCGTCTCCTCCAGTTCGATGCGTAGCGCATTGTAGTGGTTGCGTACGGAGCTCGTCTTGCCGGCGATCAGACGATACGTCTCGTCGGTCTTCGATGTGGCGGTGTTGACGAACCGAACGTTCTCGCCCAGCAGGGGCGTCTGGCCTTGCAGGTCCAGACGGAGCGCCGATGGCTCCACCAGGAGCTTGCCGTGGAACGAGACCGTGTACACGAGTGGGCCGCCTGCCAGCGCCAGGGTATTGCTGGGAGCGGGCAGTCCGCCGCGGCCGCCGGCCCGCGTCTTCTCGACGGTCCGGAACGCGATGGCCAGATTGCCATCCGGAGATTGGAGCACAGCCTCGCCGGACTGCGCGACGGCAGCCGTATGGATGATCAAGAGCAGAACGATAGCAGGACCTGGATGACACTTTGTCGGGCATGCCTTGGCCATAGAGATAGTCTGACTCAAACATCGGCGGACTGGAGCCATCAGAAGTACTGTGTAGCGGATTGCGTTATCGAGCAGGTTAACGAACGACGCCCGACCCGCCACGGGCCAAAGGCCCACGAAGTCGCCTTCTGGGAGATGACGGTTCGGACCAAAGAGCCGATAGCTGGCGCAAACAGCCCTCTCACCACCAGCAATTCCTTGGGCGCCCGCCAAAACGCCCTTATCGGAAGCCGCAACCGGAACGGACCACGAACTTGGATCGCGCGAGGCCGAGGTTGGCGACGGCCTTATTTTAACGCCTATGCCGGCTGGGAGGTGGGTACCACTGGCGGTGTTCGTCAAGCGCTCAGTTCAGGCGGACCCGTTGTTCCGACCCGTTGTCCCCAGACTGACCCGATAAGTTGAATGCGAACACAAGACGAAGAGCCACCTGATACAGTGCTGGCCAGGATGCCGGGAACAGTGTCGATCAAAGGTGTAGCTCCAATGGTGTCAGAGACGTTGCGCGGTCATGGGAAGCCCGATGGGTGCTTAACGTTTGGTGGACGCGACAGACGCGCGGAGCGTATCCCGCGGGGCAAACCGGGTACAGCCAACCAATTCCAAAGGCGGGAATTGGTGGCAGTCCCCGTTTTGCGGCGTATTTCGGCACTCCTCCCCCTAAACGGTTAAACACCCCGGCAGCAGCAGCAGGGGTGCCGCGCCCCCATTACCCCTCATAGAAGCTCAAGGCGTTATCGCCGTGCTTTACGATCCGTGTCCGATGCAGGCCGCCGTAGGCATCCTTCAGCTTGAGGTGGATGGCGTGCTGCGCGATGGCGAGGGCCGGCGGCCGGGCGCCCAG
>OBLU010006730.1_pt1 | contig 10207 bp, 8 predicted proteins | sample 1518681 | NCBI WGS metagenome assembly OBLU01 (sample SAMEA3539304, study PRJEB22396) | soil metagenome | biome: tundra; feature: field; material: soil | place: USA | collected 2010-05 | depth 0.15 m
CGGTCAGCCACTCCCCGGCGCTCACCGACGGCAATGAGCCGAGGACCGTCACCAGGTCCCGCTGCCCCCGGACCTTCACCCGTAGCACCGCGAACCCGCTCTCCTCGTTGAAGAAGGTGACCCGCTCCACGAGGCCGGCGATCTCTTCCGAAGAGGCACGCGGTTGTGGGGAGGAGTCGTTCATCCTGGTCGAAGTGTATTCGGTTGGAGTTGATCTTAGCGCTGCGAATCGTGACATGCCACATTCGTGCCCGGTCTATCGCACCCTGCCCGGTTGGCGGGTACCTTTCCAACTCTATGTTGGAGTTGAATGAAGCCGCGTATTTGCTCGGCTTTGAAGACCCGAACTCTTTCGGCCGTGCCTTTCGCGCTTGGGAGGGTGTACCGCCAAGCGCTTGGCGCGAGACTCATCGAAGTTCCACTGCGATGTAAATTGAGTCGTGCGCTCAGCAGTTTCGTAAGCAGCTATGAATGAGCGCATGGCCGCCGTTGCACTCTCCGATGCGCAGATTAGTACCGAGTCCGCTCGCGTTGATCGAAGGCTACCTGCGCCGAAACCCGATTTGTGCCATTTATTCCTCAATGAATTGAACTATTGGTATTCTCAACGCGGACGCTCTGAACGTATTCAGACGCGTGCGCATGAAAGGCATTATTACTGCAATGTGATTGTCCTTTGAAGGGGCAGGCTTTGCGATGAGCCTCCTACCAGAACCTTGTAGTCGCCGGCCACCCGCGTCCAGCTATCCGAAGACTCGTTGTAAATTGTCAGACGGTCACTTTCTACCGGTATTGAAACATGCTTCGATTCACCGGGCGCCAAGTCGATACGCGCCCATCCTATCAACCGCTTCGGTGGTTCGCCCGCTCCTTCCGGAAGCGAAGCATAAACTTCGGCGATCTCTGTCCCGGCACCCTTACCTGAGTTTCTTACGGTAAACGACACTGACAACGGTGTTCCTTGCTGCACTGTCAAATCGGAATATTCATAGGAGGTGTAGGACAAGCCAAAGCCGAAGGGGAACAGCACAGCTTTCTTCTTCGCGTCGTACCACTTATATCCAACTTCCAGTTTTTCATCATAATAAACTTGAAAAGGCGGAAGTCCCTCGGCCAAGAAGCTCATGATTGTCGAAGGGTCCGCACCCTGGGCGGGCCGCTTCGGCGCCGACTCGGGCGGCGGTAATACGAGATTCGGATGAGGAAGATCTGCGTCGTCCTTCGGAAAAGTAATCGCGAGTTTTCCGGTCGGGTTCACTTTCCCCGTAAGGATATTTGCCAACGCCTCACCACCACGAATTCCCGGATACCAAGCTTCTACAACTCCGGCCACTCTGTCGATCCATGGCATCGTAACAGGACTGCCGGTTTCAAGCACGACGATCGTATGGGGGTTCGCTACTGCCACCGCCTCGATAAGCTTGTTTTGCTCATCCGAAAGGGCGAGTGTAGTTAGATCAAATCCCTCCGCCTCCCACTGGTAGGCAAAGACAATCGCGACGTCCGCTGATTTTGCAGCAAGTGCGGCTTCGTCCTGCTTGTCTCCTTCGAAGTACGAGATCGTCCCAGCAGAGAACTTCGCCTGGAGCGCACTGAGGGGAGAATCCGAGACCCAGGATTGACGTCGGAAGCCGCTCATAAGATCAGCGCCTTGCGGGGGTGGCGGAATTGGCGAGCCTCCAGGCGGATCAACTTGAGCCGAACCACCACCAGTCAAGACTCCCTTGTCTGCATGCCCACCAATTACAACAACTGACCGCAACACCGACAGATTCAGGGGTAGAACATCGTCATTGTTCTTCAGAAGCACAATGCTCTTCTCAGCAATCCGCTGCGCAATCTTCATGCCACGTTCAACATCAGGAACCTGCGGCACTACTGGGTGGTCGAAGAGTCCCGTTGCAAAGATTGTGCGTATGATGCGGTGAACGTGGTCGTTCAACTCGTTCTGAGAAACCCCGCCACTATTTATGGCGTTCTTGAGTTCGTTTCCGAAGAAATAGTCTCCCGGTTGTTCCTGGTCAAGACCTGCGTGTGAGGCTTTTGAGGCCGAGTGTGTGCCGCCCCAGTCTGAGAGAACGAATCCCTTGAAATGGAATGCATTTTTCAAAACATCGGTGAGGAGATACTTGTTCTCGCAGGCATAGTCTCCGTTCACCCTGTTGTAGGAGCACATGACGCCGCCGGCATCTGAAATGCCCAACGCAATTTCAAAAGCGCGCAGATCGGACTCGCGCATCGACCTCCGGTCAATGTTGGCGTTCACTGAATTCCGGCCGCTCTCCTGATCGTTCACTGCATAGTGCTTCACGTCGCCAATAATGTGCTCCGACTGCACACCTTTAATGAAATTTCCGACAAGCGTGCCTGCAAGCAGTGGGTCTTCTCCCTGGTATTCGAACGTACGTCCATTGCGAGGCTCGCGCGTGAGATTAACGCCGCCACCTAGCGACATGCTGTACCCCTGATTGCGTAGTTCGCGTCCAATCAATGCGCCATATTCGAATGCGGCCTGCGGGTCCCAAGATGATGCGACAGCCAGGTCGTTCGGCAGTACTGTTGAATACCTCCCGGCAGCGGCGCCGCGCGTCACACCGTAGGCTGAATCAGCCATCTGAATGGCTGGGATGCCGAGTCGCGGGATTCCGTTTGAATATCCGGCTCCCCCGTTCGATTCGGTCGGTCCCGTGGTATTGAATGGCATACCGTGTCCATGAAGCAAGGAAATCTTCTCGTCGAGAGTCATTTCCTTGATAACCAAGTCCGCGCGTTGGTCCGGGGAGAGACTCATGTCCGACCAGGGATAATGCTTCGCTTGCCTGTCGGGAAACTGCGCTGTCACGAAATGACTTGCTACGAGTCCAAAAATCAAGACGAGAGCGAATCTTGCGCATTTCCCGCTCAAAGTGTTTTGCATGAGAATATACCTTTCATTGAGTTTCAAAAACGTTGACAGCTACAGCGGAACAAAGTGTTCACGTTTACACCACCTACGTTAGATCTCGTTTGTTTGGGGTGAAGCCAGGCAAACCTGACGTCACCCCTTTGGTTATCTACTGTTTGGCAAGATCGAGATCGATCGTTACTTTGACCTCATCGCTCACAACTGCAGTTGGAAACTTCGCTGCGATGCCAAACGCCGTACGGCTTAACGTTGTGGAGGCTGAGAATCCGGAGTGGGGTTTGTGATCCATTCCTTGGACCGGGCCGGTGGGGCCCTCAACCTGCAGGACCACAGGCTGAGTAACTCCATGCAAGGTAAGGTCGCCTGACACCGTCAGTCCATTCCCGCTCTTCGCAACACTCTTGCTCACGAATGTGGCTGTTGGGAATTGCGCAACATCGAAGAAGTTCGCACTTTTCAGATCGTTGTCGCGTGGAGCCACACCTGTGTCCACTGTGGAAACGTCAATGGTGACGTTTACGCTGGACTTTGTTATGTCGGCTTCATTCAGGACAATTGTGCCCCCAACATTGCCAAAATGACCGCGCACATTTGACAGGCTGAGGTGGATGACGGAGAAGTCGACCTCACTGTGCGCTTTGTCCGGGACCCAGGTGGAGGTTTGTGTAAACGCCAGGGGAGCGGCGAGAGCTAGAGTTCCAACAAGCGATAACATGCGCTTTACCATTCAAGAATCCTTTCGATTTGAAAATAGTGATTTGCCAACGTTAACGTTTGACTCTGACGAAGCGTTAATAAGCTCCTACTTTTGCATCAATTCGGTTAGGTCGAGTCGGCTCTTCCAAGGATCCGCCCCGACGATTGGGTCAGCTGACGTAAAGTTCATCAGAATGTCGGTACCAGCTGAATAGGGTGACCACTTTGGAAGACCTGACGGTTCTGGGACACCGGATTTTGCAAACTGCACCCAGTAGGCGTGTATTGTCCTCGCCGCTCTCTCGTCTTCGTCCGTGAGCGCTGCGCCATAGCGCGCCTTCACAGTGTCAAAGACAAACGGAATTTCCGATGCATGGGGTGCGCCGCGCCATTCCTGACGCATTGAGGTCGCTACATACGAGAATCGATATTCCCATACCGGTTGCCCTGTAAGGCTTAGCGTGCGTGCGACAAAGCGAGCTGGCTCGACCATTCCGCGATCGGAGGCGATAGCAGCTACGACCGAAGTGTTGCCCCTATGATCGGGATCGTAGGCCATGCGAGCTTCATTGGCTTTCTCGCCAAACTGTGTGAAGGGATCGGTTGCGGCACCGCGCGGCAGGAAACCCATTTCAAGGCTGTTTACGCCGACAATGACCGGCACTTGTTGTTGAGCTCCGGCAACGTAAACAGCCGACGGCTCCTCCTGCGCGATCTTTCCGTCAATCATGGGCCCTGAATAGGTTTCGGCGGCTTGCATCATGCTGGCCATGTTCAGGCCGTCAACAAGATCGTCCGCAGGTAGCGCGCGCATACGGCGAAGAGCGGCTGCATCGTCCCCGGTAATCCCTTTAGACTTTGCGAAGGCCAGGCCCGTTGACTCCGCAGAGGGTTTGCCGTTGGCCGGTTCATGCAGATGCGGTGTGCCGCCGAAGCCGTGCCTTCCGCCCCCCGACTCGATAATCGCTTTTTGGAAGAGTCCGCGAGCCATGGGTGATGTTAGAAGCATATGTACAGAGCCACCGCCTGCAGACTCGCCAAACACAGTGACGTTCTTCGGATCTCCACCGAATGCCTTTACGTTTTTCTGTACCCAGCGAAGTGTAGCGAGCTGATCCATGTAGGCATAGTTACCGAGCAATCCGTCAGGATTCTCCTTTGTAAGCGCCGAATGAGCGAAGAAGCCAAAACGCCCAAGGCGATAATTAAAGCTGACGAAGACGACTCCGTCGCGGGCAAACTGCGAACCGTCATACACGGCGGGAGAACTGCCCCCGTTCACAAATCCCCCACCGTAAATCCAGACCATGACTGGCATAGGGGCGGAATCTCGAGGTGAAGGAGTCCACACGTTTAGATAAAGGCAATCCTCATCAGGCGGGGTGCCCAAGGGTGCCGCATCACTCGGAAACGGAAGCTGCATGCAGTCGTGTGCGTACTCTGCTGCTGAGCGGACGCCTTTCCACTTTACTGGCTCCTGCGGTGGCCGCCAACGCAGATCACCGATCGGAGGCGCCGCGAAAGGGATTCCCTTGAACGCGATAAGTCCATCTGCCTTGAGCCCCTTGACGTCACCCGATTGAGTGGGAACAACCTCCTGGGCAAGCAGTGTCATAGAGAAGAGTGCGATGGCAAAAAAGGGCGATGAGATGCGTCGCGAGTATGTACTGTGAATCATGTTTTCCAACTGTTCTTCCTTCAAGTGAATTGGGTGAAGCGTCAGTTTGCCTCAAACAATGATCGAGATAATGAACTCGTGGTTTTTGGTCTCTACAGCATCCGTGAACCCTTCATGACAGGCTTACTCAATCTCCTCGATCATTTGGTCTACGCCGCGGACGATGCCCTGCTCGGCGCATCCGGGTTTCAGTGCTGAGCTGAGTACTTGGAATGTATAGCGCCCAAATGCGTCGTCGGTAGGAACGTAGCCCGAGTTAGCCATGCCGTTGGTTAGTGTCACCATGATCGTGTCGCGGAATTTCGAGCCCGACTTCACTCTCTGGCCAATCATGTTATAAAGCTCCGGTTTCGCACTTCCCAGCACAGTGTCTCCAATTCGCAGTGCGCCAATCTTGAAGCGAACGGGATCAGGCGAATCTTCATACTTGCCCGGAGCTCCCTCACGACCCGTGTCGAGCCGCCGCCTTGCCGGGCACGTCACCTCACGCTGCAACCCTTCGATCTTCACGTCACCGTTCATCACGCGGATGTTACTCATTACCCTAATGGTCTCTTCTCCGGTTAACTGACCTTCGGACTTCACGAGTTCTAGACTCTGTTCCATTGCAATAGGGTCCATCGGAATCTTGTCCGCTTCCGGATTCCCGGCGAACATGGCATGCATAATGGCGGTACCAAGATCCACATGCTCAACCTCCATTACAGCATGGATACGGGCTTCTGAAATCTTCCCGTTAGCACGGAGATAGAGCGGATTATAATCTCCGGCTGCGCCGCTGGTCCAAAGTGCAACCGGCTTGTCATTGTAGGTGTGCTCTATGTAGCGCTCGGCCTCGCCCGGGAAATCACCGGATACCATGCCATCAAGAAACAGAGAGTTCGCATGCATCGAGTAGTTCATGTAAACGGCGATCAGGTCTCCATTCAACGATTCGATTTTGATTACGGAAAGGGTCTTGTCTGATGGAGCATCGAGATTCGCTTCTTGAGACCAGAGTCGCGTTTGCTCGTCAATCGCATCGCGGTTTACATTCAGGTATAAGCTCCCTGTTCCATACCCAATTCTCGCGGGCTGTATCCTGTCTCGTGCCGTTCTGGCCGCTTGTACCAGCCCCGACTCCAATTTGTTCGTGAATGCTTCGGCTGGCGTGCTCGCAGTATTTCCTGAGACTCCTGGACTGGGAGGCCGCGGACCTCCGAAAATCGCACTGTGATCATGTGTTGCAGATATCAGGATGTTTGCTATTGGGACATCTAGCTCACGCGATATCTCAGTCGAAACCTTGTCTGTGGTAGCATTCGCAATCCCACCGACATCTGCGTTTAGAAGCACCGCTCGATCGTGCCCATTTTCCAAATAGATCGCACGGGCATACAGTGGATCGTGAATCGAGGTATAAGGCCGCGGCAAGGCATTGGACTGAGGTGTTATGTCAACCCGTGCCGCGCCCGCCTTCAGGGCACCTGAAACCGCGGCCGAGCACTCCGCCGGCAAAAGCGAAAGTGCCAACGAACTTGCCAATGCCGCCTTCCAAAATAAGCACATCACGTGACCTCAATGCTCGTGTTCAGCCTGTCTACGGGCACCTTTGACAGATCGCACCGATTTGTTTGCTGTCATCTGCGTGGTCACGCTATTAGGCGCTTCAACTTCTGATTTTCTTTCTTCAATGCCCTTGAGCTTTTAGCCTGAACCACAGTCAGGTTGCCGAACTCCTTGCACCAGCGGTAATAGGTTGGCTCACAAATTCCTGCCTGGTAACATGCCCTGGGCGTTTCTCTTCCGTTCGCAACTTCTGTATCAATTTGTCGAAGCAGCTGCAGGATCTGTTCAGGTGTATGTCTCCTTCCCCTTGCCATCCAATGCCCCCTTTCGTTTATTCAAGTTGCACGGTCACAGAATTAGCGGGCTTCCTCGCGATGCACAGTTACTGGCCCGAGCAGGCCGGATGGTTGTAAGGGCGAAGTCGCCTTATATGGCTTCACAACGGAATAGGCGACCTTAGTGGCACCCGGTTGCTCATCGCCAATCAGACGATTCACCCATGAGTTCACAACCTTGATCGTGATCTCGTTAGTGCCCGGCCTTAGACCGGACGTCACATCTATCCGGTATGGCGCGTGCCAGGTTTGTCCCAATTCCTTTCCGTTGACGGATACGACGGCGAGATTCTTGACGTCTCCCAAGTCGATCCACAATCTAGCACCACTCTTGAACCAGGAGGGAGCAGCCTGGAGGGTGTTCGTATACGTTCCAATACCCGAAAAGTACTTCACTCCGGGGTTTTCGCTGCGGCTCCAGTCCGAAAGCTCATCAAGCGTGATGGAATCGGGAGCTCCGCGCCCAGGTTGGAATGTGACCTTCCACGGCCCATTGATGGTGGTCACTTTCGTCGTCGTTTTGGTTGGGATAGCGCGCGAGGTTTCAGATGTTGGTTTGCGGAACACAACGAAAACGGTCCCCCAAGGCTCCAGTTGCAGCGGAACAGTGGTGCGTCCGTCCGCGACCTTAAAGGACACTGGCTCCGAGGTGCCTGTCTCAGCCCGCCACAACTCCGGTTGCCTCCCCGCTACACGGAACGAAGCATCGATAGATTTGTCGTGATCGCTACGGTTATCTACAAAATAGATGTCGCCATCACGCAGTTTGCGATGTGCGAATTGCACGTCGGAATCGTTGCCATGCTTCGCGTAGTCGAAGTCCGGGGCGACATGCAGCGCGCCGAACACCTCGTCCAATTTCTGGCCGGCATATACTGTTCCCTTCCCAACCTTATGCACGCCACTTCCATCGCCGAACAACTCCGCAGAAAGCTTTCCGAACTCCGCTTGATCGTCGGTCAGTGACATGAACCACTTCTTTGAGGTGACCGGACTGCTCTTGCCGGGCGTCACGGTGGCGAAGGCTAACGCCCAATTGCTGGAGGCGGGGCCGCAGTACCACCGGGAGTTCCCAAACACCGATCCGCGGCCGCATTTTGCCGTTGGCCCGTTGCGCGACAGCATTGTCGGCAGCGCGAGGAATTCGCTGCTGATGATGCTGGGCGCGGTTGGCCTGGTGCTGCTGATCTCGTGCGCAAACGTCGCCAACCTGCTGCTGGTGCGCTCCACGGTCCGTAAGCGCGAATTCGCTATCCGTTCAGCGCTGGGAGCCGGCCGCGCGCGCATCGTGCGGCAGTTGCTTACTGAAAGTGTTTTGCTCTCTCTTGCCGGCGGCATTCTGGGCATGGCTCTTGGCTTGGCAGGAGTGCGAGCACTGCTGGCGGTCAGTCCCGCCGGCCTGCCCCGAATCGGCGAAGACGGCTCCGCTATTGGCCTGGATGGGCGCGTGCTCGGCTTCACTCTGGCGGTGTCGCTGCTTACAGGCATCCTCTTTGGATTGTTCCCCGCCTTCAGCGCCTCGCGCTCCGACTTGAACTTCACTCTCAAAGAGAGCGGCAATCGCTCCGGCACCGGCTTTCGCCAGGGAAAAGCCCGCTCGCTACTGGTCGTCAGCGAAGTCTCGCTAGCCTTGGTGCTGCTCATCGGTTCTGAGCTCCTCATTCGTACATATATTGCCCTGCACGGCGTCGGTCCCGGCTTTGATTATCACAACGTGCTGACCATGGAGATGTCGCTCAACGGCCAACGCTACCAGAAGACAGCCGGTGTGACTCAGCTCTTGCGGGATGGACGAGACCGGCTGAATGCCATCTCCGGAGTGGAGCTCGCGGCCGCCGCTTACTGGCTACCTATCGATGTCGAAGATGCGATGCCTTACCAGGTCATCGGTCGGGCAGTGAAGAAAGGCTGCTGTTTCAACAAGTGGATGAGCATCACGCCGGGTTACCTGAGCTGTTCAGGATCCCCGTTCTGCGCGGACGCGACTTCACTGAAAACGATAAGGCCGGCACGCCCGGCGTGGCGCTGATCAATGAAGCCATGGCCAAACAATTGTGGCCGAACGAGGATCCCGTAGGTCAACACATCGTGTGTGGGCAGGGTGTGGGACCCGAAATGGACGGCGAACCCGATCGCGAGATCATCGGCATCGTGGCGGACTCGCACAACAGCGGCCTCGGCCAGCCTGCCGACCCCATGATGATGGTTCCCATTGCCCAGGTGCCGGACGGTTATGCCGCTGCCTACTCCAATATCCAGCCGCTCTTCTGGGTGGTGCGAACCCACGGCGACCCGCACTTGTCCATTCCCGCCATCACCGAGCAGTTGCGCATCGCGAGCGCGGGATTCCCGGTAGCCCATATCCGCACCATGGATGAGGTGATGGGCCGCTCCACTGCGCGACAAAGCTTCAATATGCTGCTGCTTACAATTTTCGGCTCGGTGGCGTTGCTGCTCGCCGCCATCGGCATTTACGGGCTGATGGCCTACTCCGTCACACAGCGCACCCAGGAGATGGGTATCCGCATGGCGCTCGGCGCCGATCGCGCCACGATACGCAAGCTCGTGGTATGGCAGGGCATGCGGCTCGCGTTAGTCGGTGTAGTCGCTGGCATCGCTGCGTCCTTTGGCCTTACGCGCCTCCTTTCCACCTTCCTCTTCGGCGTCAAGCCTTGGGATCCTGCCGTGTTCGTATCGGCCCCTTTCATCCTCACTGCAATTGCGCTGCTCGCCGTGTGGCTGCCTGCCGCGCGCGCCTCCAAAGTCGAACCTGCCCAGGTTCTAAGAAGCGAATAGCAACAATACAGTCTTGCAGCTATTCCATGAACGCCATCCTTCGTCAGTAAGTTCTTGCTGCGAAGCCTTCGGGGAGTTGATCCACCGCGCAATTGATGACCTGTTCGTTATTCATTCTGCAATCTTCCATAAATGTAATATTGGCAAACTCATCGACCACAAGCTTCGGGTAAGTGGGGCCGGCGTCACGTAGCCTAAGCATCTCCTCCATGTGTTCGTTCTGGAAGCTAACCGTCTTCTCCGGATTGT
>OBLU010006732.1_pt1 | contig 10206 bp, 10 predicted proteins | sample 1518681 | NCBI WGS metagenome assembly OBLU01 (sample SAMEA3539304, study PRJEB22396) | soil metagenome | biome: tundra; feature: field; material: soil | place: USA | collected 2010-05 | depth 0.15 m
AGTAATCCCCGCTCACGGAGAGAGCCGGTTGCCATGCTCCAGCGACTTCAAATCCAGGAAGCTGGGGAATTTCGCTTGGAAGCAGCGACTGCTGTATCTCCCGGGCCCGCTCAAGTTCCTGCTCTTGCATTTCAAGCCGAGCTGTCCCGAGTTCCACCGATTGCTGCAGCTCGACGTTGCGCCGCTCCAGCCGCTCTTTCGTGGTGTGGTACAGAAACGAGAGCATACCAAAAACGATGGTGACGAGGAAGGGAAACTTCCATCCGGTTGTAAGCAAATGAGACAGCGACTGCGGAGTCGGTGGTGCGATCAGCCATACAACCGTACTGGAAATCACGTAGATAGGGACAGTGAGTAGAAGGAGAACCGGCACAAAAACCAGCCAGTTGAACGGGAATGGCCTTTGCCGATAAAGGAAGTTCAGTCGATCGGTTGCGGGGGTGAGGAGATTCCCAATGCAAAGAGAGTACACCAGGATCGTCGCGGGATTGATCGGCTGTCCGATGGCCCAGAAAATGGCGCCACCGACTGCGGAAACGGCGAGGTAAAGGCTTTGCTGCCTGAAGAAGCGAACTAGAGAAGGATAGTTGACTTTCACGCTACCACGCTGTCTGAGCCTCAATTGAGCTAACTGTCAATTCTATTCCCGCAATCAGAATCCCACCATCACCGGCTCCATCTCCAACTGAATGCCAAACCGGGCCTCGACAGCGGCGGAGATTTGGCCGGCGAGGGCAAGAATCTCCGCCGCGCTCGCCCCGCCGCGGTTGACCAGGGCCAGCGTATGCCGCGAGGAGATGCCTGCCGCGCCCAGCGTGTAGCCCTTCGCAAAGCCAGCCTGCTCGATGAGCCAGGCGGCAGGCACTTTGACCCGGCCCATATTCTCAGGCCCTGCTCCTGCGGGAAAGCGCGGCGGCTCTTTCGCGCTGCACTCGGCAATGCGCCGCACCTGCACCTCAGTGACCAGCGGATTCTTGAAGAAGCTGCCCGCGCTTCGGCAGTCGGGGTCGCCCTCGACCAGCAGCATCCCCTTGGATTGGCGGACGCGGCGCACCTGAGCTGCAACCTCTGCAAGGCTCACTTCCCTGCCCTCCGACTGCCTTTCCGCAAACGCCCGTTCGAGCTCCGCATAGCGCAGCGTGGGCTCGCCGCCGGGAGTGAGCCGGTAGTCCACGCGGGTTACGACATAGCGTCCGCGATCCGCCGAGTTGAAGCGGCTGCGGCGATAGGCGAAACCGCATTCCGCTGCGGAATACTCGACAAAAGTGTGCTCTTCCAGGTCAAAGGCGCGCACCCGCTCGACGGACGAGGCCACCTCCTGTCCGTAGGCGCCCACATTCTGCACCGGAGTCCCGCCCACTGTGCCCGGAATGCCGGCCAGGCACTCCACACCCGCGCAGTTGTCCCGCACGGCGCGCTCCACAAAGCCATCCCAGTCCTCGCCCGCGCCAACCTGATAGATCGTTTGGCCTGAATCCACCGCCGCCTCGGCCGCAGCGATGCCACGCAGTCCCACCCGCAGCACCAGGCCATCGAATCCTGCGTCGGAGACCAGCAGATTGCTGCCGCCGCCCAGCACAAAAAGCGCCAGCCCGCACTCCCGCGCCCAGCCAGCCGCCTCAACGAGTTCGTCTTCGCTGGCTACCTCAACAAACCAGCGCGCCGGGCCGCCGATGCCGAAGGTGGTGAACGGCGCAAGCGGCTTGTTTTCTTCCATGAGCATCGAATCAAGGCTACACTACTGGATTCACGATAGAATGATTGCAGGCAACTTCCCTGCCGGAGGCAAAAATGTATCCAGAACTGATGGTAATTCCCATGCGCGAGGAACTGGTGCGCGCCGGGATCAAGGAAACCCGGACCGCCGAGGATGTGGACGCGGCGCTGGCCCAACCGGGCACAACCATGTTGGTGGTCAACTCGATCTGCGGCTGCGCGGCTGGCAAGATGCGCCCCGGCGTGCGGCTGGCGCTCACTGGCTCCGCCAACCAGCCCGACCACAGGATTACGGTCTTTGCCGGCCAGGACCGCGAAGCCACCGAGCGCGCCCGCAGCTACTTTGAAGGCAACCCGCCCAGTTCCCCCGCCATCGCCATCCTGCGCGACGGCAAGCTGGTCTACCTGATGCAGCGCTTCGTCATCGAGCAGGCCACCGCGCAGCAGATTGCCGGCGAACTGGTCCGCGCCTTCGACGAGTTCTGCGCCAAGGCGACGGCGTAAACGATATCGTCAGACTTTCCGAATGGGGCCTGGGTATCGGGCTATCGCCGCGTCGGCCGTCAATAGAGTGATCCCTTCGACCATAGCCTGAGCGATCAGGATACGGTCGAAGGGGTCTTTGTGTATGCGCGGCAGGGAGTCTACCGCAACCGCATGTTGGCCTAATACTGGTAGCTCCTTGTAGCCATCGTCCATCAGTTGTCTTCGGATCACGCGTGGATCATAAAGGAAATCCCCTCGTTGCAGGCTCCTCTTGATCGCTATTTCCCAGATGCTCGATACGCTGAAGACAAACTCGTTTTCTGGACTGTTCAAAATAGCGCGAGCTTCTGGCCTGATGTTGGGATGGTCAAGCAGAACCCAGATGGCGACGTGGGTATCGAGAAGAAACTTCATTCTCCGTCCTTGCCAAGCATCAGTTCCTCGATCTCCTTATCCAACTGCTTGTCGATCTCGTCGAAGTTGTCTGGCAGTGTGAACATTCCTTTCATTGAGCCGAGTCTCCGCATTCCCGTCTCGGGGGGCGTATCGATGCGCACCACCTTAACCTTCGGCTTGCCAGCCTTGGCAATGATGAAAGAATCGCCTTGCTCGGCCTCATCGACCAGCCGCGAAAGATGGGTTTTGGCCTGGTGAATATTAATGGTCCGCATCGCGCCTCCCGAGTGAACTAAGTCTACTTAGTTTAGTTCACCTGATGTTGGAGGTCAAGGATAGGCATCCGGCCCCTCAAGTGGAACGGTATCCACAGCTCGGAGGCCATTCTTTTCGGCTCTGGTCTGTACGCCAGCTCGAAATGTTCGCCCGATCAATCGCCCTCGGCCGCCTTGGGCAGTTTCTGCACCTTGCTGTGCTTGACCGAATAGAAGAAATACACGAACATCCCGATGCCCAGCCAGCCAAACAGGCGAGCCCAGTTTTGCCAGCCGAGAGAATACATCAAGTAACCGTTGGCCAGAATGCCCAGCCCTGGGACTATCGGCAGCCAGCCCCCCAGGAAAATTCCCGGCGTGCGAAATGGCCTTGGCTGTTCCGGCGCCTTGATGCGAAGCACGACGATCGATGCGCAGACCATGACGAAGGCCAGCAGTGTGCCTATGTTGACCATCTTGCCGATTTTGTCGATGGGAGTAACAGACCCGACGCCGGCGGCCAAAAGTCCAACGAGTATGGTGTTCTTCCACGGAGTGTGGAACCTGGGATGGATCGCCGCGAAAAACTTCCTGGGCAAGAGGCCGTCCGAGGCCATCGCGTAAAGGACGCGGGTCTGCCCGATCAGCATCACCAGCATCACGGAAGTAAGTCCTGCCAGCGCGCCGCAGGTGATGATGTTGGAAGCCCAATAGATGTTGTGATCCAGAAACGCGTGCGTGATGGGCGCTCCGATGTTGACCAACTGCCAGGGAACCATGCCGGTGAGAACGGCAGCCACGCCTATATAGAGCAGCGTGCAGATGAATAGCGATACGATGAGCCCGATGGGCAGATCGCGCTGCGGATTCTTCGCCTCCTGCGCGGTGGTCGAAACGGCGTCGAAGCCGATGTAGGCGAAGAAGATATAGCCTGCCGCCCTGCCGATGCCGGCAAAGCCGAATGGCGCGAAGCCATGCCAGTCGTGGCCCCAGTTGGCTGCATGAACATAGTGCGAGCCGAGCGCCAGCACGAATAGCACAACGGAGACCTTGACGATCACAATTCCCGCATTGAACTTGGCGCTTTCCTTGATTCCTATAACCAGAATGGCGGTAATGGCCAGGGCGATCAGGAAGGCCGGCAGGTTGAACCCTATCTCAACGCCCAAGATTTGCGGCGCATTCAGCAGTTGATGGGCGCGGTCCAACACAGCCGCGCTGGGAGAAGCCATGATGCCCTGCAACGCATCGAGAAATCCCTGCGAACCCGCGGTCAGTTCAGGATGCGTCCTCGCCAAAAGTTCGTGTGCCGCCGCATCCTTTGCCGCTTCCATCCCTGTCCAGTGGTCGTAACTTATCCACAGCGGCAGCTTAAGTCCGAACATCTTGAGGAATTCATTGAAATAGGAAGACCATCCGGAGCTGACAGTGCTGGCTCCCATCGCATACTCAAGGGTCAGATCCCATCCGATGATCCAGGCAAAGATTTCGCCCAGAGTGGCGTAGGCATAGGTATAAGCCGAACCGGCCAGCGGAATCATGGCGGCAAACTCGGCGTAGCAGAGTCCCGCGAATGCGCATCCAAGGCCGGACAAGACAAAGGACAGCATAAGTCCGGGGCCCGCGTAATGGGCGCCCAATCCAGCCATCACAAAGATGCCCGCGCCGATGACCGCGCCGACGCCGAGCGCCGTCAGCGATACCGGCCCGAGCGCCCGCTCCAAACGATTTTCCCCTTCTTCCTGAGCTTCCGAGACCATCAGGCTTAGAGGTTTCCTCTTGAAGAGATTCGCCGTGCGCATGGGCTACTCCTTTGCTTGCAGACCGGATAGAGTTTGTTTTTTCCGTGAGGACCAGAAGAGATAAACGGGGATGCCCAGCAGCACCAAAACCAGGCCCGGCCATGTGTACTGGGGCTTGTATCGCAATAATACGATACAAATCCAGGAGGCAAGCAGGATATAGAGAGCGGGCAGCACCGGATAGCCCAGCGCCTTGTAGGGCCGTGGCGTGTCGGGCCGCTTGAAGCGCAGAACGAACAGCCCAACGATGGTGAGGATGTAAAACACCAGCACCGCGAAGATGATGTAGTCCAGCAACTGGCCGTATGTGCCTGAGACGCACAGCACGGTAGCCCAGCAGGCCTGCACCAGCAAACCCGCCACCGGCGTCTTGTAGCGCGGATGCAGCTTGCCCACGGACTTGAAGAACAGGCCGTCGCGGCTCATGGCGTAGTAAACGCGTGCCCCCGCAAGTGTCATTCCATTGGCGCAGCCGAAGGTGGAAACCAGAATGGCCGCGGCCATCAGCCAGGCGCCGCTGGAGTGAAAGATCTGCTCCAGCGCCGCCGTGGCCACGCGATCCTCAGCGGCATGCTGCACGCCCCGCGCCAGCACCGTGGCGCCGTTGGGGTCTCCATGCATGGGAAGCACCAGGATGTAGGCAAGCGACGCAAGGAAATACACCGTGAGCACAAATCCCGTCCCCAGCACCAGCGACAGCGGTATATTGCGCCTGGGATTCTTCACCTCGCCGGCGGTGAACGTGATGTTGTTCCACGCGTCGGCGGAGAACAGCGACCCCACCTGCACCACGGCCAGAATCACCAGCAGATTCACCAGCACGATGGGGCCGCCGACACCCACTTGCACCGGATCGCGCGCACTCCAGCCGGCATTCTTCCAGAACTGGCTCCAACCGGGACCGAAATTTGCTTGCCATGCGATGGCATTGCGCCCCACCGTGAAAGCGAGCAGAATCAGCCCTGCCAGTGACAGAGCCTTGGCCGTGGTAAAGATGTTCTGGATCAGCGCCCCCAGCCTGACGCCAAAGATATTGACGATCGCCAGAAAGAAGACCACTGCGATCGCGGTGAGGTTGGCCGTGCTCACGCCGATCTCCATGTTCCCCAGCACCATGGGCCCAATCTTGAGCGCTGGAACATGGGCAATATCCCACAACCAGTGAGTCGTCGAGATGGTTGGAAAAAACACGCCCAGGAACTTGCCGAAAGCCACGCACACGGCCGCGATGGTGCCCGTCTGAATAACCAGAAACAGCGTCCAGCCGTAGAGAAACCCCCACAGCGGCCCCAGCGACTCGCGCAGGTAGACGTACTGGCCACCGGCCCTGGGCATCATGGCCGCCAGCTCGCCGTAGCTCAGCGCGGCGATCATGGTCAGAATGGCCGTAACCACCCACGCGCCCAGGTAAAGCGCCGGAGAGTTGGTGACCCTGGCAATGTCCGCATCCACGATGAAGATGCCGGACCCGATCATGGATCCGATCACCAGCGCCGTGGAACTGAAAAGACCGAGACTCTGCACCAGCCGGGGAGCGTTGGGTGGAACTGCGGACTCAGGGATGGAATTGGGGTCTGTGGTCGTCACTTGAAGAAAGTTCTAACGGATTTTGGCGCAAATGTCTTTCTATTTCTCAAAGTGTGCGAATTCAGGACACTTTTTCGATCCGCTCGGGCCCAGACCATTAGGTTCGCCGATCAACGGCCTATCGCCTCATGTTCTGATTCAGCAAGACCCGCATGTGGGCCATTCGATCCGGCGTCATTGGGTGCGAATTCCCCAACGCAACTAGCCGAGCAAGGACACCGGTGGATGTGTCGCCCAAGTACATCTCTAATCTTCCAAATGCTCCAGCGGCATCGTACGGGTTATATCCCGCCGCGGTGAAAATTACGAACCCGATTGTATCGGCTCTAGCCTCACAGGTTTTTTGCTCGGCAAGCGGGTTTCGCCCCGACCCGCCCAAGAGCTTGCTAAGTGCTCCGCTCAAGGTTGGAGGAGCGATCTCTGCGCGGCCTTCGCTCGATTTACATGTGCTATCCAGGGCATGTCCGGTTTCATGTGCGAAGATGAACGCCATTTCGCCCTCGCTCTCGCCTATAAATCTGATCATCGCAACTGGAATGCAGATCAGGGACTCACGAGGATTAAGGTTGACGGTCCATGAGTTGATCACGTCGCTATCCACCACTGCAACGTAAATGCTCGGTCCCTGTGCACGTCCTACGATTGGACCCAGCCGGTCTTCGATACTCTTTATCCGATCCACCTCAGGGCCGTCAGTGAGTTCAGGGGCATGGCAGTTGCGCCACACAATCTCGGCTCGTGAAGGGGGAGCTTGGGACAATATAGGCAGCGAAAAAAGCACAAACACGAAGACTACGAATGAACACTTCAAGGAAGCACCCCGCGTCAGGAATTTGAAGGGAGACTCGTGAATAGCATAGAACATCGGCAAGGCTCCACTCATTCTGACAACGATCAGCCCAGCTCGGCCACCCATCGGCGAAACTCAGCTGCCGGATCCGGCTGGCGGAAGAGTGCTCCAGCGACAGCCACGACCGTGGCTCCGGCAGCCAGTGCGGTCGCCGCCGTGGCCAGCGTAATGCCGCCGACTGCCACCAGCACCGGACCAGCGCCAGCCTGTGCGCGCAGCCGCCGCACACCTTCCAGGCCAATCGGAGGCTTCGAGGTTTGCTTGGTCCTGGTCGGATAGACAGGGCCAATGGAGAGATAATCCACCGGCTCAGCCAGAATTCCCGGCAGCAGCGCCTCGCTGCCGCCGAAGGTTCCCACGATCCGATCCGGACCCAGCAAACGCCGGGCTTCTGCGGGCGTCACGTCACCCGAATCCACATGCACGCCGTCGAAGCCGATTCGCACAACCAGATCGGCCCGGTCATCGAGAATCAGCTTTACCTGTCCCACGGGCAGCGCTGCGCGGAGAACCTCCGCGTCGGCCAGCAGTTCGGCCTCGACGCCGGTCTTGTTTCGGTATTCGAGCAGCGTCACCCCAGCCTGGGCAAGTGAACCGCCCAACCTGCGCAGAAACTCGGCGCGGCCGGTCGCCGGAAGGATCGAAGCATCCAGGATGGGGTAGACCTTGGGAAAGGAAATGGGCATGGAACAAGGGTAGTCGATCAGGGGTCAGGGGTCAGGGGTCAGGGGTCAGGGGTCAGGGGTCAGGAAATTGTTGTGCTGTCCGAGTTTGTCAAGCAGTTTCTTGAATTCTGCTCACAACGTCATGAACGCCGATGCGCCGCACTGATCCCTGACCCCTGATCTCTGATCCCTGTACTTCCTACATCTCGTCCGCCGACGGCCCATACGTGCCGGGGATCGGCTTGTCCAGGAGCCGTATATAAACCCCTAACTGGGCGCGGTGGTGGATCAGGTGATCGAGCACCCAGTTGCGGAAGACGCGATACTTCGATTCGTCGATCCATGCCTGGCCCCCGGCCACAAACTTCCAGTTCTCGTCCCACTTCTCCGGGACAAATTTGGCCAGTTCCGCCTTGGCTTGGGCTATCTGCCAGTCAAACCGCTCCAGCAAGGCCTCCTTGGACGCTGGGACGTAGGGATCCCACTTGTGATCCGCGGGAAACTCCAGCTTGTCGGTGGTCAGCGTGGAAATCGCCCACTCCCCGGCTGTGTCCGAGACGTGTCCTGCTAAATGGCCCAAGCTCATGGATTTGGGGTGGGGTTTCCAGGTGAAATCGGCATCGGCCGGAATCGCCTCAAAGATCTTGCGCGTCTTGGCGGTCTCGCGGTCGTATTCGGCAATCAGTTCCTTTTGAAAGTCCATCGGGGCAACCTCCTGTGTTGCGAAGCCAGCATAAATCAGGATCGGCCTAAACGCGAAGAAAAAGCGACAAATTGTCGCAACGTTCGCGGGCAAGCCCGCTCCTACTTGCCTTCTCCGCCTTTGGCGGCCAGGAACCGCTCCATGAACTTGGTGTCGAATTCGCCGGCGCGGAAGCCGGGGTCGGCAAAGATCGCCTGATGCAGCGAGATCGAGGTCTCGATGCCCTGCACTACGAACTGGCTGAGCGCGCGTTCCATCTTGGCGATGGCCTCCGCGCGATCGATCCCGTGCGTAATCAGCTTGGCAATCAGCGAGTCGTAGTAGGGAGGGACCACGCCTTCGGCGTACTGCGCCGTATCCACGCGCACGCCGTTGCCGCCGGGCACGTTGAAGGCCGTAATCTGGCCCGCCGAAGGGGTGAACTTCTGCGGATGCTCGGCGTTGATGCGGCACTCAATGGCGTGGCCGCGGATCTCCAGCCTGGAGGGCAGAATGGCATCCAGCCGCTCCCCTGCGGCGATGCGCAACTGCGCCTTCACCAGGTCCACGCCGGTGATCGCCTCGGTCACCGGATGCTCCACCTGGATGCGGGTATTCATCTCGATAAAGTAGAGCTGACCGTCCTCGTCCATCAAAAATTCAACAGTCCCGGCGTTCTGGTAGCCGATGTCGGCGAGGCAGCGGCACAGTGTGCGGCCGATTTCCTCGCGGAGTTTGGGCGTCACCTGCAAGCTCGGCGCTTCTTCGATCAGCTTCTGGTGGCGGCGCTGGATGGAACACTCGCGCTCAAAGAGCGAGACCACATGGCCGTGCTCATCGGCCAGCACCTGGAACTCGATGTGGCGGGGCTGCTCGATGAACTTTTCCATATACAGCTCGCCGTTGCCGAATGCATTGGCCGCCTCGCCGTAGGCCGCGTGGAAGAGATTGGGCAGTTCCTCCGGGGTGCGCACGATTCTCATGCCGCGCCCACCGCCGCCTGCCTTGGCCTTGAGGATGACCGGGTAGCCTACCTTCGTGGCCCAGGCCTGCGCTTCTTCGACCGTGCCAATCACGCCATCGGAGCCGGGCAGGATGGGCACCTTGGCCCTCTTCATCGCCTGGCGAGCCTTTTCCTTCTCGCCCATCAGGCGTGTCACCTCGGGCGGAGGGCCGATGAACTTGATGTTCGAGGCGCGGCACACCTCGGCGAAGTTGGCGTTTTCGCTCAGCAGCCCGTAGCCGGGATGGATCGCGTCCACATCGGCGATCTCAGCGGCGGAGATGACCGCGGGCACGTTGAGATAGCTGTCTGCCGGGCGCGGTGGGCCGATGCAGATGGCCTCGTCGGCAAAGCGGACGTGCAGGGAGTTACGGTCGGCCTCGCTGTAGACGGCGACCGTGCGAATGTCGAGTTCCCGGCAGGCGTTCAGAACGCGCAGCGCGATTTCGCCACGATTGGCAACCAGTACCTTACGAAACATTCAGGACCCTTTGAGCTGGGTTAGCGTCCCTAACCCAGCCGGACGGAAAAGAGGGGCTGCCCAAACTCGATGGGCTGGCCGTTGGCTACAAAGCACTTGACGATCTCGCCCGCGGCGTCGGATTCGATCTCGTTCATCAGCTTCATGGCTTCGACGATGCAGATCACCTGGCCCTTGTCCACGTGATCGCCGGGAGCGACAAATGGCGAGGCGCCAGGCGAAGGCGAGCCGTAATAGGTGCCCACGATAGGCGACTTGACGATGTGCAGGCCCGCATTCGGATC
>OBLU010006735.1_pt1 | contig 10205 bp, 6 predicted proteins | sample 1518681 | NCBI WGS metagenome assembly OBLU01 (sample SAMEA3539304, study PRJEB22396) | soil metagenome | biome: tundra; feature: field; material: soil | place: USA | collected 2010-05 | depth 0.15 m
CCACGGATGAATACAAGTTTGATGTTCACATTTGCGGCACTGATCCCAGGCCGGGTTTAGGAACGCGAGGGAAACAATTCCTGCTCCCTGACTTTCAGCGCCTGCGCCAAAAAGACGATCTCAGAATCCGTCACACAACGGACTTGCGCTTCAATTTTGGAAATTATGTTTTCGCCAATGTCCCAACCGGCACGCGCGCAACGCGCCGACAACATGGCCTGCGTCCAGCCCTTACCGTAACGAATTTTGCGCACGATGGGGCCGACAATGTTTTGAGGAACGGATTTACCCACGATTTTGCATTGACGATATGCGAACGCGGGTTAGTATTTCTTCCGATTTCGGAAGGAACTATTTATCTACAAGCCCGCTCCGGCCATTTGCCGCCCCGCTTGCGAAGCACGATGGAAAATCTTTTAGTGTTATGAAGACGAAGGTAAAAATTCTGGTGGTGGACGATCAAATGCCGGTGGCACTGATGATGGTGTTCTTGTTCACGCGGGCCGGTTGCGAAGCGGAAGCGGCTACAAACGTCAAGAAAGCCTTGCGGTTGGCTCAAGCGGAAGCGTTCGACTTAATCACCCTTGACCTTGAAATGCCGGGAAGCAGCGGGTTCGACCTGTTCATGGATTTGAAACAAATCCCCCATTTGAAAGAAACCCCGGTGGTATTTGTGTCGGGCAGTTCCACGATTGAAAACCAGCAGCGTGCGCTTGAGCTTGGCGCGGCGGATTTCATCGAGAAGCCATTTGACACGCAAGACTTCCTTTCCCGAATTTTTCTCCACGTTCCAGCCAAGTCCGGTTCTTCAAATTTTCCAGACCAAGACCCGAACCCGAACCCCCAAAGCCTTTGCAATACGCCGTAAAGCAATCAATGAAACGTGCTCCTCGCCCCGTTCAACCCTGCCGATATAATTGGGGTGGAGTTCGGCTTTTTCCGACAGCCGCTCCTGGCTCAAATGCGCCCGCTTCCGCTGTTTGCGGATGGCGGCACCAAGAACGACACGGTAATCAGAGGACGGCACAGCTTCACAGCAAAGCAGGGTTTGCCGCACATCTCTACACCGCTAACCGGATGATTTATTTTTCCTGCTTGCATTCAGATTGGAAACGGTTAAACCGCTGTTCAGGCTTTTGGCTGTGAAATCCGTGAATGTCAATTTGAGGATTCTAGGCCGTTGCCATTTTTGGGGAACCGCAGATGGCAACTTACTTCAAACTTTCGCTTTTCAAGATTAACCCAAGACATGATTCGCATGAAAACGCATAATAGACACTCGGCTACACTCGCTGCCATTTTTGCCGCCCTTGCCCTTTTGCTGGCAACTCGCTCGCCAGCACAGAGCATTTCGTTGACAGCCAGCACTGGCTACCAAACCGCGATAGCACTCTCGTATTCATCGCCCGTCATTACGGGCAATAATTTGAGCGTCACAGTTCAAATTACGAACACTTCGGGGACTTGGGTTTATCTCCAGCAAGACCAAACCTATTCTTCAAACTCGCCCGTTGTGCTTCCCTATACAGTTTATCTTTTGGGGCCAGGCGCATCGAAGGCGATCACGAACGTGAACTTTGTAAAAAATACCTATCTTCAATTCAACGTCACGACTCCCATCGGTTTGGATTTCACGACACTGGCTACCGACCCGAAGCCGAGGGCGCTTTTCGGGGCGCTGATTGTGGATTGCATGACGCGCGGGCTGTTGACTTTCCCCCTTCCAGCAAATGCGTTTGATGAACCATTCAACGGCGCGACGGGAGTTGTTGATCCCGTTTTGGACAGCATCGTTTCCACCTTGCAGCAGGACGGCAGCAGCCTTGGTTCGGCAGGCGTGGACTTGAAAAACCGGGATTGGGTTAAGCTGTCCGTGGATTTTGGGCAAATCGGATCGCAAATCGCATCCGAGAGTTCGACGTTGCAAAATTCGATAAGCCAGATTTTGCAGCGATCAAACGTAGGTTTGTCATCCGGGCAGGTTGGAACATTTTTTAACAACGCTTCCACTTGGCTTGGAGTTATCGCTGAAGTTTTGGATTTGCCCGCCAAATATACAATGCTTCACGATTTATCAATCGCGACATTCGGCGCACCAACGACCAGTTGGAATCGGTTCGACGCGGTGTTCAACACCCCGGCACCGTTTATTTCCTCTGTCTCGCCCAGCTCGTTCACTGGATTGCCGTTGCCGCAAACCCAACTCATCCGAATTTACGGCAGTGGATTCACGACGAATTCAACTTTGATTTTCAACAGCACAACCCCATCCGACCCAACGCGATTGACTTTCGTCAATTCCAGCGAAATTGACTACCTGATCCGCACCGATACAAACGCGGCCACTTGGTTTGTCATGGTCATTGATGGCAGCCAGTTTTCCAATTTAAGTTTCTTCTCCGTCACCGCACCGCCAACATCCCCGACAGGCTCATTGGTGGTTAATCTTTCGCCGGCAGCCGCAGTTACGGCGGGCGCGCAGTGGCAGGTTGACGGCACCGGATTCAACAACAGCGGTCAAACCGTCGCTGCCCTTGCGCCCGGTTCGCATAGCGTCACGTTCAAGGCCGTTTCAGGCTATACGACTCCCACAAGTTTCTCGGTGAACATCGTCGCCAATGCGCAAACCACGACCAACGCCACATATTCGGCAGTTGCGGCCACCACCTACACGCTCACGCTTAATGCGGCCAGCGGGCAAGGCAGCATCACACCCTCACCAATTGGCAGCGGCGGCGGCAATACTTTTACCTACAATTCCGGTTCGTTGGTGCAACTCACCGCCACCGCCGCCACCGGCTACCATTTCACAAACTGGACTGGCGACGCCAGCGGCACCGTTAATCCGACGACCATCACCTTGAGCGGAAATAAAAACGTGACCGCCAACTTTGCGACCGGCGACCCCAATCTTGGAACCATCAGCGTCACCATTCAGCCAGCGGCAGCAATCACGGCGGGCGCCCAATGGAAATTTAACAGCAGCGGATGGACAAGTAGCGGCGGCTCCTACAACACCCCGCTTCTCGGTGCCAATCAGAATTATCTGCAATTCAGCACCGTGGCTGGCTGGATTACACCCAGCCCGTTTTATGTAACCGTTGGCGGCGGTCAGACTACCAACGTGACCGTCACTTATCAGCAGGACATGACACCGGGATTGCTTACGGTGACACTTTCGCCGCCCGATGCAGTGACGGCGGGCGCGCACTGGCACGTCAACGGCGGCACTTACGGCAATGGTGCTTCTGTTTCTTTGACCCCCAATAATTACACCGTAACATTTGACACTGTTTCAGGCTGGACTGCTCCCGCCAGCCAGTCTGTGACCATGCTGCCTTCTCAAACTAAAGTTCTTGCTGGAAATTACACACCGCCCGCAGGCCAACCGGCTATTGGCAGCGTGTCGCCGCCGATTGGTCCGATGCCTGGTGGAACATTGATGACCATTAACGGAGCGAATTTCACCGCGCCAGCTACAGTCCTAATCGGCGGGCAACAGGCTTCAAATGTTTCGGTTGCAAATGCCACACAAATAACTTGTTTAACGCCTCCCGGTTTAGCTTACGGTTCGACGAATGTTGTGGTGCAGACTTCTGGTGGAAGCGCCACAAATCTTAATGGATTCGCTTATGGAATCGCGCGTGGTAGTAAACTTGACTTGATAAGCGCGATTGGGGGAAGTTGCTTTGGCATCGCCGTTCAGGGTAACTATGCCTTTGTTGGAGAGGGAAGAAATGTCTTGGCACTAGATATTTCAACGCCATCAAATCCATCAAGAATCGGAAAGGTTACTTTGCCGGGCATAGTTAAAGGCATTGCCATTCTAAATCAATTTGCCTATGTCGCGGATTATGAAGGCGGTCTTCAAGTGGTTGATATTAGCACACCAGCAACCCCAAGACTGGCTGGTTATTATGGCACAACAAATCAACTTTGGTCGGCTGGAATTTCCATTTATGGTGGTCGTGCATACATCGCGGATGAAACTGCCGGATTGCAAGTCTTTGATTTGAGTAACCCCACCGTTCCAAATTTGTTATCATCAACCAATCTTGGCGGCGGGGAAGCCGTCATAGTAAAAGCATCAGTAAACGGTGTATTCGCCTATTTTAGCACTGGCGGAAGTTTGTGTATTGTTGACGTGTCAAACCCCCTTTCGCCAGCACTTCGGGGGCAGACCTCAATAAATAATGGTTCAGCTTACTCGCTCGCAATGAACGGAAATTATGTGTATGCCGCAGCCTTGTATGGAAATTTGGAAATTATTGATGTTTCCAACACAAACACTCCGGTTGATGTAGGACATGCCCCCACCATAATTGAACCCTCGGCATTGGCGTATTCAGGCGGCTATCTTTACGCTGCCAGCAGTTTGGGTGTAAATACGCTATATGTATTTTCGCCAAGTGGTTCATCTCTAACCCTTTTGGGTAAAACAACAGCCACGACCGCATCCTATGGATATAACTTAGCCGTCTCCGGAACCAAAGTGTATGCAGCAGGCGGTTCTGCCGGATTTGAGGTTGTGGACGTGTCCAATCCTTACAGCCCTTCGTTATTGACCGCATTTACCGACTCCGGAGTTTTCCGGCAGTTTAATTCAGTTGCGGTTACTGGAAATGCTATGCCCGCGTGCGGCTATCCAGAGGGGACTCTTGTTGGCTTTAATACCATTTTTGATGTAAGCACTCCGTCCGCGCCAACATTTGCGGCAAATCCGAATGCTGCTGGTTCATTCGTCTTGGCGAAGAATGGCATCGCCTACGTTTTGGCCGGTAACAGCAATTTGATCTTCAATGTTACTACGCCTTCGTCACCGCAATTATTAAAATTGTTTAACAACACGGTTATACCTGGCATCTGTATGGCTCTATCAGGAAACACGCTATTTATAGGCGGATATAGTTCTGGAAACCCACCTTGCTTTGCCGTGGTTGATGTTTCAACACCCTCGTCACCTGTAATACGAAGCACTACTTTGTTGTCAGGTTTTGGATCAGGTGGCGTTACCTCTATTGCAGTGAACGGGAATAAAGCGTTTGTAGGCATGAATGGCTCGAATGTGGTTGCCGTTTTAGATGTATCTAATTTATCTGCGCCCGTTGTCGTGGGATCGTATGGGAATTTGCCTTATTATCCGAAAGGCATTCAAATGTCGCCCGACGGAAGTTATGGATATGTGCTGAGTGGAAATCCAAGCATTCTTTACATATTTAACTTAACCCAGTCTGCAAATCCAACCCTAATCACTAACATTGCCTTGGATGTTTCTGGCGTTACCGATCTCAAGGTGCAAGGCACCGAACTGTTTGCCTCTACATATCGTGGTCTTTATGTATTTGATATTAGTTCGCCATCAACACCAGTCTTGACTCGCAACTTTGTTACATTATCGGAAGTGCAATCAATCGGATTTGGCGATTTGGTAAGCCAATCCGGTTATGTGTATTTATCAACATTAGACGGTGGTATTGTGATATTGCGTGAGCAAGACATCCAAGCGCCAAACATTTACATTACCGATCCTGTATTCGGAAATTTTTGGACTAGCTCTACGTCAACCTTAAACCTTGGCGGTGGTTCAGATGACAACGTCGGGGTAACGGCAATCATTTGGGCGAATGACAGAGGCGGGAGCGGGCAGGTAAGCCCGCCGCTTGATAGCTGGTATGTAAGCGGCATCAAACTCTACCCCGGCACCAACAACATTACAGCCACCGCGTTTGATTCGGCTGGCAATAGCGGTAACGACGTGTTGACGGTCGTTTATCCTACCACAAACCAAAACCAAACAATTATCTTCCCGCCTATCGTTGCCCATACTTTTGGCGATGCCCCCATCATGCTTGATGCCGCAGCCAGTTCGGGTCTGCCGGTGACTTTCAGCGTCGTCTCTGGCCCAGCAACATTGACCAGCAGCAATGTTCTGGCATTGAACGGAGCCGGAACGGTGACGGTGCAAGCCAGCCAACCCGGAAATAATTCCTTTAATCCCGCCCCGTCAACCAACGTCAGCTTCACCGTGGCATTGGCAAATCAAGCCATCACGTTTGCGCCAATTCCCACCAAGGCACCGACCGATGCCCCGTTTGCCCTGACAGCGACAACAAGCTCCGGTTTGCCGGTGTATTTCAGTGTCCTGTCCGGCCCGGCAGGAATAAATTCCAGCAACTACGTCACTTTGGTGGGTGCCGGAACGGTGAGCATTCTTGCTTGGCAACCGGGCAATTCAAATTACAACGCGGCAGCGTCGGTGCAGCAAAGTTTTACAATCAGCCAGATACCGCAAACCATCGCCTTTGGCGCATTGAGCCAACAGCGTTCGGTGGACGCGCCGTTCCCGATTTACGCCTCGGCAAGCTCCGGCTTGCCCGTCAATCTTTCAGTCCTGTCCGGCCCCGCTCAATTAAGCGGCAATGTTTTGAAACTCACCGGCGCAGGAACAGTCACCGTGCGCGCCTCGCAAGCTGGCAGCAGCGTGTTTGCACCGGCGGCGAATGTGGATCAGTCCCTGACTGTGTTGCCGCCCAGCAACACCGTTGGCAGTCCGCAATACAATGTCAGCGGATTCAATCTCACGTTTTACGGCACGGTTGGCAGCAATTATCTTTTCCAAGCGTCATCTAATCTGGTGAATTGGACATCGCTCCAAAGCTTTACTTGCACCAACAGCATAATGAATTTCCAAGACACATCGGCAACCGGCATGGCGCATCGGTTTTATCAGATCAAGCCACAGTAACTGAAAGTGTTAAGCTGGAAAGCAAGCACTGCAACGAACAAAGGCTTTATTTGTATAAGAATATATTTTTGGAATTTGCCCAAGCGGCAGCCAAAATGAATCTCGACAAAACATAAACAAAAATAAACAATGAAAATACTCACAAAATGAAAACTACTAAAATAGTAGCGTTGCTGTTCGGAGTTCTTTTAGCTTCGTTCAGCCAAAGTTTTGGACAAGCCAATTTGCAATTCACCGCCGTTGCACAAACGGATGAGCAGGCAATCCGTTTGACTTGGACAAGCACGAACAGCGAAATTTATGAAATTGATGAAGCCGATGCGCTTGCTGGCAATGCTGACGGCACAACAGCTTGGAACAAACTTTACGACAATTATCCATCTCAAGGCACGAACACGTTCTGGCTCGACACAGGCAATTACAATCTTGCGCCGCAAATTTTGCATCCGAAAAATATGCCGATGCGGTTTTACCGGATTGTGGATAAAGGGGCGGATACGACTTCGGACGAGCCAAGCGTTGTCATCACGTCGCCCTCAAGCAACACTGCCGTTTCTGATGAATTGACGGTTACAGTAATTGCCACCACTGACCAGCCGGTTCTTTCGGGGACGAAACTTTATGTGGATGGGCAGGAAATGCTCCCCGCCATCAACACTACAAATTACACCGATGGATCAGGCGTGACTAATTACGAGGTGGATACTTACAACCTCAATACCTGCGAATGGGGAAATGAAACGCACACTTTATTTGCGACCGCCGAAAGTGAATCGGGCAATGGGGATGCAATCGGTTCTCCGCCGGTTGCAACCGGCCACGGAGTTTCTCCCTTTGTTCCGGTGCTTTTTAGCAATCTTGTAACAAAAATTTCATTCTCGCAGCCCTCATTTGATCCGTCATCAGGACAAACGCAACACGTCAGCGCGGTCTTTGCCGCCAACTGCAACTGGACGCTTACAGTCCGTGATATTTTCAGCAACGCGGTTCATACAGCAACAGGCAGTGGGAGTTCGCTGCAACATGATTGGAATGGAACCAGTGACGGCGGGACAAATCTTCCGGCGGGCGTGTATTATTATTACATCTCCGCGCAAACCAACGGTCAGGCTTACATGAGCATGGAAGGCAGCGGAAGCAGTATGTTGAGTTCTGCTTCCGCACTCTCGGCTGCTTCCGTGGAACCAACGGAGTTGTGGGCATTGCCGCCTGACAGTTCAGCGCCGCCTCTGCCTCTGGCGATTTATCCTCCGGGTTTCAACACAAACGGCTTTACCATTTTTGAAGCAACGTCGTCTGAAGTGCAGGCTCTAACCAAGGCAGTGCTGGCTGAAGATAAACCTGTGGCAAAAGCAAAAGCGTCCATGCTGGCAAGCAGCGATAGCAGTGGCGGCAGTTTTTCGCCTGATGCGGCGGGCGGCGGGTCATCTGCTGGTTCTCAAAATCCTCCGGCCTCGCCACAACGCCCGCCAAGCAATCCAATAGTTGGGATTTCTGGATTGTTCGGCATCGCGTATGACACGTTCACCGCCAACGGAACAAATGTGATGTCTGCTCCCTTCATTCCGAATATACCTGGGATCAACGGCAGCTACATTGCTTTAGACTCGTTTTCTGGCAATACCCATTGCACCTATTCCCCTGTGCCGCAATTCAACGCCCAAGCGAATAATTTTATGAGCGAAATGCAGCTTTATGGATGGAAGAACACCATTCACAAAGTTGACGATCAATTGAACATTAACGATTTGAGAGGCAGCGGCACGCCCTTCAATAACGTGAGCTTGGGAATTTTTATGAGTCACGGCGCTTACGGGACTACGCAGGACTATCTAGCTGGCCTCTGCAAGCAGATGTATTTTCCGGTGACTTCCGGCGGCAGCATTCAATACCTGCGAATGTCGGAAATGAGCTTGGGCGGTTCTGATCCGACCAATGGCCTCAAGTGGTTTGTGTTTTACGCCTGCGACAGTTTGCACCAAGCCAACTGGAACAGCATGAGAAATGCAGGAAAGCAGCCTTACAATGGCAATATGCACCTGATAATCGGGGCAAACTCGGTCATTTCCACGAGTTCGACCATATTGCAGAAATGGGCGCAATATATGAACTTCGGCAGAACGGCGGGTGGCGCAAATCCCATGAAAATCAAAGACGCTTGGTATCAGGCGGCGGCGGATGCGTATCGCGGGCATACTTACACCAACACAATGGTAATGGCGGTTGCGGGTGATTCGGCATGCATGGACGATTATTCGGAACAGGGTTTCAATTCTGCACCGCAAGGAACGTGGAGTTATACCAGTCTGCAAGTTTGGCCTTAAAAATCCATGAAGGGGAAAATAATTCTCATTGCATTGCTGCAATCAGTTTGGGCGACAGGCTTTTCACAAAGCCTGTCGCTCCAAAAATTTGGAGATTCATTCCAACGCACGAATCTCGACGTGCGCTGGGAAACGTCCACCAATTCGCTGCCGCGAATCGCTTGGATTTATCGTCTTTTGCCGAAAACATTTTCACCTGCCGCGATTTCCAATTTGGTAGCGCAGTGTGGCTTTACGGAAAGGGACATCACAACATCAAACGGCAATGTTGTCGTCTATAAAACGGCCGGAAAACATCCAGAGAAACAACTGGAGCTTTCGCACGGAAGCCTTTTTTACACTGCCTCCACTCATTATGGCCCGACCAATTTGACTAAAGACCTGCCCGAAATGAGCCGGATGTCAGAAGTGACCAGCAATTTTCTGGCGAAGCTCGGAATTGGCATTTCCGACATTGAAAAGGATGCAAATGGTTCGCCCAATTTCCATTTTTTCCAGCCCGTCACGGAATATTTTCTCCCTGATCAAATTGTCACCAACATTGAATTTCGCGGGGTTCGTTTCAGCCGTGCAGTGGATGGCGCGACAATTCTTGGTGCTGGCACGGCAGGAGATGGCGAGATTTTTTTTGGTGAGCATGGCAACCCCGTCCATATTGATCTTTCTTGGCGGGACTTGGAACGCATAAAATCCTGTCCGACAGTAACGCGAGAAACTATCATTAAATGGATACGCGAAGGCAAAGCGGTGCAAGGTGGCATCCCGATGAATTTGCCAGACATTGATTGGGCTTCGGTGAAAAGCCTGACCGTAAAAAAAGCTGACCTCTGCTATTATGCCGGAGATCGTATGGCTCCGTCTGCATGGCTGATGCCGCTTGTATCACTTTGGACAACGGTTGACACGGGAAACGGAAACGTTGATGTGGAAATAGATTGCCCTATCATTGACGAAAGGAAACCGTGAAATCTTTTGCTATTCTCGCCGCGTTTTTGGCGACGGTTTTTTCTTCCTTCGCTGATTTCACCAATTCACCCGAAAACTTTTCACCGCATTTTCCCACGAATACGCAAATCATCTGGCAAGCGGCGACGAATAATTTGCCGGGTAATTTTTGGATTTACAAACGGCTTCCA
>OBLU010006736.1_pt1 | contig 10205 bp, 9 predicted proteins | sample 1518681 | NCBI WGS metagenome assembly OBLU01 (sample SAMEA3539304, study PRJEB22396) | soil metagenome | biome: tundra; feature: field; material: soil | place: USA | collected 2010-05 | depth 0.15 m
AGCTTGGGCGTCTCACCGAGCGAGAGACCGAGATCTTACGTTTGCTCGCCACCGGGAAAAGCAACTCGGAGCTTGCCACCCACCTCTTCGTTGGGGAGGGCACCATCAAGACCCACGTCTCGAATCTGCTCACCAAGTTGGGACTGCGGGACCGGATGCAGGCGGTCATTTTCGCCTACGAGAGCGGCCTGATCGAACCGGGACAGCATCGAGAATAGATACGGCCTCGGCCGTCCGCCGGCGACGTTGTCGAGGAGACCTAGCGGTGAAAGAGTGAATGGGGCCGGAGAAGGAGCGAGCCATGACGGCAGGGAAGATGCGGGCTTGGGCGGTCGACGTGCCGGGTCAGATGAGCACGCATCCACTTGCGCTCGTGGAACGGGACGTTCCAGAACCGGGAACCGGGCAGGTCAGGGTGCGTGTAAGCGTCTGCGGCGTCTGTCGTACGGACCTCCATCTGGCGGAGGGCGACCTTTCACCCAGGCATCATTTGGTCATTCCGGGCCACGAGGTCGTGGGACGGGTCGACGCGGTCGGGTCCGAATCCACCCGATTCAACCCGGGTGATCGCATCGGGGTCCCGTGGTTGGCTCATACCTGCGGGCTTTGCCGCTTCTGCCGCAGTGGCCGTGAGAACCTCTGCCTGAACCCCAGCTTCACGGGCTGGGACGTCGATGGCGGTTACGCCGAGTACGTGATCGTCAACGAGGGTTACGCCTATCCGATTCCTGACGTCTTCAGCGATATCGAGGCTGCGCCGCTCCTTTGCGCAGGCATCATCGGCTTCCGAGCCCTGCGCTGTTCGGGCCTTCCGCCTGATGGCCGTCTCGGAATCTATGGATTTGGTGGGTCAGCCCACCTCACGGCTCAGATTGCCCTCGCCGAGGGGGCCCGACTCCATGTCATGACCCGGTCTCCGGCCGCGCGCGAGCTCGCCCTCGAGCTTGGGGCGAGCAGCGCGGGGGACTCGACGGACATGCCACCCGAACGGTTGGATGCCGCCATTTTGTTCGCGCCCGTCGGAACCATCGTGCCGCGGGCCATGGAGGCGCTTGACCGCGGCGGTACCCTGGCGATTGCTGGGATCTATCTGAGCGACATTCCGTCGCTCAACTACGACCGTCATCTCTTCGAGGAACGATCTCTGCGCAGCGTGACGGCGAATACGCGGGCGAACGGGGCAGAGTTCCTCGAAACGGCGGCACGGATCGGGATCAAGGTCTCGACCAGTGCGTATGCGTTCGATGATGCCAACGCCGCGCTTGTCGACCTGGCTCAAGATCGTGTCAATGGTGCGGCAGTCCTGGTCCGTCCATCGCAGTAGCGGACGGGGACGTCTGTGCCAGGCCGTCACCGTCGCCGGCCTGTCCCCGGTAGGTTCACCGTTGCGAAGCGTGCAGCAGGGAAGGGCTACGGTCTGACCTGAGATTGACCCCGTCGGGAAGGATCAAGAGGAGAGCGTGTAATGGCGACAGAAGGAGCAGCCAAGGCGACTGGCATCGTCGTGGGAATCGACGGTTCTGCCGCCTCGCTGGAGGCCCTCGAGTGGGCGGCGCGACAGGTCGAACTGACCAATTCGACGTTGCAGATCGTCGCGACATGGGATTGGCCGATGACCTTTGGCTGGGCCGTGCCCATTCCTACCGGGTTCGATCCGCAACAGAATGTGCAAAAAGCCCTCGCCGAGGCAGAAGCCGATGTACGGGCACGACACCCCACAATCCAGATCACCACCCGCGTCCTGCAGGGGCATCCCGCCCCTCTCCTCGTCGAGGCGTCAAAGGGGGCGGAACTCTTGGTCGTCGGGAGTCGTGGGCACGGCGAGTTCGTCGGAATGCTCATCGGATCGGTGAGCGAGTTCTGCGCCACGAACGCTCACTGCCCCGTACTGGTACACCGCTCGGCGGCTTAGGGCGACGCCGGACTTCCACAGGGTTCCCACCTGAGAAGCGATTTGTCACTATCGTCTTCCTCGTACTTCCAGCGCCCGAGGGGGTCGAGGCGTACGGACCACTAGCGAAGGAGTGAACGATGCTCAAGGGCTTTAAGAACTTCCTCATGCAGGGCGACCTCATCGTCATTGCGGTCGGCCTCGTTGTCGCCCTTGCATTCAGCACACTCATCAAGGCCTTCACCGACAACGTCATCACGCCACTGATCAACGCCGCGGGTGGCGGCGGGGCCGCGGCCAAAGGCCTCGGGTGGACCATCAACGGACAGAGAATCGACCTTGGTGCGTTCATTGCGGCCATCGTGTACTTCATCATCTTCATGGCCGTCGTGTACTTCGTTCTGGTCGTTCCCTACCGGGCCTATATGAAGAAAAGGGGAACGACGGTCTTCGGTGACCCAGCTCCCACCAAGGAATGCCCGAGCTGCCTGTCCGGTGGCCTGCCGCTCGCGGCGACGAAGTGCAAGTTCTGCGGCAGCGATGTGCCAGCCGCGCCGAGTCCAGCCTGATCGCCTGCCATCTGGGAGGCCCTGGTGGCACGGCCAGATGGAGACCCTGGGTCAGCCGGGTGCCTGCTTATTGGCCCCGAGGATCACCGTAAAGCGCGACCCTCCGTTGCGGTCGATAGGCGACTCGGCCCGCGTCGTGGCGCCCATGGCCGAGGCCAACTCTGCCACGATCGCCAATCCGAGCCCTGACCCGAATCGGCGGCTCGGACCGTGATCGGCTTGGTAGAAGCGTTCGAACACTCGCTCGACGTCAGCGGGCGGGATGCCTGGACCATCGTCTTCCACCGTGATGATCTGTGTCTCGGGCAACACCGGGGAACCGGCACGCAGCACAACGGTCACGCGGGAGCGCGCGAATGCGAGCGCGTTTTCAAGGAGATTGGCCAGTATCTGCGCCAAGCGATCGGGGTCGATCAGCATCGGTCCCACTGGGTCCGGCGGCACCTCTATCACAAGGCTCACGCCACTCCTCTCGGCCGGAGGCCGGAATCCTTCCGCCGTTGTGTGCACGACTTCCGCCACATCGGTTGGCCGCGCGTTGATCGACATCTGCCTGGATTCGAGTTTTGTCAGGTCGAGCAGGTCACCGACCAATCGCTCCAGCCGCCGGGACTCCGCGATGATCACCTCTGCCGCCTTCGAGGTGTCCTCGACCGCACCGTCCGTGATCGCCTCAGCAAAGCCGCGGATTGAAGTGAGCGGCGTTCGCAGGTCGTGCGAGACCGACAGGAGGAGATGCCGTTCCCGGCTTCGCCCATCCTTGAGCGCCTGAGCCATCTCGTTGATAGAACGGGCCAACGACGCAGACTCGGCATAGTCGTGGGCCCTTTGGGGTACCTGGCTGTCGAGGTTCCCCGCCGCGATGCGCGCCGTCGCCTCCATGGCCTCGACCATCGGTCGGGAGAGGCGACGGCTCAGTTGCCACGCGACGAGCGCGGCAACAAGCAGAGCGAGCCCTCCCGACGCGAGGAAATAGCCCCAGCTTGGGCCGACGTCGCCCACGTCGCGGGTCAGGACGACGGCGATCTGGCCGCCGAGTCTGAGCTGCGCACGCTCGAGGGGTGTGAGCGTGATCGGGGCGGCGGCAAAGACAAAGTTGCCATACCGCCCCGAGACGGTGTCCCCTGCCAGAAGGGCTTGCGGATTCAGTTCCGTCGACGTCAAGCCAGACGGGAGCGCAGAAGTCACGATCCCCCGGGCACTCACTCGAACAAACCGCGCGTCTTCGAGGCGCAGGACTTTTCGCACGGCTTGCAGCACCACAAGGCGCTGGGTATGGCTCGTCCCTGCAGTAAGTGATTCCGCCTCCGTCACCAACTGCTGCATCGCCTGTGTGCGCGCCGCGTTATGGGTCAAGATGATGCTTCCCGCACCGGCGATAATGAGCACGCCGGCCACGAGTCCGATAAAGGCCGTCATCAGGCGGCGGCGCACAGAGTTCCCTTCATCCGAACCGATAACCGACGCCCCACACTGTGGCCAGTGGGAGGCTGTCGCCCAGCTTCTTGCGGAGCTGGGCGACATGGACATCGACCGTGCGTTCATCGCCATACCAATCGGCACCCCATACGCCTTCGAGAAGCTGGTGCCGCGACAGGGCAAGACCGATGTTCCCGGACAAGAAGGTGAGAAGATCGAACTCGCGGGTGGTCAGAGGAACAACCTCTCCACTGCGGCGAGCCTCGCGACGCCGCAGGTCCACTTCGAGGTCTCCGATGCTGACGATTTCTTGCGGAGGGGCGACGTCCCGCGTGCGGCGAAGGATGGCCCGCACCCGGGCCACCAACTCGCGGGGTGAGAACGGCTTCACCAGGTAGTCGTCCGCCCCCAGCTCGAGCCCGAGAATGCGATCCACCTCGTCGTCACGGGCGGTCAGGAACAGGACCGGGAGATTCCCCTTGGCCCGAATACGGCGACACACATCGAAGCCGTCGAGCTCGCCCGGGAGCCCCACGTCGAGAACAACGATCCAAGGCTCCTCCTGCTGGATGAGGTTCAAGCCCTGCTCACCGTCTCGGGCGAGCAACACGCGATAGCCATCCCGACGAAGGTACAGATCGACGAGGTCAGCAATATGGGGGTCGTCTTCAATCACCACCACGGTGCCGTGTTGCGTTTCCACGACCCCAAGCCTGGCACTTTACGGAGCGAAAAGGGCGTAAATCGGGCAGCCATTACAAAACCATGATGTTTGGCGCACACAAACATGACGCAACGACCTCACTCTCAGAGGAGGAACAACGCTGGGTCACCTCGTGATCCCAGGAGAGGAGCACCTGTGTCGAAGAACAGAATCATTCTGGGAACAGTGGCGCTGGGCACCGCCGCGTTGGTGGGACTGGGCAGCGCGTCTGCGTTCGCCGCGACGGCGGGCACGCCCACACTTCCCGGCATCCAGGCGAAGGCGGCGGCCGCCATCACGCTGCGGGTGAATGACCTCAATGCGGCCATCTCGAAGGTCAATGGGACCGGTCACCTTGGCTCGAGCAGCGCTTCATTGGTGTCGTATCTGCAGGCTGACATCGCACCCCTCCAGGTGCTCGGAACCAAGATCGCCGGCGATACGACCGTCGCGGCAGCGCAAGCGGATGCATCGACCATCTTCACCTCGTACCGCGTGCTGGCTCTTGTCCTCCCGGCTGCGCGCTTGGCCGCCACGGCCGACGGCATCGACGCCACGGCGATCCCCGATCTCACCGCCCTCTCGGCCAAAGCGGCCTCGCACGTGAACCCATCAAACCGAGCCGCCGTGCAGCCCCTCATCGACGACCTGAACGCCCAGATCCAATCGGCGACGAACGGCACCGCAGGGGTCGCCACGACGTTGCTGGGCTTCACGCCCTCGCAGTGGAATGCCAACCATGACCTGCTGACGGCGTCACGTGGTTCCGTACAGGCCGCGAATGGCAACATCACCAAGGCCCGAGACGACATGCAGCAGATACGCCACATCCTTACGTCGACGGCGCCCGCACCCTCGACCACTCCGACAACGTCGGCGTGAGGAGAGGGTGCGGGGCGAGCAGCCTCACTCAGCCCGGAGCATGAGGGCCGTAGGCGTGCGCGCGGCACTTCGTGCGGGAACGGCTGCGACGACATTGGCCAGGACGACAGCACCGACGGCGATCAGGGCCACCCATAAGACCGGCACCGTGGGTTCGGGTACGGCGTAGATCAATCGGGCGAACAGGACCCATAACCATCGCCCGAGGACGATGCCCAGGGGTACGCCCACCACGATCCCCACCACGGCCGCGACCGAAGCCTGCCAGGAGACAGCGGCGGCGAGCTGGCGTTGGGTGAAGCCGAGCGTCTTCAACAAAGCCAGGTCGCGCCGGCGCCGGCGCACCGATGCGGTCAAGGTCAGGGCCAGTGCGGTCACGGCCCCCAGCGCGAGACCCGAAACGAGAAGGATGGGCGTCACGCCGATGGTGCGGTAGTCGACGATCTCGGCCGGGCGTTGGACACCGACCACGGCGATCGTGTCACCCGCACCGCCCCCATTGGGGACTTCGGCGAAGGCTCTGTTCGCGGCACGGGCGATTCGTTGCAGATCCTTCGATCCGACCGAGGGTGAGATACCGGCGCGTAACCGCACCAACGCCAGATTCGGTCCGTTGAGCGTCGAATCGGGACTCTCCATGGCCTGCTGGAATTTGGCGGGCAACGTGGCAGTCGAGACAAACGCTCCAGTGCCCATCGACGTGTGATCGGACACGATGCTGGCGAATCCCACGGCCGGGAAGGTAGCCGTACCGACGATGACGAGCTTCGTGGGCGGAACATAGATCGGAGCGTCTTTGGCGCTGCCGTAGGAGACCGTGACGGTGTCGCCCAGTCGCTTGTGGAGCTGTGCCATGGTGGCCGCACCGAGCACGATCTGGTTCTTCTTGTCGACGGCGTGGCCGGAAAGCATCGCCGGCGAGACCTTGGCGTGCGTTTGGCCAAAGAGGAACGGGATGTCCTGTCCGTCGATGTCCGCGTCTTGGTACGAGACCCCGGTGTAGGTCGCCACGTCGGGGTCCCGGGCCAGCAGGGCAAAGGCCTGAGGGGGAACATTGCCACCCCCCGAACCAACCTGGCTCAACATGTACGACCAGTTCCACCCATAGAGGGGAGGGTGTGTCACCAGTGTCTGCAGGCTGCTGCCAAAGGTGACGGTGGCCACCGCGAGTGCGACGGCAAGCGCGGTGCCGAGGAGCGCCGACCGCACCGGCACCGCCGTCCGGCCACTCCCCGATTCAAGTGCCATGCGCACTCCGACGACGCCCGACACGGGCAGTCCGGCGGCCGCTCCGGCTTGGGCCAGCCTTGACGTTGCGGAGGACGCAAGCCGGGCTCGGCGTACCACGCGGTGGGGCAAGCCCCAGAACGTCAAGAGCACGGCTGTCGCGCTGAGCCCGACAATCAGCACGACCACGCCGAAACCCAACACGGTCCAATCTGCCGCGACCCCTCCTGACGGATAGACCGCACGCACTGGTCCCAACGGCGAAAGTGGCGAGAGAACCACCGCCACGCCGACAGCCAAGAGCGTCCCACACACAACAGCTCCGAGAATTCCTATCAGCCCGTCTGCCGCGACGGTCAGTGGGTCGGCGCCGAGGGACCGGAGCACCGTCACGTCGTCTGCACCAGCACGCACTCGTCGGGAAATCGCTTGGCCCGCAATCAGTAACGCAGCGAGGAGCGCGACGCCGCCGAACACACCGAGCGCGATGGCAATGGGCTTTATGGCTCGATCGGCCTTCGCCGCCACTGGAGCGGTGGCATGTACCGTCGTGATGACGCCGCGGGGTACCAGCCGGGCCAGCTCCGACTCCACTGCCGGTACGTCGCGATTGCCATCGACTGTCTGTATTCCGAACGTCTCTGCCCCCGAAAATTGCTGCTTTGCGTGGGCCAGTACCTCTCGGACCAGGGCCGGCGTCAGGATGATGAATGTCGGGACACGATCGATGTCATCCTCGACGATCTCCGAGCTCAACGTCGCAAGGCCTACCAATTTTGCATTGAACCGGATCGTCGGCGCCACACGCGGGGTGCCAATCCCCGGTTCCTCTTCCTGTGCTTGCGAATAGATGCCATAGGGGATCGTCTCGCCCACGTGGAAGCCAAGCTGATGCGCCGCGAGAGGGGTCATCATGATTTCGTCGGCTTTTGCGGGATCAGCCATCCGGCCCTGCGTCACTGCGACTCGATCTTGATCAAAGAAGAGGCCGTCGACACTCGCGATCGGGTAAGCCAACGCGGTCGATGCCAGTCGAGGCGCACCGTCAGCCCGTAGCGGTGCGGCAGAGAGCAATATCCCCGCCTCCACGTTGCGCACATCGGGCAGGTGCGCAATTTCGTCGGTCAGCCTGGGCGAGTAGTTGGGGTTGGACGACGCGTTGTTTGCATTGGCTCCGTAGATCGTGACGCCCAGGTCCGGTGGGTTGGTGCTGGCCAGGAACGTGCTGAAGGACGCTTGGGTGCGGCGAGCCGCGGCCAGGCTTCCCATGGCCACTCCGCCGACCAACCCTATGAGGAGGACGACGGACAGATAGGCACCCCACCGCTGGCTGAACGTGGCTCGAAACCGGTACCACGCCGTACCGAGCGCATGTGGTGTCACGGGGAGGCTCCACTGCGTCTGGGACCCCTCACGGCCAGCGCACCTGCGGACCCTCGATGTCCCACCACCCCACCGGGGAAGTCTCGCTGGAACCGGCCCGCCGGCCAAGGGTGGCAGCATCCACCCGATGGCTGGTACCAGCACTACAGGTCATCCGGCCTCAAAATTCGCTTTGGCCGGTGCTCACAGCCCCTTCGCGCTACCGTGATCCCTCAAATGGCTGTCATCCGCGTGGCGCTCGCCGAGGACAATGTGCTGCTCCGGGAGGGCATCTCCCGGATCATCGACGCCCGAGACGACCTGGAGCTGGTGGGGACCGCCTGCGACCTGCCCGAGCTCCTGGATCTGATCCAGAAGGAAGAGCCTGACGTCGTCGTGACCGACATCAGGATGCCGCCGACGGGTACCGATGAGGGCATTCAGGCCGCATCGTGGCTACGGAAGCATCGGCCACAGGTCGGGGTTGTCGTCCTCAGCCAGTTCACGGCGCCGGCCTATGCGTTGGCCTTGTTGGAAACCGGCTCCGCCGGAAGGGCGTATCTCCTCAAGGAACGGGTCGCCGGAGTCAACGAGCTGGCGCAGGCCATCCACACCGTGGCGCAAGCGGGCTCCATGATCGATCCCGTGGTGGTCGACGAGCTTATCGAAGCGCGCTCGACCCGCCGCACATCGGACCTTTCGTGGTTGACGCCCCGTGAGTCGGAGATCCTCGGAGAAATGGCGCAAGGAAAGAGCAACGCCGCCATCGCCTCGTCGCTGCAGGTCTCGGAGCGTGCGGTCGAGAAGCACACCAACTCCATCTTCTCGAAACTGGGACTGACCGAAGAAAAAGAAGTCAACCGAAGGGTCAAGGCGGTCTTGGTGTACCTGAGCGATCCCGGGGGAGGCTGACCACACTGGCTCGAGGGTGCCAGTACCACCGTGACGGGTGGAGCTGCATGCGATGATGGATCGATGAGTGACCCGCTCCCCGTGCTGGTGGTGGATGACCAGGCACCTTTTCGTTCTGCCATGAAGGCCGTCCTGCGACGCTCGCCTGAGTTCGACCTGGCAGGTGAAGCGGCGAGCGGGGCGGAGGCCATCGCCATGGCCGACGAGCTGCAACCCGCATTGGTCCTGATGGACATCAACATGCCGGAGATGAACGGCATCGAGGCGACCCGACGGATCGTCTCATCCCATCCCGACGTGATGGTGGTCCTGTGCTCCACCTACGAGGTCGGCGATCTCCCTCCGGAGGCGGCAACGAGCGGAGCCCGCGCCTACATCAACAAGGAGCACCTTGGCGCCGACATCCTCAAGCGGTTGTGGGCCGAGCGGGACTCGGGAGAATTCATCACGACCTGAGAACCGTTGATCGGATCAGATCAGCGGCACCGAGCCGTTGACCCGGGCTCCATGGCTCGGCGAGGACTCCCACCGCACCGTACCGCCGATGGCGCCCAGCCGGTCGGCCATATTGATGTACCCGTGCCCGCGCTGTGCCTTTTCCGCGTCGAAACCGGGTCCATCGTCGCTCACCGAGAAAAGAAGCCCACCCGACTCTTCCCACAACCGCACTTCCACGTGCGCGTCGACGGCGTGCTTCGCCGCATTCTGCAGCGCCTCCAAACAGCAGAAGTAGATGGCGGCCTCGGTCTCTGAGGAATAACGGCCGATACCTTCGGCCACGACATCGACCGAGAGAGGATTGCGATTAGCCGCCGCGCGCAGCGCCTCCACCAGGCCGCTGTCCACGAGGAGCGGCGGGTAGATGCCGTGGGCGAGCTCTCGCAGCTCTTGAATTGTCTCCTGCACTTCTCCTGCAAGCTCATCGAGCATTTCGGCGCCGGCGGCCGGATCATCAGCGATGACATCGCGAGCAAGGCGCAGGTTCACGGCCAGTGCCACGAGGTGCTGTTGTGCGCCATCGTGCAGGTTCCGTTCGACGCGCCGCCGCTCGGCGTCACCACTGGCCACAATACGTGCCCGGGATTCTCGCAAGGCATCCGCTTGCTTCCGGAGCTCGTCCAGGGTGGTCTGGAGTGCCGTGTCGAGTTGCGAGTTGTGAAACGCCAGTCCCACCTGTCGAGCCAGGTCCGTGAGCACTCGATCGTCATCCTCGGAGAAGAGGTCGTCGCCCGACGCCCTT
>OBLU010006737.1_pt1 | contig 10203 bp, 7 predicted proteins | sample 1518681 | NCBI WGS metagenome assembly OBLU01 (sample SAMEA3539304, study PRJEB22396) | soil metagenome | biome: tundra; feature: field; material: soil | place: USA | collected 2010-05 | depth 0.15 m
CGAAACGACTGTGAGTTTTGCACTGCCCGTCCGAAGATAGAAGATGGAGTCAGCCAAGCTTCCCTGCGAAAAGAAGACCTGCTTTGGCTGCAAGTGGATGACTGTTCGTCCCACTCCTGCTTCTTCCAGAAAGGTGGCGAGGTCAAAGGTCATGCTTCTCACCCCCGACACTTATATGGCCCGTCCCGGATGCGGTCTTCACGGGAGCGGTTCGGAAGGGTACGCGACCGCTTCAGACTTGAGGAAGCCGGGATTGCCAGGTTGCCTTCCCGGGTGTACAAAATTATACACCTTGCCGTCTTCGTTGGGGCGGATCTTTGCCTTCGGGTAACCGAGCACGCAGGATCGGTCCCGGCAAACGCCGATGTCGCCGGGAGGGACTGTGGATTTACACAAGATTCCCAAACTGTGCTTCGAGGGCGAGCGGTCGTGGAAACGCGGTTTGGTCTGTTGGCAACAGTTGAGAACTAACCAAGTGAGTGGTACAGACTTTCCGGGCCCTTCACGATACCAGTTTCTCTCACATCAACAGGTACAAGAGCCGCCGGGCACTCCAGTCACCAGAACCGGAGAAACAGTCCCTCACTCATTGCATTCGTCGGACGAAGTGGATTTGAGAGACTCCCTTCTCACGTACGACATTAGCCTTCACCTCAAAGACGCTCAGGCGAGGATTCCGCCTGGATAGCGGACAAATACCTCGGGATCGTAGATGGACGCGACGATATCGGCTTCCTTGCGTATTCGCGCCCAGGTTGCGTCTGCTTCCATCATGCTCTCCATCACACCCAGATAGCGCCCGGCTTCGATGTTGCCATACTTGAAGAATGAGTCCGTAATGATGATCGTGCCTTTGTCTGTATCGACGGCAACGGCTATGGAAGAGCGATGATGAACGCCGGCCCAGAAAACGCGGATGCCTGGTTGGAGTTCTTCTTCATCACCGAGTAACCGCACCTTATCCCAGCCTTCGTTCTGCAGATACTGATTCACCTCAGGGGGAACGCGCAGATGACGAGGAACGTGGAGATGATAATAGGGAGCCTGAAAGTCCTCGATCCAGCCACGACGCGAAATGCCAATGGTGGCGTTTCGAAACATGGGAATGTTGGCCGTAGCATAAGCCTGTAACGGCGTGACAATGACGAGAGAAATATCATCTGGCGTGAGGCCCTGCGAGCGAAGGATGTTCTGCGGAAGTTGAGCCTCGCTGCGAATGATCTGCGCTTCCGAATACCCGAAAAAGTTCAGCCATGCCTGGTTGATGATTCCAAGATCCTGCGGAGGACCCGTGTTAATGAGAATATTGTGCCCGCCACCGCGAATCAGGTAAATAAGGACATTCATTTCCTCGCGCTGGTTCCAGGCCTCCATCCAGTAGACCTCCGGGCCGGGAACCCAGAATGTGCCGGCATTAAATGCTTGAACGCTGTACTTCATTTGGCACTGCTCCCCTGAGTTACATAGGCCCGAAATTTGCGCATTCCATCAAGGAAGACGCCAATATCGGTACCAAGGCTTATCATCCGAAATCCCCTGCTGATCCAATATGCAGCGGACTCCGCGGTGGGCGGAAGAAATCCGGGCGCTACGCCGTGCTTCTGGCACGCAGCAAGCAGATCGTCCATCACCTGAAGGAATTGAGGGTGATCGAATTGCGCAGGGAAACCCATTGAAACGGTGAGATCATATTGACCGATCCAGGCCACATCGACACCGGGCACAGAGACGATTGCTTCAAGATTTTCAACGGCCTTTGCGGTTTCTAACTGAATGATTACGGTTGTCTCTTGATTCGCCTGGGCGAAGAACTCCTCGCTCGCAGGCCGATACAGGTCATGCGCGACGCCAAGGGCAACACCTCGCTTTCCTTGTGGGGCGTATTTGAGCTGGCGCACGATCTCCTCAGTCTGCTGCCGGGTTTCTACGCGCGGAACCATAACCCCGCGGGCCCCCAAATCGAGAACACGGGAGAGCGGTGCGAAGTTCAGGTCTGGAACGCGAGCCATGGGCACGATTCCACTGCCGCGGCATGAGGCAATCAATTGCTCAAGCAGGTTGATGTCACAGCGGCCATGCTCCATGTCGAAGATGACGAAGTCCAGATCGCAGGCATCGAGCATAGGCCCAATGCCGGGAGTCAGAAACTCAAGGAGAATTTGTCCTAGAAGCACTTCTCCTTGTTGGAGGCGTTGGCGAAAGTCATTCATCTATCCACCTGCGAAGTTGAGTGCGCCGCCTTGAACTTGACGAGCTTTTCCACGAACCGCGGATTCGCGAGCACCTTCGGATTAACCACGTGTGAGGGTACTTCTCCACGAAAGATAGCCAGCGCTCCTTGGCAGTCGATCCGACCCATGTCGCGAAAGAGTTCTTCAGTCCATGCAATAGAGTGCGAGGTGAGAATCACGTTGTCCATTGAGATCAAGGGTGAGTCCGCCGCGAGAGGCTCTTTCTCGAAGACGTCGAGCGCCGCGCCTGCGATTCGCCCTTCCTTGAGCGCCGCTATGAGTGCCGTCTCGTCGACGATGGGACCTCGCGCGGTATTGATAAGGACCGCTTCGGTCTTCATCCGGGCAAACTGACTCGGGCCCAGAAGTCCGCGTGTCTCAGGTGTCAGCGGACAGTTGACGAGCACATAGTCTGATTCATCTAGTAACTGGTCGAGGGAAACAAGGTTCACCCGAAGTTCCGAGGCTCGGGCTTGCGAGGCATAGGGGTCGAAGGCAAGAAAGCGATCCACATCCAACGAGCGCAACAGGCGAATGGCTTCAGATGCAATGTTGCCCATTCCGATGGTCCCCACCACGCGGTTGCGGGGTTCGCGTCCCAGCGGGAGCGTACTCTCTGCCCAGCGCCCCTGGCGGATCATCCGGTCCTTTTGCAACAAGCGGTGCGAGAGCGCGAGCATCATTAGAAGGATGGACTCTGCGACCGGGCGCACGACGCCGCCTGGCGTGATGTAGACGGCAATACCGTTTTCCGTGCAGGCTTCGAGATCTACGTTGTCATAGCCCACCCCGCAACGGCCAATGGCACAGAGGCGCTTTACGCCTTCCAGTGACCTGGCCGTGATGCGCGGCCTGAGGGAAATGAGCACGTCATATCCTGCAAGCTGGCTAGGCTCGTACTCGGGACGAAAGTCCTTTAGGAACTCGTGCGAGACGTTCCCGACCGCATCGAGCAAAGAGATGCCGATGTCGGGGAATGCCAGGCCGCCGTCCTCACGGCAGAAATCCGCGGAGAAACCAATGCGAAATGGCAAAGCACTTGAAACACCTAGGTGTTGGCTTGAAGAACTCATGCCTTGCTTTCTAGTACGACAACCCAGTCCTGAAAGATGGGAACCTCGGCAATCTTCCAGGAACCGCTGGCGCCGGGTGATATGGTTCCGATCTCGGTTTCGCTGCCGTCAGCAGGATTGAAGAAGAACGCCCGGTATGAACCCGGCTTCAGGTTGCGAAAGCTCGCGCCGGTGTAGGACGCGGGCGTGAATGCGAAGATCGCTTCCCCCGGTATCTCCGCGGCGAATGGCTTCCAATAGTCTTCCTTGCTCCAGCGCGGGTCGATAAGCTCCGGGCGAGGCTCGAGCTTGAACCACTTGTACCGAGTGAGCAGCGCTTTGGCCATACCCAATTGCCCCGACCCTGGCAGTGCTGCTGCGATGTCCCAAGCTGGGCCGCCCCACGAGTGGCCATGCGGCGAAAGGCCGTAGGGCTTTTCGCGCGTATTCACCTGCCAGATGCCGTTTGCGCCGTAGGTGTGCCCTGCAGTTCCACTCAGCAGCGCTGACCAGAACATGAATCGCTGCACCTCCTGCCGGCTTGCTTCCTGAATTCCTTCGTAACAAACCTCCCCGATGAGCACTGGCATTCGTGGATTTGCAGCGAGGCTTCGATTAATAGTCTCGATGGTGTTGGGCACACTCTGCCGGTCGCTGTGCCCCGTCTGCAGCATGTCAAAATCGAGAACGGATGCATCGTCAACGCATTGACGCGCGCTACTCGGAGGATGAATGGTGATGGGATGGTGATGCGGGTCGGTCGCGCGCACATAACGCGCCAGCTCCGTCAAACCATGCTTCTGTATTTCCGCATCCTCCTTGGGCGTTTTTGAGAGGTAGTAAGGCATGGTTCCTTCTCCTGCCAGGCACCACACAACCGGATAAGCGCCCCAGCGCGCGATCAAATAGCGCCAATGCTTCTTCACTTTGTCCATGCCCATGCGGGGGATGAAATACCCCCAGAAGCCGACGATGCAGGCTGCTAGACCGTGATCAGCAAGGTGCTGGATGCGCACGTCGGCCATGTCAAAATAGGCAGGGTTGATGCGTGCGAAGTCGCGCTCCCATGGGAAGCCTGCTTCATTTGCGCCGCGCTCGTCGTACGGTTCCATGTCTGGGTAGAGGCCGGACACGATTTGAACCATCGTAAAACCCTTGCGCACGCGGTCGGCCGCCAGTGTCTGAAATCCGTCGGGCCAACTGAGCCGCTTGCAAAAGCCCATCCACCATGTGTCGCCGAGCCAGAAGAAGGGAGTACCGTCAGCGTGTTCAAAACGTCGTCCATCTTCTCCCACCTTCAGCACCCCGTGTTGATAGTGCGGGTTGTTGCCGGAGTATGGCTGAACATGCAACTGAAAGGTCTGACCGTGCAGCTCCCGGTTGCCGGTGTCACTGCAGACGGATCGGATCTTGTAGAGGCCCGATCCGGACGGGGCGTAGCGCACCCGCCAGGTCGAGTCAACGGCCCAGAACCCTGGGACGCGTTCTTCGCCCCCTGAAGGTGTACTAATGATCGCGTCAACGTCCACCTGGTTGAATGGATCGGAATACTGCTTCCCACTCACCCAGGACCACTCAGTAGCTACTCCGGAGGTGCCGACTCGATCCTCGGCCTGTCCAGGCTTGCTTACCGAACTCACCACTGCGCTGACCGCCAGCGCCTTCACAAAAGTGCGTCGAGACATTGCGTCAGACATAGGGAAGCTCCTGGTTGGAATCGGGGCCGAAGTACAGTGGCAAGGAGGCGAACCATCAGATAATTAGCCGGTCGCGGTAGGTCTGTCAAGAACCTTTCCTTTTCCGGCAGCGCCTGCTTCTGAGCAAAGAGGGTCGGGTGAATCTTCTTGACAGCATGTTTGGCGCAACGGTACTTTCCATACTCACGGACAGATCATGAGATCAACTGATGTATTTGCCAACAAGCGCCTTTGCAAGTCGGTTCAGCCGATGCTTCCGGATCTGAACCGGTGACCGAAGCGATCATCTCCGCTCGGAACCGCCAGACCGGTGCGCCTGCACCTGCGGGCCTGGAACTCCGGACGTTTGACTCGGAGGAGTTTGAGGCCACCGGATTCAATACTGGAAGGGCGACGCTCGCGTCGCTCGGCGGACCGTGCTCAGACGCCGACGGGTTGCAGTTCGCAACTGAAGTCAGGTTTCTGAACCAACAAGAGGAGTGCACGTGAAGAACTTCGACAATTTCATTAACGGCAAGTTTGTTGCGTCCGAAAGTAGTCAGCATATCGAGGTAAAGAACCCCGCGACCGGCGCGTTGATTTGTTCTGTTCCGGACAGCACTCAGCAGGATGTGGATGCCGCGATTGCTTCCGCAGAAGCTGCGCAGCGTTCCTGGGGAATGGAAACGGCGGCGAACCGCGCCAGGCACCTGAAATCGCTGGCGGCAAAGATTCGTCAAAATGTAGGGCCGATCGCGCACGTGATAACCGAGGAACAAGGCAAGACGCTTGGCTTGGCGCGCGTGGAGGTGGAGTTCACTGCAGATTATCTGGACTACATGGCGGAATGGGGCCGGCGCATCGAAGGCGAGATCATTGAGAGCGATCGTCCTGGAGAGACAATTCTTCTCTTTCGCCGTCCGATTGGAGTGATTGGCGGAATTCTGCCGTGGAACTTTCCATTCTTTCTCATTGCGCGCAAAGCGGGTCCAGCGCTGATTACTGGAAACACGATTGTGATCAAGCCGAGCGAAGAGACGCCGCACAACGCAGTGAAGTTCTGCGAACTCCTCGTTGAATTGGACTTTCCTCCCGGACTGATTAACGTTGTGCATGGGCGTGGTGCAGGCGCTGGGCACTCTCTCGCATCATCTTCTCGAATAGGGATGATCAATTTCACGGGTAGCGTGAATACCGGCTCGGCAGTGATGGTGGCTGCGGCGAAGAACATAACCAAGGTGAATCTCGAGCTGGGCGGCAAGGCCCCCGCGATTGTGATGGCTGATGCGGACATCGATCTCACTGTGAACGCAATCAAGGCCTCGCGCGTCATCAATAGCGGACAGGTTTGCAACTGCGCGGAACGCGTCTATGTACAACGATCGGTGGCAGAGGAGTTCACTGACAAGCTGAGCAAAGCAATGCGAGCCACTCACTATGGAGATCCCTTGCAAGACCAGACAGTCGAGTACGGACCATTGATCAATGAGGCTGGCTATCGAAAAATCGAACGCCTCGTCGGAAGCGCTTTGAAAGATGGAGCGACTCTACGAACCGGAGGCAAACGGGGCGCAGGAACTGGAGGATTCTACTATGAGCCGACTGTGCTCACGGGATGTACGCAGGAGATGGATATTGTGCGCCGCGAAATCTTTGGCCCGGTGATTCCCGTAGTTGAATTCGAAGAACTGGATGAAGCTATTGTATTTGCAAACGACTGCGAATACGGATTGACTTCATCAATCTACACCAAAGATTTGAACGTGGCGCTGCGGGCATGCCAGGAGATTCGATTTGGCGAAACGTATATCAACCGCGAAAACTTTGAAGCCATGCAGGGGTTTCATGCTGGTTGGCGAAAGAGCGGGATTGGCGGCGCGGACGGCAGGCACGGGTTGTATGAGTTTCTGCAGACGCATGTTGTATATATGCAAAGGTACTGACAGACGACTTGCGATTCCTGATTCTGCTAGAGCAAGTGCGATTGCCAATGGAGTCGCCGGAGTAAGGTGGACGCAGCGCACACGCCTGGCGCAGTGGTGAGTGAATTGCGATTTCCCATCGCGATAGAGGTCGATGGCACATGAAGCTAAGCGGAAGAGTTGCGATCGTTACAGGCGCGGCGAGCGGAATTGGACGTGCCAGTGCCATCGCGTTTGCTCGCGAAGGCGCCAAGGTTGTGGTCGTCGATAGAAACGAGCGTGGCGGTGAGGAGACAGCCTCTGCGATTACCGCAAACGGTCACGAGGCCTGTTTCGCGCAGGTGGACGTTTCAAAAGAGTCAGACATTCGGAGGATGATTGAAGACACGGTTGCGCGCTGGAACGGGATTGACATTCTTTTCAATAACGCCGGCGTCGTTCTGGTTAAGCAAATTGAAGATATGAGCGAAGAAGAATGGGACCGTGTCATGTCAATCAACGTTAAGGCAGCCTTTTTCGCAATCAAGCACGTCGTCCCACATATGCGCCTCTGCGGCGGTGGCGCCATTCTCAATACCGGGTCGATCGCGAGCCTTGCCGGCCAGCTGGGCACACCAGTATATTCCGCTTCAAAAGGAGCGATTGCACTGCTCACTAAATCACTTGCCCTGGATCTTGGCAGAGATAGGATTCGTGTGAACTGCATCTGCCCGGGGATTACCGATACGCCGATGCTTCGCGAACACCTTGGTCAGGGCAGCGAGGGTGAGGCACGCATCCGGTCTCGTCTATCACGGGTTCCGCTTGGACAGATTCTCAGCCCTGAAGATGTCGCGCGGGCAGCGTTGTATCTGGTGTCGGATGACTCGGCGGGTGTCACCGGCATCCTGCATCTGGTGGACGCCGGCCTGTTGGCGGCAGCTGAATTCGATCAGCCGCTGTGAAAACATCCATTCGACGAGAAGCAGTTCACATTGGGCGGGGCAGCTTCGGAAGAGATCGAGAGGCGATCGAGTCGGGGTCATTTTGGAATTGAGAAAAGGGCCTGTCAAGAATTCCGCAGAGAGAAGGTACGATCTTTGGGCGCGAATCCGTTGTTGGGAGTATTCCTGCACTGGTTAGGTGGGCTCGCTTCTGCAAGCTTTTATGTCCCTTACCGCCAGGTACGCGGCTGGTCGTGGGAGACCTATTGGCTAACGGGTGGGGTAGTGAGTTGGATTGTCGCGCCTTGGCTCATGGCAGGATTGCTTACGCACGATTTGCTTCCGGTGCTTCACGGCGCACCGGCATCCGCGATTCTCTGGGCTTACTTCTTCGGCGTATTGTGGGGACTTGGCGGCCTCACTTTCGGCCTGACCATGCGCTACCTGGGTCTTTCTTTGGGTATGGCCACCGCGTTGGGATACACGGCCGTCTTCGGCACCCTCGTTCCGCCCATCTTTCATGGACAGTTCATGCAATTGATGGCCCAACGCTCGGGCGTCATCATCCTGGAAGGCGTAGGCATTTGCGTTCTGGGGATTGTATTCGCGGGGGCGGCAGGCATTTCCAAGGAAATGGAACTCTCGCACGCGCAAAAGCTGGCCAGTATCCGCGAGTTCAATCTGAAGCTGGGCTTGGGTCTGGCAACCTTTTGCGGCGTAATGAGCTCATGTTTCGCCTTCGGCCTCGATGCGGGTAACCCCATTAAGGCACTCACCCTTGAGCATGGAACCAGCGTGATGTGGCAAGGGCTGCCGGTGCTGGTGGTGGTACTGGCTGGCGGCTTCACCACGAATTTCGTGTGGTGTGCCGCGCTGAACGTGCGCAACCGCAGCTACGGCGAATATCTGCGCATTCCGGAAGGTGCCGGAGCCGCCGTCGAAAGTGAACATCCGCCGCTCGAGAACGTCACTGACGCTGCCTCGGTGGAGATGGCGCTGGAGTTGAAAACTCATCCTCGCTCGACGCCTTCACTCAGCTGGAACTACCTGTTCTCTGCGTTGGCCGGAGCGACTTGGTACATGCAGTTTTTCTTTTACACGATGGGCGAGACACAAATGGGCCGCTACAGGTTTTCAAGTTGGACACTGCACATGGCAAGCATCATCATCTTCAGCACGCTTTGGGGAGTTGCCTTAAAGGAGTGGCGTGGAGTGAGCATGCGGACAAAGGCTCTGGTATTCCTGACCCTGCTGACGCTTGTAGGATCAACCTTGATTGTTGGCTACGGTAACTATCTGGGGATACAGGTGAGCAGGAACTAGTCAATTTTCGAGGGGGACGAAAATAGGGCTTGTGACAGGATTCCATGCACTGTCTGCGTTGAACCTCGGGAAGACTGCACTCACCCGAACATACAATCGATTCGCACCTTCCATCTAAAGATTGGAGCCATCAGACTAAGTTCGTGCGAGCTAGGCTGTTCACCTTCAGGAAACCCGCAAGTGACAGATAGCAGGAGGCGAAACCATGCGTGCACTCCCGAAGCAATTGGGCTGCATGCTCCCATTGATGGCTGGCGATTAGACCCTTTGCCTACTCGATCCTGTTAGCTTGTCTCACTCGCTCAGTCTCCGCAGGTTAGCATCTGACTTGCTTCCTGTCCTTCGCCAAAATGCCTTCGGTCTTTATTTTCATAGCTTTCCAGATTGCACGAGTCGGTGGATCCGAGCGGCTCTTAACCGTTAAGAAATCAGGGACTCTATTCGATTCCTCGGCCGGATGGAGTTTTGGCGAGGGACAGGTTCAGCCGAGTATTGAAGGATCTTCAGATAGAGCCAGCAGCGTTTGGATTCGGAAGAAAGTCGCCGCATGAAGGGGGGCAAAGGAGCCCACGAATCCCCAAAGCACTCGCCGTCATCGTTCATCAAGCCAGCGAGGGCAAACGACCTCAGCCAGTCTGGATCGAGACCGTCAAAATGTACTGCTTTTGTACCGCCGATCTGCCAATTCGCGCGATTTTAGCGATTTCAGAGGATGTGATCACCGCCATGGGAAAACGTCGCAGCTCTTGATTTTTCCAATACTTGTGGCAAAATGATGGTGGATTTGCGCAAGGGGCTGGATGAGGCGGGACTGTCCGAGTCCTACCTGAGGAGCCAATTTATCAATAACTTACAGACTTTTCACAGACTCCAAACCCCACACAATTCCACAGTTTTCAGGATGCCAATTCGTTGGGTTCTGGCTTAAGTTGCGCGATCACCATTTGTACGACTTTTGAGTTGGCCTTTCTGCTTGGCTATCGAACTGGCATTGCCGTCGACGTTCGTGGTCGCGGCCGCGTTGGTGCATCGTATGAGTTTTTGCTGCACACAAACCGGAGCACCCGTCTCGTCCA